>Ga0335069_10004430_pt1 | contig 20857 bp, 16 predicted proteins | sample Lox_Sample_11_FD_206714 | JGI IMG/M metagenome (GOLD analysis project Ga0335069, IMG submission 206714) | Soil microbial communities from Loxahatchee National Wildlife Refuge, Florida, United States - Lox_Sample_1.1 | ecosystem: Environmental > Terrestrial > Soil > Wetlands | place: USA...
GGCCGACGCCGGCGGCTTCGAATACGACAGCGACTATTATGGCGACGATCTGCCATTCTGGCTCCAGGTGAGGAAGACCGATGGCGCGCTAGCGCCGCACCTCGTAGTCCCGTACACGCTCGACTGCAACGACATGCGCTTCGCGTCGCCGCAGGGCTTCGCGAGCGGCGGGGAGTTCTTCGACTACCATCGCGACACTTTTGACGTCTGCTACGCAGAAGGCGACGAGCAGCCCAAGATGATGAGCGTGGGAATGCACTGCCGCCTCCTCGGGCGGCCGGGACGGATGCGCGCCGTGCAGCGCTTCCTCGACCACATCGCGCAGCACGACCGCGTGTGGATCGCTCGCCGCATCGACGTCGCACGGCACTGGACGGCGGTCCACCCCTTCGATTCCGCCACCGCTCTCGTGTGGGAGTGAATCCTTGACCCTCTCCCTCGAGCGGATCAACGCGGCAGCTCCGCGCGAGTTCTGCGCGCTGCTCGACGGCATCTACGAGCGGTCGCCGTGGATCGCAGAGCAGGCCGCAGTACGCCGTCCGTTGCGCAGTCTCGCCGAGCTCAAGGTCGCGCTGGTCGACGCCGTTCGCGCGGCAGGCCGGGGGAGGCAGCTCGCGCTGATCAATGCTCATGCCCGGGTCATCGGGAGGACGGCGATCGAGCGGATCATCGCCACCGAAGCGGCGAACGCGAGCGCGGCTCCCACGGAGCGCACGCAGGACAAGCTCGCGACGCTCTCGCGTCTCGACGCCGAATATCGCGGCAGATTCGAGTTTCCGTTCCTCGTTGCGCTGCAGGGGCCGCGCGCGCGGGGCGTTCCGCCAGACGACGTGCTCGCGACGATCGAGCGCCGACTCGGCAATCATCCGGATTTCGAGCTCGCCGAGGCGCTGCGCAACATACATCGCTACGCGGAGACTCGCCTCGATGACGCATTCGCATTTGTGCCGGGCCTGGGCAACGCGGTCTGGGATTGGGCCGAAATGCTCGCCGAGCATTCCGACCCCGGATACGCTGAACGCGGCCAACTCACCGTCACCTATCTGACCGACGCCCACCGCGCGTGCGCCCGGCGTCTCGCGGGTTGGATGCGCGAGTGCGGATTCGACTCGGTCGAAGTCGACGCCGTGGGCAATGTGGTCGGGGTCTACCACGGCGCGGATTCGGAGCGAAAGCGCCTGCTGACCGGCAGCCACTACGACACCGTGCGCAACGCGGGCAGGTACGACGGGCGGCTCGGCATCCTCGTCCCGATGGCCTGCGTGCGCGAGTTGAAGCGCGCCGGCTGCCGGTTGCCTTTCGGCCTGGAAGTCGTCGGCTTCGCCGAGGAAGAGGGTCAACGCTACAAAGCGGTTTTCCTCGGCTCCGGCGCGCTGACGGGCCACTTCGATCTTCGCTGGCTCGAGCAGAAGGACGCCGACGGCGTTACGATGCGCGCGGCGATGACGCACGCGGGCTTGCGCATCGACGACATAGCGACGCTCACCCGCGACCCGGCGCGGTATCTCGGATTCGTCGAAGTCCACATCGAGCAGGGACCGGTGCTCGACGAGATCGGCATCCCGTTGGGGATAGTGACGTCGATCAACGGCGGCGTGCGCTTCGTCGGCGAGATCGCCGGGATGGCGAGCCACGCCGGCACGACGCCGATGGACGGTCGACGCGACGCCGCGGCAGCGGCCGCGGAGCTCGTGCTCTACGTCGAGAAGCGCGCGTCCGCCGTGCCGAACGTGGTCGGGACCGTGGGGATGCTCGACGTGCCCAGCGGCTCGATCAACGTCGTGCCGGGCCGCTGCCGCTTCAGCCTCGACATCCGCTCGACGACGGACGCCGCGCGCGATGCGTGCGTGAACGACGTGCTCGCCGAGCTCGCGCGCATCTGCGATCGCCGCGGCGTCGTCTTTGCCGTCGAGGAGACGTTGCGCGTGCCCGCCGCGCCGAGCGCACCCGAGTGGCAGCGTCGCTGGGAGAACGCGGTCGCCGCGCTCGGCTTGCCGATCCATAGGATGCCGAGCGGCGCGGGCCACGACGCGATGAAGCTGCACGAGGTGATGCCGCAGGCGATGCTCTTCGTGCGCGGGGGCAATTCCGGGATCAGTCACAACCCGCTCGAGACGATCTCCAACGACGACGCGCACCTCGCGGTATGCGCATTCCGTGCTCTGCTCGAGAACCTCGGCAGAGAGCTCGGTAGTTGACGGCGCAGGCAGGGAATTCGATGGGCCGCTACGATCGCCTTGACGCCTGGGTCGACGCCCACTTCGACGACGAGGTTCGCTTTCTGCAGGAGCTCGTCCGCGTGCCGACCGACACGCCGCCGGGCGACAATGCACCGCACGCCGAGCGCACCGCGAGTCTGCTCAGCGGGTTCGGCTTCGAAAGCGAACAGCATCCCGTGCCGGACGCGGAGGTGAAGCGCCGCGGGCTGCAATCGATCACGAACCTGATCGTGCGCCGTCGCTACGGCCCGGGTCCGACGATCGCGCTCAACGCGCATGGCGACGTCGTGCCGCCGGGGGAGGGTTGGACCCACGACCCCTACGGCGGCGAAATCGTGGATGGCCGACTCTACGGTCGCGCGTCCGCCGTGAGCAAGAGCGATTTCGCGACCTACGCGTTCGCGGTGCGCGCTCTGGAATCGCTCGCAGAACCGCTCCGAGGCGGCGTCGAGTTGCTGTTCACGTACGACGAGGAGTACGGCGGCGAACTCGGTCCGGGATGGCTTCTGGCGCGTGGGCTCACCAAGCCCGATCTCCTGATCGCCGCCGGCTTCAGCTATCAGGTGCTCAACGCGCACAACGGGTGCCTGCAGATGGAGGTGACGGTTCACGGCCGGATGGCGCACGCGGCCGTTCCCCACACGGGCATCGACGCGCTGCAGGGTGCGACAGCCATCCTGAACGCGCTCTATGCAGAGAACCGCCGCTACCAGTCGATCAGCTCCGCAGTGCCCGGAATTACGCACCCCTACGTCAACGTCGGCCGCATCGAAGGCGGCACGAACACGAACGTGGTTCCGGGCAAGATCGTGCTGAAGCTCGACCGCCGGATGATTCCCGAAGAGGATCCGGCCGCGGTCGAGGCCGACGTGCGACGTGTCATCGACGATGCGGCGCGCGAGATTCCCGGAATCCGCGTCGAGATCCGGCTGCTGCTGCTCGCGGATTCGTGGCAGTCCGGGGAGGGAAGCGCAAGCCTCGTGCAGAGACTCCGACAGCACGCATCCGCGGTGTTCGGCGAACCCATTCCGGCGTCCGGCACGCCGCTCTACACGGATGTGCGCCTCTTCGGCGCTGCGGGCGTTCCCGCTGCGATCTACGGCGCCGGACCGCGGACAGTGCTCGAATCCAATGCCAAGCGCGCCGACGAGCACCTGGTGCTCGAAGATCTGCGACGCGCGACGAAGGTCGTCGCGCGGACGCTCTTCGACTTCTTGAGTTGATTCGGCCGGTGCTAAGCCGGTCCGGCGCGGCACCGGCAGCCCGTATGCCTCCGGGATGAGGGCAGGCGGAAGCCGCACAGCAAATTTGCTCGCCAAGGGCTGAGCCGTGTTTTGATAGACTTGGGCAGGAGCGGAAATATATGCGTTACTGGCTGCTGAAATCCGAGCCCGACGAGTTCTCGATCGACGACCTCGCCGCGGCAAAGAAGCAGACGACGTCCTGGTTCGGGGTGCGCAACTACCAGGCGCGCAACTTCATGCGCGACCAGATGAAGGTCGGCGATCTCGCGTTCTTCTACCATTCGAGCTGCCCCGAGCCGGGAATCGTCGGCATCGTCGAGGTCTCTGCGCCCGCGCATGCCGATGAGACGCAGTTCGAGCGCAAGAGCCCGTACTACGACGCGAAGGCGACGCGCGATGCGCCGCGATGGGTCTGCGTCGATGTGAAGCTCAGGGAGAAGCTTCGCCTCGTCTCGCTCGCCGAATTGCGCGCGGATCGCGAGCTTGCCTCCATGCGGGTCCTGCAGCGCGGCAACAGGCTGTCGATCACGCCGGTCGATCCCGCCGAGTGGGGGCGTGTCGTCAAGCTCGCGCGCGCCTAGGTGGATCTCACGCTCGTCGTCGCGTTCCTGGCGCTCGGCGCGGTTGTCGGCTTTCTCGCAGGGCTGCTGGGTCTGGGCGGCGGGATGACGATGGTGCCGCTGCTGACCTTCGTGTTCACGCGTCAGGGCTATCCGGTCGAGCACGTCGTGCACATGGCGATTGGCACCGCGACCGCGACGATTCTGTTCACGTCGATCGCGTCGATGCGCGAGCATCATCGGCATCGCGCGATTCTGTGGGCGGTTGTCGCAGGGCTCGCGCCCGGAGTCATCGCCGGATCGCTCGTCGGCCCGCAGATCGTCGGCGGCATGTCGACGCCTGTGCTTTCGGCATTCTTCGGAGCGTTCGTCGCCGCCGCCGCGACCAATATCCTGCTCGATCGCAAGCCCAAGCCGACGCGCGAGCTCCCCGGCAAAGGCGGGTTGTTCGCCGTGGGCGGCGGCATCGGCCTGATCTCGAGCATGGTCGGCGCGGGTGGCGCGTTCATCACCGTGCCGTTCATGATGGCGTGCAACGTGAACATGCGGAATGCCGTCGCGACCTCGGCGGCGCTTGGACTGCCGATCGCGATTGCCGGAACGATCGGCTTCGTCGCCGCCGGATGGTCGCAGCCCGGGTTGCCGGCGCATTCGATCGGTTTCGTCTACGTCCCGGCGCTGCTAGCGATCGTCGCCGCGAGCGTGATCTCGGCGCCGATGGGCGCCCGCGCCGCGCACCGCTGGCCGGTGAGGACGCTGCGGCGCTCGTTCGCGTTCGTGCTCTACCTGCTCGCCGCGTACATGCTGTGGAAATCGTTCAGTACGTGGCGGCCCTGACGCGCGCCGGACCTTCGATCCGGCGCCGCGCATTTCCACCCGCTAGCCCCGCGTGATCACCGCCTCGAGATATTCGCCCGGCACGACGAGCGAGCGCGGAGCGTCTCCGTTCATGCTGTCGAGGAGCTCGGCGAGGTCGCGCTCCAACGCGGCCGCCTTGTCGGCCGGCAGCGCGGCGAACGCCTTGTGCGTCGGTCCGTACCAGTTGCGAAACACATCGATGAAGTGCGCCGCCGAACGGTAGCGGAACTTGAAAAACCGGCGCGTCGTCACGATCGCGGCCGCCTCGTCGGCGAAAAGGGCGCGCAGATGCGCCTCGGTGCCCCACAGCGTGCCCGGCTGCGTGCCCGCCGGCGGCGGCTGGTACTTCCCGAGAATCCTGAACATCCGGCCGACAAGGCTCTCGGGCGTCCAGTTCGCCAGACCGATGCGGCCGCCTCGGCGACAGACGCGAGCGAGCTCCGAGGCGGCTCGCGCGTGATCGGGCGCGAACATGACGCCGAACGTCGAGAGAACGACATCGAAGCTCGCGTCGCGGTAAGGGAGCGCTTCGGCGTCGGCAAGCTCGAACTTGACGTCGAGATGCTCCGCCCGTGCCCGGTCGGCGCCGCGATCGAGCAGCGTCGACACGTAGTCGGTCGACGTCACGCGGCCGCCGCGGCGCGCAGCGGCGAGTGTCGCGTTGCCGTTGCCGGCGGCGACGTCGAGCACGTCCTCGTCCCAGCGCACGTCGCATGCTTCGGCGAGCTCCTCGCCGACGATCTGCAATGTCGTTCCGATGACCGCGTAGTCGCCGCTTGCCCATGCGAGTTGCTGGCGACCCTTGAGCGCGGCGAGATCGATCGGTGCATTCATTCGTGTGACTCCTATGGTCGGGTTGAGATGCGAGCTCGCAGTCTAGCGAGCGGTCGAATCAGTGAAATTGCACCCGCTGGCCATTTTTGTTTCGTTTGTTTCGGCGCGAACCGTGGGAGCAGAGAGCTCGCCACCTGACATCGTGCGCTGCGATGGCCGCAGTCGCGGTGCAGTTCACCGGGGCGGCGACGTCCGTGAGCATGCGGGAAATCGCGGCATGTCGGACGAGCGCGCGGATGTCACCGCCGCCGCTATGCGGTCGCAACGCGATCTGCCGGTCTGCGCGGACAACCCTCGGCCGAGCATCACGCCGGCGCTCCGCGCGCCGGCCGCAGGATCATGTCCCGAACTGCTGACGGAGCACGTTCTTCTGAACCTTGCCCATCGCGTTGCGCGGCAGCTCGGCGACGAAATGGACGCGCTTCGGAATCTTGAATCCCGCAATCTCCGCCTTGAGGGCCGCGACGACGCTGCGCTCGGTAAGCGTATGGCCGGGCTTCGCAACGATGACCGCGGCGACCGCTTCGCCGAAATCGGCGTCGGGCACGCCGATCACGGCCGATTCGACCACCCCGGGCATCGCGTCGATCCTCTCCTCGATCTCCTTCGGATAGACGTTGAGGCCGCCGGTGATGATCAAGTCCTTCGCGCGGCCGACGATGCGCAGATACTCGTTGTCGAGCAGCTCGCCCATGTCGCCGGTACGGAAGTAGCCGTCGGCCGTGAACTCCTCGCGCGACCTCTCGGGCATCCGCCAATATCCGACGAAGACGTTCGGTCCCTTGACCTCGATGGCGCCGACAACACCCGGCGGCGCGGGCCGGCCTTCGGCATCGACGACGCGCACCGAGATTCCGGGGAGTGCCGGTCCGACCGTTCCGCCGATGCGTTCGCCATCGAGGGGATTCGACGTGTTCATACCGGTTTCCGTCATTCCGTAGCGCTCGAGGATCGCTTGCCCGGTGCGCCGCCGAAACTCGTCGAAGGTTTCCGGCAGCAACGGCGCCGAGCCGGAGATGAACAGCCGGATCGAGCGACAGTCTTCGGCGCCGAAGTCCGCGAGCGACAGGAGCCGCGTGTAGAACGTCGGCACGCCCATCATCACCGTCGCGCGGGGGAGCAGCGCGCGCACCTCCGCGGCGTCGAACTTGGCGAGCCACAACATCCGTGCCCCCGCGAGGAGCACACAGTGGCACGCCACGAACAGACCGTGCACGTGGTAGGTCGGCAGCGCATGCAACAGCACGTCGCCGCGCGTGAAACCCCAATAGTCGACGAGCGTCGACGCGTTGCTGCCGAGGTTTCGGTGCGAGAGCATCGCGCCTTTCGGGCGGCCGGTCGTCCCCGACGTGTAGAGGATCGCCGCGAGATCGTCGGGTTGCGAGACGACGGTCTCGAAGCTTTCGTATCGGCCGGCCGCGGCGTCGACGAGCGTGCCCTCGCCGCTCGCCAGCGTGAAGACCTTCGCCTCGGGCCGCAGCGGCGCGATCCGATCGGCGGACTCCGGTCTGCAGACGAGGATCGACGGCTCCGCGTCACCGAACAGGTACGAGAGCTCGCTCTTCTGGTAGCCGGTATTGAGAGGCAGATAGACGAAGCCGGCGCGCAGGCACGCGAGATAGAGCGCGAGCGCTTCCCAGCATTTGTCGCACTGTACGGCAACGCGGTCGCCGCGCGCGGCGCCGGCAGCGATCAGCGCATGGGCGATGCGCGCCGACGTCTGGTCGAGCTCTTCGTAGTGGACGACACGTCCGTCCGGGATCAACAGGCAGGGCTGCTCGGTGCTCTCGGGAAAATGCGCGCGCAGCAGCGCGTAGAGATTGGCGTTCACGCGTCCGGCTCAGAGCACCGTGATCTTTCCCGTCTCGAGGTCGTAAACGCCGCCCGCGATGTCGATCTTCTTCTCGGCGTAGAACTTCGCGATGACCGGCTTCGCCGCCTTCAGGCCGGCGACCTGGCGGCGGACGTTCTCGGCGATCGCGTTGTCGAGCAGATCTCCGGACTTGGTCTTTTCGGCGACGATCACGGCCGGCTTGAGCGCGGTCACGAGGTCCGGCAAGTGTCCGGGCAGGGCGGCCTTGGCCTTCAGCACCTTGATCGCGGCGTCGACCGCTCCGCACTTCGAGTGACCCAGAACGAAAATGAACGGGACGCCGAGGAACTGGACTCCGTACTCGAGCGATGCCAGCAGATCGGGATTGACGAAGTTCCCGGCGACGCGCACCACGAAGAGCTCACCCGGACCCTCGTCGAACGCGAGCTCGGGCGCAACCCTGGAATCGGCGCAGCTCAGGATCGCCGCGAACGGATACTGCGCCTGAGCGCGCGCTGCGCGCCCGGCCGAGAAATCCTTTTCCCGCGGTGCGTTCGCCACGTAACGCGCATTGCCATCGAGGAGCCGCTTCATGGCGTCCGCAGGCGCGATCGCATTGGGCGGAGGCGCGGCACCCGGCTTCGGAGGATCCGCGGCCCAGGCAACGCCGCCGAGCGCGGCGATCGCCGCTGCCGCGCCGACTCTCAGCACATCGCGCCGCGACGTCGGCACATGGTTCGTCAGGTCTTCGTGGTGATCGCACATGGGTCGTTCCCCTTCGTCGATTGTTCAAGACGCGAGCGATGGCGGCGGAGCGCAGGGCCTTCGCTCTCCCTGCGGCAGCGCAACGCCGGGCATTGTATTTCATCGCGGCCGGCCCTGACGCGGTGCGCCGCGACTGTCGCTTCGCCGTCGACGCCTATCGGCAGGCGCCGGCGGTCGGCCGTGCCATGTCACTTGCCCCCGACGCGCTGCTTCCAGAGATCCCACGCCCGGCCGACGATCTGCTCGTTCACCTTGTCGGCCTTGATGCCTTCCTCCGGGGTCAGCGCCGTGATCGGCCCGCCGATGCCGATCGCCTGCAGCTCGAGCCGCGCGTTGACCTCCGTATAGACGGCGCGAAACACTGCGATCTGCAACGACGGACCGGTCGCGACATTGCCATGTCCGCGCATCAGCACGACCGGCTTGTCGCCGAGACTCTCGGCGAGCGCCCGGCCGATCTCACCGTTGCGGACCAGCATGTCGGTGGCGCCGAACTTGTCGCGAATGTCGAACACGGGAACGCCGCCGGCGAGGAATGCCGCGTTGTGATACATCGCGAGCATCGGCCGCGTCGTGACGCCGAACGGGATGACGGCGGGCGAGTGACTGTGGACGATCGCCATCACGTCCGGGCGCCTTCGATAGATCTCGGCGTGAATGAACCGCTCGAGGAACAGGCTGCGGCCGCGCGCATTGACGGCGTTGCCGGCGAAATCGAGCTCGAGAACGTCGTCCGCAGTGACCAGCGCCGGCGCGAGCGAACGCGACATCAGAAAATGTTCGGGGTTCTTCGGATGGCGAACCGAAACATGGCCGAACGCGTCGAGCACGCCCTGGTCGGCGAGAATGCGACTCGCCGTCGCAATGTCTTCGAGCAGGGCCCGATCGACCGGCCCGCCGCTCGTCGGCGCCGCCGCGGGCGCCTGCGCGAGCGCTTGCGGTTGCAAGGTAGCCGCGATGACGGCCAGCGTCACCGCCACTGTGCGGATCGTCGTTCGCATTTCCCCTCCCCGGATTCGAATGGCCTTCGAGGCACTTCCGATATGTTTACCGGGCGCGGAGGGGGAGTCAACGCCGCTCGAGGGCCGCGGCCACGGTGGGATGCCCGCTGCTCCCCGCCCGACTATTTGACGGAGATCACGGTCCGCGACCGGGAAAGGGGAACCATAGGATGCCGATCGCGCTCGACTCTGGGTCGAGGCATCGTCATCATGGATCTCCCCCGTCTTCTCGGCAATCGATACGTGCTTGCAGGACTGACGTTGCTCGTCCTCGCCGGCGCTGGCGCAGCCTGGATGGGAACGCGGGATGCCGTCCGCCCAAGGTTCCGGCTGGCGGCCGTGAAGACCGGCGACATCACGCAGGCGGTGTCGGCGAACGGCACGCTCAACCCCGTCGTTCTGGTCAACGTCGGAACGCAGGTGTCGGGAACGGTCAAGAAGCTGCACGTGGATTTCAACGACCACGTGAAAGCCGGGCAGGTGCTGCTCGAGCTCGACCCCGCACTTCTGCAAGCGCAAGTTCGGCAGGATGAGGCCGCCGTGGCCAGCGCGCAGGCGTCGCTCGACCTGGCCGTTGCAAACGAGCGGCGCAGCGAGATGCTGTGGGCCCAGGATTCCATCGCGAGGCAGGCGTTCGACGAGTCGATTCAGGCGCATCGTTCGGCGCAGGCGCAGCTCGACCTCGCGCGCGCCCAGCTCGCGAAGGATCGCACGAACCTCGACTACAGCGTCATCCGTTCGCCGGTGTCCGGCGTAGTCGTCAACCGCAGCGTCGACATCGGCCAGACCGTGGCGGCAAGCTTCCAGACGCCGACGCTGTTCCAGATCGCGCAGGATTTGCGCAAGATGCAGATCGATTCGAGCTTCGCCGAAGCCGACGTCGGCAGCATCAAGGTGAACCAGCCGGTGCAATTCACCGTCGACGCCTTCCCAAATCGCAGCTTCACCGCCCGTGTGCGACAAGTGCGGCTCAACGCGACGACGCAGCAGAACGTCGTCACCTACGACGTCGTCGTCGCCGTGGACAATCCCGACGAAATCCTCATGCCGGGGATGACCGCTTACGTGAATGTAATCGTCGCCCGGCGCGAGGGCGTGCTGATGGTTCCGAACGCGGCGCTCCGCTTTCGCCCGGCGGGCTCCGCCGAGGCGAGCCGGCAGCGCCCGGGCGCGGCCGACAAGGCGCGTGCGACGAGTGGCACCGTCTATGTGCTCGATCGGGGTCGGCCGCGCGCGATTCCGGTGCAGGTCGGAATCTCCGACGGGCGATTCACCGAAATCGGAGACTCGAGCCTGAAGGAGGGTGACGAAGTCGTCGTCGGCTTGATCGAGGAATCCGCCGAACAAAGCGCGACGACGCTGCGGATGCGCATGTTCTGATGACCGACGAACCGCTCATCCGGATCGAGCATCTGTGCAAGCAGTACGAGACCGAGGCCGGGCCGGTTCCGGTGCTCGGGGACGTCAACCTTGTCGTACTGCGATCGGAGTTCGTAGCGATCATGGGACCCTCGGGTTCGGGCAAATCGACGTTCATGAACATCGTCGGATGCCTGGATCTCCCGACCTCGGGCCGCTACTTCCTCGACGGCCGGGACGTCGGCACTCTCGATTCCGACCAGCTCGCGCGATTGCGCAACACGGTGATCGGCTTCGTGTTCCAGGGCTTCAATCTGCTGCCGCGGGCGACTCTCGTCGAAAACGTCGCGCTCCCGCTCGTCTACGCGGGCGTCGGGCGCGACGTGCGCGAACGCAGAGCGCGCGACCTGCTCGCCAGGGTCGGACTCGCCGCCTATGCGCGCTATGCGCCGAGCCAGATCTCCGGCGGCCAGCAGCAGCGCGTCGCCATCGCTCGCGCGATGATCGGAGAGCCCAAGCTCATCCTGGCGGACGAGCCCACGGGGAACCTCGACATGAAGACGAGCCACGAGATCATGGACGTCTTCTCCCAGCTCAACGCCGACGGCATCACGATCGTCATCGTCACCCACGAACCCGACATCGCCGGCTACGCGAAGCGCCTTGTCCGCTTCGTCGACGGCAGGATCACGCACGACGGCGCCGTCACACGCGCGGCGGTCGCGGGGGTGGAAGCGTGATCGGGCAGATGCTCGCCGAGGCGTGGCATGCGATGGGCGCGAACCGCCTGCGCACCGTGCTCACGATGCTCGGGATGATGATCGGAGTCGCCGCCGTCATCATGATGCTGGCGATCGGCCGTGGCGCGCAGTTCATGGTCGATCAGTCGATCGCGTCGATGGGCAGCAATCTCTTCATCGTGCTTTCGGGCTCGGCGATGGCGGGCGGCGTGCGTCTCGGGTCGGGCGCCACGCCGACGCTCACGACCGGCGACGCCGATGCGATCGCCGAGCTGCCTACGATCGCGGCGGTCGCGCCGGTGGCGCCGGGTGCTGCACAACTCGTGACTGGCGGCGCGAACTGGAACACGATGGTCACCGGGACCACGCCCGCCTATCTCGACGTACGCGATTGGGGCGTGGCAGCGGGTGCGGCCTTCACCGAGGCCGACGTGCGGTCGCAGACCCGCGTCGCGCTGCTCGGGCGCACCGTCGTGCAGAACCTTTTCGGCGACGACGACCCCGTCGGCAAGACGATCCGCATCAAGGGCAGCCCGTTCACCGTGATCGGCGTGCTCGCGGCGAAGGGGCAGAGCCTCGACGGCCGCGATCAGGACGACACGGTGCTGATTCCAGTGACAACGGCGCAGCGCAAGGTTTTCGGAAGCCAATTCCCGGGGAGCGTCCGCTTCATCATGGTCCAGGCCGTGGCGGCCGCGGCGATGCCGGCGGCGGAGACCGAGATGGCCGAACTCCTACGGCAGCGGCACCACCTGCCGGAGCGGACCGAGAACGACTTCGACATCCGCAATCTGACGGCGCTCGCCAACGCGGCCGCGCAGACCGCGCACGTGATGTCGATCATGCTCGGCGCGATCGCGTCGGTGTCGCTGCTCGTCGGCGGCATCGGCATCATGAACATCATGCTGGTGTCGGTGACCGAGCGAACGCGCGAGATCGGTATCCGCATCGCGATCGGAGCGCGCCAGCGCGACATCCTCATGCAGTTCCTGCTCGAGGCGATCATCATTTCGCTCGCGGGCTGCATCGTCGGGGTCGTGATCGGCGTCGTGGTCGCCGTGGCCGCGAACCTGCTCGCGAACGTGGCGGTGGTGATCACCGGCGTCGCGATTCTTCTCGCGTTCAGCGTTGCCGCTGCGGTCGGCGTGTTCTTCGGCTTCTATCCCGCGAACAAGGCCGCGCGGCTCAAGCCGATCGAGGCGCTGCGCTACCAATGAGATTGCGAACGGCGCGGCGCGAGGCGCGCCGAATCTCCCCCGCCCGATCAAGGCGCGGGCGCCGGCACCATCCGTGCGAAGCCCTGGGTCATCAGCTGCTGGATGACCGGCGACTCGACGATCGCGGTCCGCGCCGCGGCGCGCAGGCGGTCGACTGCTTCGTCGGGAAGCACGAACGAGGTCGGCAGGCCGTTGAGGTAGTCGCGCTCGGCCGCGTTCTTGAGGGCGGCGAAGGAGACGTCGATCACGTAGATGTTGATGCCCGGCGCGCGCTCGATGAATGCGAGCCTCGGGTCTTTCGCCGCGACCGGTCCGATCGCCTCGCGCACTTCGCGCAGCAACTGCCAGCGCGCCTGCATGTCTTTCAGCGTCTCGACGGTGTCGTACGAATAGCGGTCGATGGGCGTCCCGGTGGCCTTGATCAGGACGTCGAAGGTGCCGGGCGGATTCTCGTGCATGGCCCAGTCGTTGGGAGGCTCGGCGAGCGAGTTGACGATGAACACGAAAGCGTTCTTCACGTTGTCCAAGGGCGTCGGAATTCCCGCCGTATGCAGCGCCTCGAACGTCGCGAATACGTCGAGTGCGCCGCGCATGCCGATGTTGTCGGAAACGCCGCCGTCGACAAGGTGCAGATACGGGCGCTTGGTCCGGTCGCTGTATTCAGCCATCTCGGTGAGGCGCTTCAGCGTGCGCGCCGCGGGCCGCGGGGGATTCGGATTGTCGAAGAACATCTTCGTCCACGGAGGGAAGCGGTAGTTGCAGGTGCCGCCGTAATTGTCGATGGTGATCGACGACAGGACGACGGGCACCGCGGATGACGCGGCAGCAGCACGCGCGAGGCGGAACTTGCTCAGATCGCTGCACAGAACGTCGAAAGTTTGGCGACTGAAGACGATGCGCGTCCCTTCCGAAATATCGGTAGTCCCGACGAAGATCTGCGGTCCGTCAGGCTTCAGGTCGGCGTAGGTCGCGCCGTTGAAGAGGATTTCGTCGTAGAGATTCGCAGCGAGCTCCGACCGACCCCAGCCCGTGGAGGCGAGCTCTCCCCAATTGAAGGGATTGAATACACGCGCGACCAGCTCGCCCTGCACGTCGCGCTTCAGAAAGCGCTTCTCGTACTCGTCGAAGAGCTTGTCGCCGTAGAGGCCGTAGGCGAGCGCGGTGAAGCTCCCGCCCGATATCCCGGTGATGACGTCGACCTCGTCGAGCGCGCGGACCTTGCGGCCGCTCCGGGTCGTGATCTGCATGTCGCGCAGCGTCTCGAGCGCGCCGTACGCGAACGCGGCCGCACGCGTACCGCCGCCTGAAAAGGCGAGCATGACGAAATTCTGGCGATCCTCGGGATTCGCCGACGCCCGTTCGAAGCTGTAGGGCTTTGGGTCGAGCTTCTCGATCGGGGGGTTGACGGGGCGCGTCGCGCAGCCCGCGACGACGAATGCGATCGACAGGGCCGCCAGTGCGCGCGCGAGGCGCGCGTTCTTCAGACCCATCGCTCGACAGCGCCTACGGAATCATTCCGCACTCGAACATCTTGTTCGCGATCGGTGCGGCGACGCGGTTGATGAATTCGGTGCGCATCGCCGGGTCGCTCTTCAGCATGCCGATGACCCGTTGCTCCTCGGGCGACTTGGGCTGGCCCTTCTTCGCCCAGAGCTGCTCGCAGCTCGAGCTCTGGTACCTCTGGACCACCTTGCCGGCGACCGCGTCGAGTATCGGGAACTGCTGCGCGTAGACGACACCGGCGACGGCTGCTGCCGCAGTTGCCACGATCCACCAGGTTTTCCTGCTCATCGCTGTCTCCCTCTTGTCGTGTCGACACCGCCCCGAGGCGATGCCCCAGGGTGTGTGGGCAGCAACTGGCTGCCTCTGTTGCATCCCTTGCGATTCTGTCGAGATGCTGACATCCGCCCACCGCTTCGGTCGGATCGACCGAAGCGCGCAAGCTTATATGTTACGCGGACTCGCGCCGTTGATGCGGGTCGAATCCCCGCGGAGAGCGAACGACGAGCGTCGAGTCCGCGTGGGAGGAGATTCTCCAGCTAGATCAATCCCGCGCCCCGCGCCCACTTGTACTTGGCGCCCAGCACCATCACCGGCATTTCGGTCGAGTACGGATAGGCGGGAATGCCGTGATCGAACAGGTACTCGGCCGCCTCCTCGACCTGAACGTCGCCGGCGAGCGAGGCGACGACGGGCTTTTCGATGCCCTTCGCCTTCATCTCGGCGACGACCTCGGCCGCAAGCTGCGCGAACACCATCGGCGGCGTGATGATCGTGTGCCAGTAGCCGAGGATCAGTGCATGGATGCGCGGGTCCTCGAGGCCGAGGCGGATCGTGTTCTTGTAGGTGGTCGGCGGCTCGCCGCCGGTGATGTCGACCGGATTGCCGGCCGCGCCGAACGGCGGGATGAACTTGCGGAACGCCTGATCGAGGTCCGGTGGCATCTTCATCAGGTTCAAGCCGTTGTCGACGCAGGCGTCGGAGAGAAGAACGCCCGAACCGCCGGCGCCCGTGATGATGATGACGTTCTCTCCCTTCGGGGTCGGCAGCACGGGAATCGCGCGCGCGTATTCGAGGAGTTCGCGCAGCGCCTTCGCGCGGATCACACCCGACTGCCGCAGCACGTCGTCGTAGATCTTGTCGTTGCCGGCGAGCGCGCCGGTGTGCGACGAAGCGGCGCGCGCGCCCAGACTCGTGCGCCCGGCCTTGAGCATGACGACGGGTTTCTTCTTCGCCACGCGCTTCGCGACCTCGGCGAACGAGCGGCCGTCTTTGAGGTCCTCGCAGTGCTGCGCGATGATGTGCGTGTTGTCGTCCTGCTCGAAGAAGGTGAGGAGATCGTCTTCGTCGATGTCGGACTTGTTGCCCAAGCCCACGATCGCCGACACTCCCATCTTCGCCGAGCGCGAGAAGCCGATGATCGCCATCCCGATGCCGCCCGACTGCGACGAGAGCGCCGCGTGGCCCTTGAAGTCGTACGCCGTGCAGAACGTCGCGCAGAGGTTCTTCCACGTGTAGTAGAAGCCGTAGATGTTCGGGCCCATCAGCCGCACGCCGTACTTGCGGCCGATCGCCTGGATTTCCTTCTGGCCTTCGACGTTGCCGGTCTCGGCGAACCCCGAAGGAATCAGCACCGCCCCGGGGATCTTCTTCTCGCCGCACTCGACGAGCGCGCCGGCGACGAACTTCGCCGGAATCGCGAACACGGCGACGTCGATGTCGCCGGGGACATCCTTCACGCTCTTGTAGGCCTTCAGCCCCATGATCTCGTCGGCCGACGGATTGATCGGATAGATCGCCCCCTGGTAGCCGCCGTTGATCAGGTTCTTCATCACCGAATTGCCGATCTTGCCGGTCTCGCCAGACGCGCCGATCACGGCCACCGCGTCGGGCTTCATGATCCGGTTCATGTCGCGGACGATGTCGTCGTGCTTCGGCCGGAAGCGCGGCGCCGGCGGATTCGGGTCGAGCACGATCCGCACGTCGGCGGCGATCGCGCCCTTGTCGGTCGCGAACACCGGATTCAGGTCCATCTCGGAAATCTCGGGGAAGTCCGCGATCAGCCGCGACACGCCGGTGATCATCGCGGCGAGCGCTGCACGGTTCACGCCCTTCGCGCCGCGCACGCCTTTCAGGATCTCCGCTGCCGCGATGCCGTCGAGCATGGAGAGCGCGTCATCCTTCGTCGCCGGCGCGAGCCGGAACGTGACGTCCTTCATCACCTCGACGAGAACGCCGCCCAGGCCGAACGCGACCAGCTTGCCGAACGATGGATCGGTAACGGCGCCGATGATCACCTCCTGGCCGCCGCCGACCATCTGCTGGACCTGCACGCCGAGGATCTGCGCCCGTCTGTCGTACTTCTTCGCGTTGGCGACGATCGTCGCGAATCCCTTGCGGACCTCGGCCGCGGTTCGCAGGCCGACGAGAACGCCGCCCGCTTCGGTCTTGTGCAGGATTTGCGGCGAGACGATCTTCAGCACCACGGGGAATTTCATCGCGGCGGCGAGCTTGGCCGCCTGTGCCGGCGTCGTTGCCACGCCTTCCTTCGGCACCGGGATCCCGTAGGCATCGCAGAGCGCCTTGCCTTCGGGGGCGGTGAGCGCAGTGCGGCCTTCCGCCTGCACCTGGTCGAGAATGCGCCGGACTTCCTTCTTGTTCACTGCCATCGTCGTCCCTCTTCTTTCGATCGATTCGGCGCGCAGGACACGCACCGCCGTGGTTTCGTCGCGGTTCGGCTGGCGGGAGACGGCGCCCTCAGATGACCTTCTCGGAGCGCAGCGCCGCGATCGCGTCTTTGCCATAGCCCAGTTCGGCCAGCACCTCGTCGGTGTGCTCGCCGAGCAGAGGCGAACGCTTGACCTCGCTCGGGCTGTCGGAGAGCTTGATCGGATTGCCGACCGTCAGGTACTTGCCGCGCTTCGGATGGTCGACCTCGACGACTGTCCCGGTCTTGCGCAGCGAAGGCTCCTCGGCGAGCTCCTTCATCGACAGGATCGGTCCGCAGGGAATATCGCGCTTGTTCAGGATGTCCATCGCCTCGAATTTCGTCTTCGTCATCGTCCATCTCTCGATCTCGGCGAAGATTTCCATCAGGTGCGGAAGCCGCGCCTTCGGCGTCGCGTAGCGCGGGTCGGTCAGCCACTCGGGGCGGCCGATCACCTCGCAGATGTCCTTCCACACCGGAGCCTGGGTGATGAAGTAGATGTAAGCGTTCGGGTCGGTCTCCCAGCCTTTGCACTTGAGGATCCAGCCGGGCTGGCCGCCGCCCGAAGCGTTGCCCGCGCGCGGCACGGCGTCGCCGAACGTGCCGTTCGGATACTGCGGGTACTCCTCCATCACGTGCGTGCGTGAGAGCCGCTGCTGGTCGCGCAGCTTGACGCGGCAGAGATTGAGCACGCCGTCCTGCATCGCTGCGAGCACTCTCTGGCCGCGGCCTGTTGTCTTGCGCTGATAGAGCGCCGCGACGATGCCGAGCGCGAGATGAAGCCCGGTGCCCGAGTCTCCGATCTGCGCGCCGGTCACCAGCGGCGGGCCGTCGTCGAATCCGGTCGTCGACGCGGCGCCTCCCGCGCACTGCGCGACGTTCTCGTAGACCTTGCAGTCCTCGTAAGGCCCCGGACCGAAGCCCTTGACCGACGCGACGATCATCCGCGGATTGAGTTTGTTGATGTGCTCCCAGGTGAGCCCCATCCGGTCGAGCGCTCCCGGCGCGAAGTTCTCGACCAGCACGTCGCAGTGCTTGACCAGCGCTTCGAGCACCGCCTTGCCCTTCGGATTCTTCGCGTCGACGGTGATCGAGCGCTTGTTGTGGTTGAGCATCGTGAAATAGAGGCTGTCGACATTCGGAATGTCGCGGAGCTGGCCGCGCGTGATGTCCCCCTCGCCCGCCTTCTCGATCTTGATCACGTCGGCGCCGAGCCACGCGAGCAGCTGCGTGCACGTCGGCCCCGATTGCACGTGCGTGAAATCGAGGATCTTGACTCCGTCTAGCGCCTTGCTCATTTCCTACCTCTCTGCGATGCCGGATTGCGAAATGGGCCGCTCGAGTTCAGGCGGCCGTCACGGTTTCTTCTTCGCGGACGGGTTGAGGCTCGTGATACGCCCGCTCTCGGTGCCCGCCTTCTCGTCGATGACCGCGTTGATCAGCGTCGGCTTGCGCGAGCGGACCGCCTCCTCCATCGCGCTGCGCAACTCGGCCGGCGTGCTTGCCAGCGCGCCCACGCCGCCGAAGGCTTCCATCAGCTTCTCGTAGCGCGCGCCCTTGACGAACACGGTGGGCGCCGGATCGCGACCGGTCGGGTCGACGTCCGTGCCTTTGTAGACGCCGTTGTTGTTCATGATGACCACGCACACCGGCAAGTTGTAGCGGCAGATCGTCTCCACTTCCATGCCCGAGAAGCCGAACGCGCTGTCGCCCTCGACCGCGATCACCTGCTGGCCCGTGGTGACCGCCGCGGCGACGCAGTAGCCCATGCCCACGCCCATGATCCCCCACGTGCCGACGTCGATGCGCCTGCGCGGCTTGTACATGTCGACGATCGAGCGGGTGAAATCGAGCGCGTTGGCGCCCTCGTTGACGAGCATCGCGTCGGGATTCGCCTTGACGATTTCGCGCACCACGTTGAGCGCGCTTTGGAAGCTCATCGGCGAGGGATTCTTCGCCAGCGTCTCGGCCATCTTGGCCACGTTCCCGTTCTTCTTCTCGGCGACCGCGGCCAGCCATTCCGCGGGCGGTTTCGGCCAGGTGTTTCCCATTCCCGCGAGCAACGCGGAAACGCAGGACGGGATGTCGCCGACAACCGGCGCGTCGATGCGAACGTTGCTGTCGGCCTCCTGCGGCGAGATGTCGACCTGGACGAACTTCTGCCCGCCCCAGTCCTTGGCGCTCTTCCCGCCCCAGGTCTTGCCTTTGCCGTGCGAGAGGAGCCAGTTGAGGCGCGCGCCGATCAGCATCACTACGTCGGCGCTCGGCAGGACGAACGAGCGCGCCGCGGACGCACACTGCTCGTGGGCGTCGGGCAGCAGGCCCTTCGCCATCGACATCGGCAGGTACGGGATGCCGCTCTTCTCGATCAGCGCCTTGATGTCGGCGTCGGCCTGCGCATAGGCGGCGCCCTTGCCGAGAACGATCAGAGGCTTCTTCGCGCCCTTCAGGAGGTCGAGCGCTCGCTTCACCGCTTCCGGCGCAGGAATCTGTCTCGGCGCGGGATCGACGACCCTGATCAGCGTTTTTCTCCCTGCGTCGGCGTCGATCGACTGCGCGAAGAGCTTCGCCGGCAGGTCGAGGTAGACGCCGCCGGGGCGGCCGGACAGCGCCGCACGGATCGCTCGCGCAATGCCGACGCCGATGTCCTCGGCGTGCAGCACGCGGTAGGCCGCCTTCGCGACCGGCTTGGCGACGGCGAGCTGGTCCATCTCCTCGTAGTCCCCCTGCTGCAGGTCGACGATCTCGCGCTCGCTCGAGCCGCTGATCAAGATCATCGGAAAGCAGTTGACCGTCGCATGCGCGAGCGCATTGAGGCCGTTCAGGAAACCCGGCGCCGACACCGTCAGGCAGACGCCCGGCTTTTGCGTGAGGAAGCCGGCGATCGACGCGGCGTAGCCCGCGTTCTGCTCGTGCCGGAACGCCAACACGCGCATGCCGTTCGCTTGCGCGCGCCGCGTCAGATCGGTGATCGGGATCCCTGGCAGGCCGAAGATCGTATCGATGCCATTCAGTTTGAGCGCATCGATCACGAGCTGAAAACCGTCGATCTCCTGCAGGGCGGAAGAAGCCGCTGCGTCGCTTGCATTGGGTAGCGCTTCTCCGGCGGTCGTTGCCGATGGCGCGGCCCCGGGCTTGGTTTCGACATTTAGCATGATCTCTCTCCGATCGCTTCACCGAACCGGGGGCGTCCCGCGCCCCGGGCAATACCTCCGCCTGCCCTGCGGGCGGATCGCTATCTTAGCGGCACCCCCGATGACGCGGGAGCGGTCGCTGCCGCCGACGGGGCCGCGCGGTTCATCCGGGCGGCACGCATCGGTTTCAGCACGAAAAGTGCGAGCACGACGACGACGAAGTTGACGATCGCGGTGACAGTAAAGACGCCCTGCCATCCCCCAAGAGAGTCCTTGAGGACATTGGCGAGCGGAACGAGCAGCGCGGAGGTTCCCTTCGCCGTATAAAGCAGGGCTGCGTTCACAGTCGCGTACTTCGATCCGAACGTATCGGTGCAGGTCGACGGGAACAGGCTGAAGATCTCGCCCCACGTGAAGAAGATCAGTCCCGCGAACAGCACGAAGAGCCATGGACTCGTCCCGAGCGAACCGAGCAGCCAGTATGCGATGCCGCCCAGCCCGAAAGCGATCGCCATCGTTGGCTCGCGGCCGATGCGATCCGAGATCCACCCGAAGAACGGGCGCGCCATCCCGTTCATGACGTTGTCGACGATGAGCGCAACGGTGAGCGTGGAGGCGCCCAGGAACAACACGGTCTTGGAAATACCGAAATTATTGGCGACCAGCGCGATTTGCGCCGTCGCAATCAGGCCGCTCGCGGAGATCCCCACGAACAACAGGTAGAGCAGCCAGAAGATCGGTGAGGCGAGCATCTCGCCGGGGGTGTAGCTCCGTGTCGTTTGCACGACCTTGGCAGAGGACGCCGCTGCGGGCGCCTCTCCGGGAAGCGGTCCGCGCAGCAGCCAGCCGACGATGAAGCAGACGCCGCCCTGGATCAGGCCGAACCAGAAGAACGCTGCTTCGTAG
>Ga0335069_10004432_pt1 | contig 20855 bp, 19 predicted proteins | sample Lox_Sample_11_FD_206714 | JGI IMG/M metagenome (GOLD analysis project Ga0335069, IMG submission 206714) | Soil microbial communities from Loxahatchee National Wildlife Refuge, Florida, United States - Lox_Sample_1.1 | ecosystem: Environmental > Terrestrial > Soil > Wetlands | place: USA...
TGTCGTGCCGAGCACGGTGCCGACGATCGTGCCCTGGCCGCCGCTCAGCGAGGTGCCGCCTATGATCGCCGCGGTGATCGCGCCCATCAGCCAGCCGGCGCCCACTGCCGGCTGGGCGGAATCCATGCGGCTGGCGTAGAGAATGCCGGCCAGTGCGGCGAACATGCCCGCCAGTCCGTAGACGGTGGCTTCGACCCGCGCCACGGGGATGCCGATGAGCTTGGCGGCCTCCCGGTTTCCGCCGATCGCATAGATGTTGCGACCGAAGCGCGAAAAGCCGAGCAACCAGGTCAGTATGGCCGAGCCGCCGAGGAAGAATAGGATCGGCACCGGCACTCCCAGCACCGACCCGTTGCCGAATACGGTGAAGCGCTGGCCGAGGGGACCGATCGGGTAGCCGCGGGTGATCACCAGCGTGAGCCCGGCGAAGACCTCGCCAGCAGCCAGGGTAACGATGAACGGATTGAGCCGGACACGCGCGACGAAGAAGCCGTTGATCAGGCCGATCATCAGGCCGAACAGGGCCGTGCACGGAATCACCAGCCAGGGATGGATGCCGAGATTGATCAGCATGAGCGCGCCGATGATCGCCGAAAAGCCGGCCGCGGTGCCGACCGACAAATCGATGCCGCCGAGCAGCAGAACAAGCGTCTGGCCGAGCGCCACCAGGCCGATGAAGGAAGCCTGGCGGATCACCACGGTCAGGTTATAGGCAGTCAGGAAATTCGAGCGGGCGATCGCAAGCGCCAGGCACAGCAGCAACAGGGCGAACAGGATGCCGGTCGCCTCCATCTGCAGCAACCGGCGAAGCGAGAAGCCCGGATCGCGTCTGGCATCGCTCTCACGCTTGGCAAGCTCGGCTTTCATGTGGCACCTATGCGCAACAACTCCTCCTGGCTCAGACCGGCGGCTTCGACCAGCCCCTTCCTGCGCCCGTCGTGCATGATAAGAATGCGGTCCGAGACATCGAGCAATTCCTGCAGCTCCGAGGAAATGTAGACGATCGACAGGCCCTGGCTGGCGAGGTCGCGAAGCAAGGCCTGGATCTCCGCCTTGGCGTTCACGTCGATGCCGCGCGTGGGCTCGTCCAGTACGAGGATCCGGCATTTGCCAAGGAGCCAGCGAGCAAGGATTACTTTCTGCTGGTTGCCGCCCGAAAGATTGCTGACGGAAAGGCGCGGCGAACCGATGCGGATACCCAGTCGCCGCGCATAGTCGAGCGTGGCGGCAACCACCCGCCGCCAGTTCAGCCCCCAGGGATCCCGGAAGGCACCGAGTTCCGCGGCGCAGAGATTTTCTGCCACGCTGAGAACGGGGAATATGCCTTCCTTCTTGCGGTCCTCGGGAAGATAGACGAGTCCATTGGCGATCGCATCCGCCGGGAAGCGGTGCCGCACGGGGCGGCCATCGATCCTGATCGTTCCGGAATCCGGCTGCGTCACCCCGAAAATGCACTTGCCGACCTCGGTCCGCCCGGCGCCGATCAGGCCGGACACCCCAAGGATCTCCCCCTCATGCAGATCGAAGCTGATATCGGCGAACTCTCCGGCACGGGTCAGTCCTTCCGCCTCCAGCACGACAGGGGAGGTGGCAGCCACTCCGGTCCGGATTCGCGCCCGTATGCCGGCCACCCGTCCGGCCATGTGGCGGATCATCTCGTCCTTGTCGGTGGAGCGCGGATCGAGCTCCGCCACCAGCACGCCGTCGCGCAGCACCGAGATGCGGTCTGCCAGCTGCAGGATCTCGTCCAGCCGGTGCGAGATGTAGAAGATGGCGCAGCCACGGTTGCGCAGGTGATCGACGAAGCGGAACAGGCGCTCGGTTTCGTCGGGCGTGAGCGAGGCGGTCGGTTCGTCGAGGATGATGCACTTCGCGCGGTCCGGCGTCGCTCGGGCGATCTGAACGAGTTGCTGGCGGGCGGCGCTGAGCTCACGGACGGCCGTGTCCGGGTCGATCGAGTCGTCGAGGTTTGCCAATCGTTCGGCGGCAAGGCGCCGGGTGGCGCTCCAGTCGATGCCGAACGAGCCGACCGGCTGTGCTCCCAGCAGGATGTTCTCGGCAACCGAAAGCAGCGGGCACAGGGTCAGCTCCTGGGGGGCCATGATGATGCCGGCCCGTTGCGCATCCATGGGAGTCGCGAATTGCACGGCCTCGCCGCCGCAGCGCAGCTCGCCCTCGTCCGGCACCAGCTTGCCGCAGAGGACGTTCATCAGGGTCGATTTGCCGGCGCCGTTCTCCCCGATGACCGCGTGGATTTCGCCGGCGCGCAGAGCGATGCCGATGTCCTTCAGCGCCTGCTGCGCGCCGAACCACTTGGAAATGTGTCGCGCCTCCAGGGCGTAGCGGTCAGCCATTCCCCTGTCGTGCTCCCCGGCCGTGGGCCGGATGCCGGCACGCATGCCGGCATCCGCAACGTCTCGTCAGGCCCGTATCACGCCGCTACATGTCGCTCCTGGTGATGACACGCGAGCCGGTCTCGTGCACCGCCGGGATGGTGTGGTTCTGGTTCAGACCGACCAGGTAGTAGATGCCCCAATAACCGATCTCCCACTGCCGCTGGGCCATGGTGGCATAGATGCCGCCATCCTTGATGAACTGCAGGGTTTCCGGCAGATCGTCGAAGCCGACGACGAGGACCTTGCCCGCCTTGCCGGCGTTGGTCACCGCGCGCGCGGCGCCGATCGGGTTGGAGGCATTGCAGCCGAACACCGCGTTCAGGTCGGGATTGGCCTGCAGCGCGTTCTCGGTCAGCGTCACCGCCGTCGGCAGGTCATCGTTGTCGGGCCGCTCGAACACGATCTGGATGTTCGGATACTCGGCCATCGCCCGCTTGAAGCCCTTGACCCGGTTCACGTGGTTGGTAGCCGTCAGGCTGCCCGACAGAATCCCGACCTTGCCCTTGCCGCCCAGCTTCTCGGCCAGCACCTTGCCGATGCGATAGCCATCGTCCTCGTCGAGCCTGTGCCCGACGAACGGGAAGGTGTCCTTGCAGAACGTGTCGAAAGTTATCAGGTTCAGCTTGGCCTTCACCGCCTCGCCCAGGAGCTGCGTATTGGTTGCCGGATCGAGGCACGACACGGCGAGGCCGTCGGGGTGCGTGCCGATATCGGTCTCGATCCGCTTGTTCTGGTCGACCACATCGGCCTGCGGCGGAGCATCCCAGATCAGCTTGACCTGGATTCCCCGCTGCTTCAGTTCGTCGATGGCGAACTTGGCGCCATCCTGCACTTCCTCGTACCAGGGATGGATCAGCTTGGGCACCCACACGAAAGTCAGCGGCTTGTCGATCGGCCGGATCAGGTCGCGTTGCGAAGCGGCCGAAGCCGCCGTGCCGGAACCGGCGGCCAGAGCGATTGCCGCCGCTGCCGCGATGATGACCTGGTTGCCGTGCATTTCCTCTCTCCTATTGTTGCTTGTACCTGTCGTAACGCCGGTGGCATTTGCCGGCGCCGGCATTCCCGCTACGGCGCGATGCGCACCTCCACGCCACTCTCCTCCAGCCGTCGCCGGTCCTCGTCGCGGATGCCGGCGTCGGTAATGAAGACGTGCACCAGTTCCAGCCCGCCCAGCGAGGAGAACGAGACGCGGCCGATCTTGGTTGAATCCGCTACCAGATAGACCTGGCGCGCCGCCTTGATCATCGCCCGCTTGACATGCAGGTCGGCGAGCGAGGGATAGGTGAGCCCCGCCTCGAAGGAGATCGCGGCGGTGGCGAGGAACAGCTTCTCGGCATGGATGTTGTTGAAGTAGTCCGCCGACTTCTCGCCGGACAGCGACAGCGTCGGTGCCTTGAAGTGCCCGCCCGGCATGTGGATCGAGAACGACGGCACCGCGCCCAGCGTCAGCGCGATGTTCAGGCCGTTGGTGATGACGTTGAGGTTCTGGTGTCCCAGCAGGTTGCGTGCCACCTCGGTGGTGGTCGAGCCGGAGTCGAGAATGATGGTTTCGCCGTCGCTGACCAGCGAGGCGGCGAAGCGGCCGATCTTCCGCTTGCTCTCCATGTTCACCAGGTGATGCAGCGCCATCGCCTGCACCTGCTGCGGCAGCGATTTGAGGAATGCTCCGCCGTGCTCGCGCTCGATGCAGCCTTCCGCCTCCAGGCGTTCGAGATCCTGGCGCACCGTCGCTTCGGAAACGCTGAACGCCGTGCTCAGATCCTTGACGCGGGCGCTGCCCTCCTCCTGAAGCCATTCGAGAATCTTCATGCGCCGCGGCTCGGCCAGCAGCGCCCCCCGTCCGGCGCGCGGCTGACCGCCGCCGCCATGCCTGCGGATCGGCTGGCCCGCCGCTACCGCGGTCGCCTGGGTGGCCCGGCCGGACCCCTCGGTCATCGCAGCCCCCGGCGGAACCCCGTCCGTTTCATCCCAGCCGCGCCCGGCGCGCGGCGGCACCCTGCATCTGGTCCAGGATCACGGCGGAAATGATGACGATGCCCTTGATCACCATCTGCCAGAACTCGCTCACCCCCATCATCACCAGGCCGTCGCTCAGCACGCCGATGACGAACGCGCCCACCACGGTCCCGCCGATGGTGCCGCGCCCGCCGGCCAGCGACGTGCCACCCAGCACCGCGGCGGCGATGGCGTTCATCTCGAAGGTCGTGCCGCTGGCGGGATGCGAGGCCACGAGCTGCGACGCGACGACGAGGCCGGCGATCGCGGCGCAGAACCCCGCGATCATGTAGACGATGATCTTGACGCGATCGACATACACGCCGGACAGCAGGGACGCACGCTCGTTGCCGCCGATCGCGTATACCTGCCGCCCGAGCGGCGTGCGCCCGGCGACCCAGGCCGCGACCAGCGCGACGATCACCAATATGATGATGGACAGCGGAATGCCCAGTACCGTTCCGGCGCCGAGCACGGGGAAGCCCTGATTGCCGAACTCCGGCCGGCCGACCAGGTTGGGGAAGGTGGCGCCGTCGTTCAGCAACAGCGCCGCGCCGCGCGCGATGTACATGGTGCCCAGCGTGGCGATGAACGGCGCCACTCCGAACCGCGTCACCAGGACCCCGTTGAAGCCGCCGATCAGCGTGCCGAGCAGCAACGTCATGCCGAAGATCTCGAACACGTTGGGGTAGATCACCACACCGAACATGGGCAGCGGGATGCCGTAGGTGATCAGCCCGCCCGCCGCCATGCCGACCAGACCGACGATCGACCCGACGGAAAGGTCGATGCCGCCGGTGAGGATCACGAAGGTCATGCCGATGGCGAGGAAAGCGTTGATCGCCACGTGCTTCGACATGATGATCACGTTGGCGAGCGACAGGAAGTTCGGCGCCAGCGCGGCGAAGAACGCCACCACCAGGATCAGCGCGATGAAGGTGCGCAGCTTCAGCACCAACAGCGTCAGGGCCGCGCCCCTGCTTGCCCGAGGCTGCGGCAGGCCGGCCACGGCCTCCGCGGTTCTGCTGGCCATCTGCTAGGACTCCGTATTTAAAGGGGCCGGCCCCGCACCGATCGCAACCTTGCTCGTCGACGCGTTCACCAGCAGTTCGTCGGTGGCCTGCGCGGCGTCGATATCCAGCGTGATCTGTCCGCGCGACATGACCAGGATGCGGTCGGAGGCGCCGGTCACTTCCTTCAGGTCCGAGGTCGCAAAGATCACGCCGATGCCCTGGTCCGAAAGTTCCCGCATGATCCTGAACATCTCGGCCTTGGCGCCGACGTCGATGCCGCGCGTCGGCTCGTCCAGCAGCAGCACCTTGGGGTTGGTGAGCAGGCTCTTGCCGACCACCACCTTCTGCTGGTTGCCGCCGGACAGCGCGGTGATCGAGCGATCGGGCGTGTCCACCTTGATCTGCAGCGAGCGCATGATGCGCAGCACCTCGCCGCCCTCGCTCGCACGGTCGATGCTGCCGAAGCGGACGAAGCGCGCCAGCGTGGCGAGGGAAAGATTCTTGCCGACCGTCAGGTTCAGCACCAGGCCGTCGCGCTGCCGGTCCTCCGGCACCAGGAACAGCCCGTGCCGGATGCGCGCCGCAACCGGCAGGGCGGTGATGTCCTTCCCGGCGAGCTGCACGCCGCCTCGCGCCTCCGCGCGCAGGCCGAACAGGCTCTCGAACAGCTCCGAGCGCCCGGCGCCAAGCAGGCCGTAGATGCCGACGATCTCGCCGGGCTGCAGGTCGAACGAGACGTCGCTCACCAGCGGCTCGCCGCCGGGGCGCGGCAGCGTCAGGTTGCGCACGCCGAGCACCGGCACGTCCGCCTTGAACTTGCGCGGCCGGCGCTTCGGCGGCTCGGTGCTGCCCAGCATCTGGCGGATGATCCAGGGAACCGTGACCTCGGCGATCGGCGCCTTGGCCTGCAGCCGCGCGTCGCGCAGCACCGTCACGTAGTCGCTGATCCGCACGATCTCCTCGAGCCGGTGCGAGATGTAGATGATCGCGACGCCATCCCGCTTCAGCTCCTGGATCACGGAGAACAGGATCTCGACCTCGGCGTTGCTCAGTGCCGAGGTCGGCTCGTCCATGATGAGGATGCGCGCGTCCTCCGACAGCGCCTTGGCGATCTCGACGATCTGCTGCTCGCCGATCGGCAGCTCGCCCACCAGCGTGTCGGGGTCAACGTCGTGCTCCAGCCGGTGCATCAGCTCGCGCGCCCGTTCGCGCTGCCGCTGCCGGTCCACCTGCACGCCGCCCCTGGTGAGAAAGCGGCCGAGAAAGATGTTCTCCGCCACGGAGAGGTTCGGGCAGAGGTTGAGTTCCTGGAACACGATGCCGATGCCCTTGCGCGCGGCATCGTGCACCGACTCGAAGACGACTTCCTCGCCCTCCAGCACGATGCGGCCGGAGGTGGGCGGCATCACGCCGGCAAGGATCTTCATCAGCGTGGACTTGCCGGCGCCGTTCTCGCCCACCAGCGCATTCACCGCGCCGCGGTACACCTCGAAGGAAACGTCGGCGAGCGCGACCGTGCCGGGAAACTGCCGGGTGATGTGCTCGGCCCGCAGCACCACCGGCTCGGCGCCCGGCGCGGCGGCCGGCGCGGCCGCGCCGCTCACGGACTGGCCTCCGACAGCAGCACCGGCGTGATCACCACCGGGTCATCCGGCCTGGTCATCGTCATGGCACCAGTGAAGCGCGCGCGCTCGCCCGGCTTCAGCGCCGCCAGCGCCGGCTTCAGGTTGGTCATGGCGCGGTCGGTCAGCGCCCGCCCGGCCTGGGCGAACTCGATCTGGTTGGTGAAGTCCTCGAAGCCGACGAACGGCAGGCTGTCGCGGATGGCATTGCCGCGCACCACCGGGCCGATCTGCAGCGTTATCTGCTTCGGGCCGGCGGCGGTGTCCACCGTCACGATCGCGGTGCCGGCGCGGGATTCGGTGTTCACTGCCTGCACCGTGCCGCTGCCCTGCACGGCGAAGCTCACCGGCCCGTTCACGTCGCCCAGCCGGCGGCCATAGCGGGCGGCGGTCTGGTTGTAGTCGGCGGCGATGCCGTCGAGCACCGTGCGCAGATCGGTCGTCTTGGTCTGGAAATACGGCAGCACGCGCTGGTCCCACGAGCCGTTGACGAAGGCGGCGGCATCGAAGGCGCTGCGCGAGGCGCTGGTGGTCTGCTGCTCGTGCTTGAGCGGCAGGATGCGGCACGCCGGCAGTGCCGCAAGGGCGAGGGTCGCGATCACGGCGGCAGCCGGCGCGACACACCGACGGATGTGTCTACCACCGTTCATGTCACGTGCCTTGCAGCACGAAGTTGTCGAGCTTGTCGGCGTTGGCCTTGGTGATCAGCACGCAGTCCATGGAGATCTTCTCCGGCTCGCCGGTGCTGCCCGTCTTGAGGTACTTGTCGGCCAGTTCGACGGCGTGCTGCGCCTCGCGGTGGATCGGCTGCATCGCGGTGGCGGCGATCGTGCCGGCCTTGATGGCGTCGCGGACATCGTTGCTGCCGTCGAAGCCGACGACGATGATGTCGCCGCGCTTGGCCGCCTGCAGCGCGGCCATGGCACCCATCGCCATGGTGTCGTTGCCGGAGATCACGCCCTGGATGTTCGGGTTCGCCTGCAGGATCGATTCCATCTTGGAGAAGGCTTCGGTCTGGCTCCAGTTGGCGCTCTGCCGCGTCACCATCTTCAGGTCGGGATACTGGTCGAGGACGTCGTGGTAGCCCTTGGAACGGATGCCGGCGTTGGTGTCGGACTCGCGGCCGACCAGCTCGACGTAGTTGCCCTTCTCCTTCATCCGCTTGACGAACTCCTCGGCGCCGAGGGTCGCCCCCTGGTAGTTGTTGGAGACGATCTGCGCCTGGGCGACGCCGTTGGCGTTGATCTCGCGGTCCACCAGGAAGGACGGGATGCCGGCGGCCTTGGCTTTCTGCAGTGCGGCAACGGTGGCGTCGGCGCCGGCGTTGTCGAGGATGATGGCGGCGGCCTTGCGGGTGATCGCGGTGTCGATCAGATCGTTCTGCTTGTTGGCGTCGTCCTCGTGCGAGAACACCAGGGTGTCGTAGCCGAGTTCCTTCGCCTTGGCGTCGGCGGACGAAGCCATCACCTTGAAGAACGGGTTGTCGAGCGAGGCGGTGATGATGACGATGAGCTTCCCGCTGCCCTGCGCCCGGGCAACGACCGGCAACGCCGCACTCGCCAGCAGACTCGCGGCCGCGATAAGGCAGGTCCTTCTTTTCATGACAGGTTTCCTCGTTTGGCGGCGCCGGGGCGCCGCTTGCCGGCGTCCGCACCTTACGGACGCTCTCGATTGATTGCGTTTCTAGTGTGGGCCGCGTCGGAACGCGAGTCAATCGTGGGCATTCGGCAACAAATCCGCCAGAAGAGACACCGTTCGCCAACTTTATCCGGCACAAGACTTGCCAAGGGCCGCCTATCGCGCGGATTCGGAAAAACTCGCTATCGTTTGCCTTCGGTTGCCGCTATGAAGCCGCAACCGTGTGCGGCCGCATGGCGGCCCGGCACCCCCGGCAAGAGGAAGGAAGTACGGGATGAAACCTCCGCACGCTCCGGTCACGCTCGGCCTGATCCTTGGCAGCCGCGCCTTCTTCAACGGCAAGCTGGCGCTCGACGCCCGGCAGCAGCTCCTCGTCCAGCTCGGGGCACGCGGCATCGAACCCCGCGTCCTGCCGCTGGAAGCGACCCGCAACGGCGCCGTCGAGACCCGGGAGGAGGCGGCGAAATACGCCCGCTTCTTCAGCGAGCACCGCGATGCCATCGACGGCCTGGTGGTCGCGTTGCCCAATTTCGGCGACGAGATCGGAGTGGCCGAGACCATCAGCCAGGCGGACCTGCGCGTGCCGGTGCTGGTGCAGGCCAGCAACGACGAAGTCGACAAGGTCGATCTGCACAGCCGGCGCGATTCGTTCTGCGGCAAGTTCTCGGTCTGCAACAACCTGTACCAGTACGGCATCCCGTTCACCGATACCGCCTCGCACACCTGCGACCTTTCCGGGGCGGAGTTCGCCGCCGACCTCGACCGCTTCGCCCGCATCTGCCGGACGGTGCGCGGGCTGCGGCACGCCCGTATCGGCTGCATCGGCGCCCGCACCGCCGCATTCAACACGGTGCGCTTCAGCGAGAAGCTGCTGCAGGCATCGGGGATCACCATCGTCCCGGTGGATCTCTCCGAGATCCTGGCCGAGGCATCCCGGCTTGCCGATGACGACCCGGCAGTGCGCGCCAAGCTGGCCGCGATCGACGAGTACGGCCGCATTCCGCCGGCGATCAGGCGCGAGAACGTGGTCCGCCAGGCGCGGCTGTCGGTGGTCGTGGAACGCTGGATGGAGCGCAACGAGTGCACCGCCAGCGCCATCCAGTGCTGGACCAGCCTGCAGGAGAACTTCGGCTGCGCCAGTTGCCTGACCATGAGCATGCTGGGCGAGAAGCTGCTGCCGAGCGCCTGCGAGGTGGACGTGGCCGGCGCGGTCTCGATGTACGCGCTGGCGCTCGCCGCCGGCACGCCCTCGGCGCTGCTCGACTGGAACAACAACTACGGCGCCGAGCCGGAGCTGTGCGTCTGCACGCACTGCGGCAACTTCCCGAAGTCGTTCATCGGCGAACAGCCCGAGATCTCCAACCTCGGCGTGATCGGCACGGTGGTCGGCCCCGAGAGGTGCTTCGGCGCGGTGAAGGGCAAGGTGCAGCCGGGGCCGATGACCTATTTCCGCATCTCCACCGACGACACGCTCGGCCGCATCAAGGCTTATGTCGGCGAAGGCGCGTTCACCGACCACCCGTTCGGCATGGACGGCGGCATCGCGGTGACGCGCGTGCCGCGGCTGCGCGAGCTGCTCGCCGTCCTGTGCCGCAACGGCTTCGAGCACCACGTCGCCATGGTGCGCGGCAACGTGGCCGACGTCGTGGACGAGGCGGTGACGCGCTACCTGGGCTGGTCGGTCTATCACCACGCCGCGCCCGCCAGCCCGTTCGGCCTGCTGCCGGCATTCCGCTGACCGCCGGCGGCCTGCCGCCGGCCCTGGTTCAAGCATGCGTGTCCCGCGGCCGGTCGGCGGTTGACGTCCTGCCGCCGCTCGTATAATCTATCAGCACTGAATAGATATGCAGCCGGGACAAAAGCCGGCGCCGGAACCAGGGAAACGCATGAACCCGCTGTCCCTTTGGAGCCCCCTCGGCCCCGACGCCTTCGCGGCGGCGCGGGCCGCCATTCCCGCTCGCGAGCGGCCGGCGGTGCTGCGCGAGATCGCCCGCGAGCTGCGCGTGAACGTGGTGAGGACCATCGCCGCCGCCGGCATCGGGCATGTCGGCGGCGATTTCTCCGTGGCCGACATCCTGGCCACCCTGTTCTTCGGCGTGCTCCGCCTCGACCCGCTCAATCCGCAATGGCCGGGGCGGGACCGCCTGATCCTCAGCAAGGGGCACTGCGCCGCCTCGCTCTATTCCGCGCTGGCGATGCGCGGATTCATCCCGCGCGAGGCGCTCGGCAGCTTCGCCAAGCCGCTCTCCGCCCTCAACGGGCATCCGAACCGGCGCAAGGTGCCCGGGGTGGAGGCCAATACCGGCCCGCTCGGCCACGGTTTTCCGCTCGGCGTCGGCTGCGCCGTCGCCGCCCGGCTCGCCGGTGCCGACTGGCGCACCTTCGTCGTCACCGGCGACGGCGAGCTGCACGAGGGCAGCAACTGGGAGGCCGCCATGGCCGCCGGGCACCGGGGGCTGTCCAACCTCACCGTGGTGGTGGACCGCAACCGGCTGCAGCAGGGGGCACGCACCGAAGACACCAATCGCCTGGAGCCGCTCGCCGACAAGTGGCGTGCCTTCGGCTGGGACGTCTTCGAGATCGACGGCCACGACCATGCCGCCCTCTACGACACCTTCACCACCCCGCCCACGGCGAAGCCGCGCTGCGTCATCGCCCGCACCATCAAGGGCAAGGGCGTCTCCTTCATGGAGGACCGGGTGGAGTGGCACCACAAGGTGCCCAACCCGGAACAGGTGGAAAAGGCACTGGCGGAGCTTGCGGCATGAGCGCGACGACGGAAGAAAAGTTCGACTGCCGCGTGGCCTTCGCCGAGGAGCTGAGCGCACTGGCGCGCGCGGATCGGCGCATCGTCGCGGTCTGCAACGATTCGGTCGGTTCCAGCAATCTCGTCGGTTTCGCCAAGGAATTCCCCGACCGGCTGGTGAATGTCGGCATCGCCGAGCAGAACATGGTCGGCGTCGCCGCCGGGCTCGCCAACGGCGGCTTCATCCCGTTCGTCTCCTGCGCCGGGCCGTTCCTCACCGCCCGCGCGCTGGAGCAGATCAAGGCCGACGTGGCGTACAGCAACTACCACGTCGTGCTGTGCGGCCAGAGCCCTGGCATGTCGTATGGCGAACTCGGGCCGACGCACCATTCGATCGAGGACTTCGCGTGGCTGCGCGCGCTCGACAACATGACCGTGCTGGCGCCGGCCGACCCGTACCAGACGCGCGCCGCCCTGCGCTGGGCCGCGGGAACGGACCGGCCGGTCTATATGCGCATCGGCCGGCACAAGGTGCCCGCGGTAACGCCGGAAGGGCACGCCTTCGTTGTCGGCGAGGCCGACGAGCTGCGCGCCGGCAACGACATCGCCATCATCGCCGCCGGCACGCTGGTTTCGGCCGCGCTGCAGGCCGCGGAGCTGCTCGCCGGCCGGGGGGTCGCGGCACGGGTGCTGAACATGGCGACCATCGCGCCGCTCGACGAGGCGGCGGTGCTGCGCGCCGCGCGTGAGACCGGCCGCATCGTCACCGCCGAGGAGGCGGTGGTGCATGGCGGGCTGGGCTCCGCCGTCGCCGAGGTGGTGGTGCGCCACCGCCCGGTGCCGATGCGCATGCTCGGCGTGACGCATTTCGCTCCGACCGGGAAGACCGGCTTTCTGCTCGACCATTTCGGCCTCAATGCCGAGGGCATCGTGCGCGCAGCGCAGGAACTGATGGGCTGATCCAATGACCAATCCCCTGATCCTGGCCATCGACCAGGGCACCAGCGCCACCAAGTGCCTGCTGGTGAACGAGGAAGGCCGCGTCGTGGCCCGCGGCAGCGCGCCGCTGGGCGAGGCGCATCCGCGGCCCGGCTGGGTGGAGCAGGACGCGGGCGAGCTGTGGGCGAGCGTGCAGCAGGCGGTGCGCGCCTGCCTCGCCGGCCAGGACGCCGCCGCGCTCGTCGGCATCGGGCTCAGCACGCAGCGGGAATCCGCCGTCGCCTGGGACGGGGCGACCGGCCAGCCGCTGGCGCCGCTGCTCTCCTGGCAGGACCAGCGCACCGCGGCGCGCGGCGCCGAACTCGGCACGCCGGCGCACGCGGCGCTGGTGCGCGAGCGCAGCGGCCTGCCGCTCGACCCGATGTTCTCGGCGCTGAAAATGGGCTGGCTGCTCGACACGCTGGACCCCGACCGCAGCGCCGCCCGCGCCGGGCGCATCCGGCTGGGCACCGTCGATGCGTGGCTGATCGCCTGCCTCTCCGGCGCGCATCGCATCGAGGCCGGCAACGCCTCGCGGACCCAGCTGCTCGACGTGCGCAAGGCCGCCTGGGATTCGGAGCTGCTGGAGCTTTTCGACGTGCCCCGCTCCGCGCTGCCCGAGGTGGTGGCCTCGGTCGGGCCGTTCCCGGCCATCTCCGGGCTGCCCGGCGTGCCCGCCGGAACGCGGCTGCTGTCGGTGATGGGGGATTCGCACGCCGCGCTGTTCGCGCACGGCGCCTACGCGCCGGGGCAGGTGAAGGCGACCTACGGCACCGGCTCGTCGGTGATGGGCCTCATCGATCGGGCGGCCTCGCTGGAGAGCGGGCTGTGCAACACCATCGCCTGGGCGATCGAGGCGCCGGCGCTGGCCGCCGAGGGCAACATCCGCGCCAGCGGCGCCACGCTGAAATGGACCGCCGACCTGCTCGGCGTGACGCCGGCCGAACTTGCGGCCCTCGGCGCCACGGCGAGCAGCGAGGGCGTGGTGCTGGTGCCCGGCTTCAACGGCCTTGGCGCGCCGTGGTGGGACAGCGCCGCCGTGGGCCTGATCAGCAATCTCACGCTGGGCAGCGGCCGCGCGGCGCTGGCGCGCGCGGCGCTGGAGGCGATCGTGCACCAGGTGACCGACGTCGTGGCGGCAATGGACCGCGGCGTGGGCCGGGTGGAGCGGCTGCACGTCGATGGCGGGCCGACGCGCAACGACATGCTGATGCAACTGCAGGCCGACATCGCCGGCCGGCCGGTGCTGCGGGCCAACGACGCCGAGCTGTCCGCGCTCGGGGTCGCGCACATGGCGGGCCTCGCCGCCGGCGTGTGGTCGAAGGACGATCTGGTTTCGCTCCGTCGCGACCGCGACGTCTTCAACGCCACCATGGCGGAGGCGGAACGCGCGCGCGAGCGGGCGCAATGGCGGCGCGGCCTTGCCCGCGCGCGCGGCGAGCGGGTGGAGGCACAGGCGTGAGCAAGGCTGAGGCAGTGGCGGCCGGCAGCGCCAGGGGAGCCCTCGCCTGGCTGCGCCTGTCGGGCGGCGCCAAGGGACCGCTGATCGGCCTGGTGGCGCTGTGCGTCGCCTTCTCGCTGACCACCGACGTCTTCCTGTCGGTGCGCAACCTGCTGAACGTGCTCGATCAGGTCACGGTGCTCGGCATCATCTCGATCGGCATGACGCTGGTCATCGTGATCGGCGGCATCGACCTGTCGGTCGGCGCGGTGCTGGCCTTCGCGATGATGATGATGGGCTGGCTGAAGCAGGACTACGGCGTGCCGGTCGGCGTCGGCATGCTCATCGCCATCGCCATCGGCGCGCTGTGCGGGCTGATCAACGGCCTGCTGGTGACGCGCGCCCGGCTGCCGGCGTTCATCGCCACGCTGACGATGATGTCGGTGGCACGCGGCCTGGCCAACCTGGTCACCGACGGCAGGCAGGTGGTGGGCTATCCGGATTGGTTCGACAGCCTTTCCACCGTGCGCCATTTCGGCTTCCTGTCGGCGACCGTTGCGCTGTTCCTGATCCTGATGGTGGCGGCCTGGATCTGCCTGAACTTCACGGCGATCGGCCGCAGCCTGTACGCGATCGGCGGCAGCGCCGAGGTGGCGCGGCTCGCCGGCATCCGCGTCCGGGCGGTGACGCTCGGCGTCTATGTCGTTGCCAGCGCCCTGTGCGGTATCGCCGCGATTGCGCTCACCGCCCGCCTCGATTCGTCGCAGCCGAGCGCGGGCACCGGCGCCGAGCTGGACGCCATCGCCGCGGTGGTGATCGGCGGCGCCAGTCTCAGCGGCGGCGTCGGCGGCATCGGCGGCACCGCCATCGGCGTGCTGATCATCGGCGTGCTGCACAACGGCCTGAACCTGCTCGCCGTGTCGCCTTTCGTGCAGCAGGTGGTGATCGGCATCGTCATCGCGCTCGCCGTCACCGCCGACACGCTGCGCCAGCGCGAACACTGAGAGAACATCACGATGAGATCGGGGTGGCCGTGGGGCCGCCTGATGCAACGGAGGGAACCGGAATGCTGACGAAGAGACACCTGCTTGCGACCGCAGCTCTGGCCGCATCGGTGGCGATCACCGGCGGCGCCTCGGCGCAGGACAAGAAGGTCACGCTGGGGCTGGCGGTGGCCAACCTGCAGGCCGACTTCTTCAACCAGATCAAGCAGTCCGTCGAGAAGGACTGCAAGAAGCGCGGCATCGAGGTCATCGTCGCCGACGCCAACGGCGACGCCACCACGCAGGTGAGCCAGATCCAGGACATGATCACCCGCAAGATCAGCGCCCTGATCTACATCCCCGCCGGCGCCACCGCGGCCGGCGTGCCGGTGCGCGCCGCCAAGGCGGCCGGCATCCCGGTGATCGCGGTGGACCGCAACGCGCCGGACGCGCCGGGCGACACCTTCATCGCCACCAACAGCGTCGAGGCCGCCAAGGAACTCGGCTTGTACGTGGTGAAGGTGACCGGCGGCAAGGGCCAGGTCGCGATCATCCAGGGCCAGCTCGGCACCACGCCTGAACTCGATCGCGACAAGGGCTTCAACGAGGCGCTGGCCACCGCGCCGGGCCTGAAGGTCGTCGCCAAGCAGGCGTCCACCAAGTGGATGCAGGACGAGGGCTTCGCCATCGGCCAGGACATGCTGCAACGTAATCCCAACATCACCGTGTTCTTCGGCCGCGCCGACGCGCTCGCGCTGGGCGCCGCGCAGGCGGTGAAGGTCGCCAATCTCGACCACAAGGTGCTGGTGGTCGGGTTCGATGGCGACGTGGCCGGACTGAAGGCGGTGAAGGCGGGCACGCTGGACGCCACCATGACGCAGCGCACGCAGGAGATGGGCCGGCTGGCCGTGGCCTCGGCGCTCGACCTCCTGGCCGGCAAGCAGGTTCCCAAGGAGCAGCTGCAGCCGGCGACGCTGACCACGAAGGACAACGTGGATCAGTTCATCGCCGAGCATCCCTGAGTCGCAGAGGAAGGAGCGATGGTCACGTCCGTTGCTGATCCGGCCGTGACCGTTGCCGCGGCGGGGGGGTCCGATGCGGGCCTCTCCGTCCGGGGCATCGGCAAGAAGTTCTCCGGCAACCCCGTGCTGGCCGACGTCAGCTTCGATGTCCGGCCGGGCGAGGTGGTGGCCCTGCTCGGCGAGAACGGCGCCGGCAAGTCCACCGTGGCATCCATCATCGCCGGCCTGATCCAGCCGGATGGCGGCAGCATGCGCTGGCGCGGGCAGCCCTATGTCCCGGCCAGGCCACGCGAGGCACGGGCCGCCGGCGTCGGGCTGATCCACCAGGAGATGCGCCTGCTGCCGGAGCTTTCCATCGCCGAGAACGTGTTCGTCGGCCGCGTGCCGCTGCGCCACGGCCTGCTCGACCGGCAGGAGATGAACCGGCAGGCGCAGGAACAGTTGCGCCGCGTCGGGCTGGACGTGCCGGCGACGCGCCGTGTCGGCACGCTCCGCGTCGCCGCGCAACAGCAGGTGGAGATCGCCAAGGCGCTCAGCCTGAACGCGCGGCTGCTGATTCTCGACGAGCCCACCGCCGCCCTCGGCGGCGACGAGACCGACCGGCTGTTCGAACAGGTGAACAAGCTGCGCGCCGAGGGCGTCTCGTTCATCTACATCAGCCACCGCCTTGAGGAAATCAGCCGCATCGCCGACCGCGTGATCGTGCTGCGCGACGGGCGGCTGGTGGCGACGCACGAGGTCGGGCAGGTGCCGGTGCGCCGGCTCATCGAGGACATGGTCGGACGCAGCGTCGATCGCATCTTCCCGGAAATCCCGCCGCCGACCGACAGGGAAGTGCTGCGCGTCGCCGAGCTGAACGCGCCCGATGCCTCGTTCCGCAACGTCAGCTTCTCGGTGCACGCCGGCGAGGTGTTCGGCATTGCCGGCATCGTCGGCGCCGGGCGTACCGAGCTGGTGCGCGCGATCACCGGTGCCGATCCCGTCGCTGGCGGCAGCATCTGGCTTGACGGCAAGCCGGTGCGCTTCGCCAGCCCGCACGACGCCATCCGGGCGGGCATGGTGCTGGTGCCGGAGGACCGCAAGACGCAGGGCGTGATCCTGGCGCATTCGCTCGCCGACAACCTGGCCTCGTGCAACCTCGATCGGCTGGCGCCGAACGGCTGGCTGCTGCCGCGGCGGGTGCGCGAGTTCGCCGACGAGGCGATCGCCCGGCTGGGCGTGAAGGGCCGGCCCACGCAGGCGGCGCGGATGCTCTCCGGCGGCAACCAGCAGAAGGTGGTGATCGCCAAGTGGATCACCCGCTCGCCCAAGGTGTTCATTCTCGACGAGCCGACGCGCGGCATCGACGTCGGCGCGCGGGCCGCGATCTACGAGATCATCGCGGATCTCGCGCGGGCCGGCACCGCGGTGATCGTGGTCAGCTCGGATCTGGAGGAAGTTCTCGGCCTGTCGCACCGCGTGCTGGTGCTGAGCCGTGGCCGGCAGACCGGCGTCCTGCCCGCCGCCGAGGCGAGCAACGTGCGGGTCATGGAACTGGCGACGGCGTGACGCAGCCGGGCAGAAAAGAAAGGGCTCTGTAATGGATCTGTTCAGTCTGAGCGGCCAGATTGCCTTCGTCACCGGCGCGGGCAGCGGCATCGGGCAGCGCATCGCCGTCGGGCTGGCCGAGGCCGGCGCCGACATCGCCTGCTTCGACCGGCCCAACAGCAGCGGACTCGCCGAAACCGTGCGGCAGATCGCGGCAGTCGGCCGCCGCGCCGTATCACTCACCGGCACCGTCACCAGTGCCGCCGACCTCGCCAACGCGATCGCGAATCTGGAGAAGGATCTCGGCCCGCTCGCCGCGGCGGTGAACTGCGCCGGCATCGCCAACGCCACCGCGGCCGAGGACATGCCGCTGCAGCAGTGGCAGGAACTGATGGACATAAACCTCACCGGCATCTTCCTGTCGTGCCAGGCCGAGGCGCGCGCGATGCTGCCGCGCGGCGCCGGTGCCATCGTCAACATTGCCTCGATGTCCGGCACCATCGTCAACCGCGGCCTGCTGCAGGCGCACTACAACTCCTCCAAGGCCGGCGTGATGCATCTCAGCAAGAGCCTGGCGATGGAATGGTCCCGCCGCGGAATCCGGGTCAACAGCATCAGCCCCGGCTACACGCTGACGCCGATGAACCTGCGGCCGGAAGTGGCCGAGGCGCGCAAGCAGTTCGAGGCCGATACGCCGCTCGGGCGCATGGCGACGGTGGACGAGATGGTCGGACCGGCGGTGTTCCTGCTCAGCCGTGCCGCCTCGTTCGTCACCGGCATCGACCTGCTGGTGGATGGCGGCTTCGTCTGCTGGTAGCGCCGGCCCCGGCAACGCCACGGGAGAGGACCGATCAATCACAACGAGTCCAGGTTGATGGCCAAGGTCGCCCGCCTCTACTACGAGCGGGACAAGACCCAGACCGAGATCGCGGCGCGCCTGGATCTTTCCCAGGCGTCCGTCTCCCGCCTGCTGAAGCGCGCGCGGGAGGTGGGCATGGTGCGCACCATCGTCAGCATCCCCGAGAGCACGCATGCCGACCTGGAGGAAGCGCTGCAGGAGCGCTTCGGGCTGAAGCAGGCGATCGTCGCCGACGTGCCGCGCGACCGCGACGAGGACATCCTGCGCGGCATCGGCGCTGCTGCCGCCTTCTACGTGGAGACGACGCTGCATCCCAACGAGGTGGTGGGCATCTCGTCGTGGAGCGTCTCGCTGCTGACCATGGTCGATCACATGCAGCCGGTGCGCAACGTGCCCGGCACCGTGGTGCTGCAGATCCTCGGCGGCATCGGCAACCCGACGGCGGAGGTGCACGCCAACCACCTCACCACCCGGCTCGCCCGCCTGGTCAACGGCGAGCCCCGTTTCCTGCCGGCCGGCGGCGTCGTCGGCTCGGCGCGGTCGCGCGAGGTGCTGCTCGAGGATCCGTACGTTCGCGACGCCATCGCGATGTTCGACAAGGTGACGCTGGCGCTGGTGGGCGTGGGCACGGTGCGGCCGTCGCAGCTTCTCGCCAGCTCGGGCAACGCCTTTTCGGGAGAGGAACTGGCCTCGCTGGAACGGGCCGGGGCGGTCGGCGACATCTGCGTGCACTTCTTCGACCGCAACGGCATGCCGGTGCACCACCCGGTGCATGACCGCGTGATCGGCATGAGTCTTGAGCAGATTCGTGCGGTGCCCCGTTCGGTGGCGGTGGCCGGCGGGCAACGCAAGGTCGCCGCGCTGCGCGGCTGCCTGCGCGGTCGTCTGGTGAATGTTCTTGTAACCGACTGCTTCACCGCGCGGGCCATCCTCGCCGGCGAGACATGAGGGCGCCGCCGGCAGACCGTCGGCGGCAGGAGGGATTGCAATGGAAAATCTGAAAAGGTTCATCGGCAAGACGGTGCTGGTGACCGGCGCGAGCCGTGGCATCGGCGCCGGCATCGCGCTGCGCTTCGCCCGCGAGGGCGCCAACGTGGTCGTCAGCGACGTCGCCCCGCACGTCGAGGAGACCGCGAAGCAGATCGCCGCGCTCGGCGTGCGCGCCATCCCGGTGCTCTGCGACGTCACCGACAGGGCGCAGGTCGAGGCGCTGTACGACCGCGCGATGAAGGAGTTCGGCCGGCTCGACGTCTCCGTGCAGAACGCCGGCGTCATCACCATCGCGCCGATCGACCGACTCACCGAGGCGGAGTGGAACAAGGTGCTGGCGGTGAACACCACCGGCGTGTTCCTGTGCTGCCAGGCCGCCGCGAAACACATGATGAAGCAGCGTTCGGGCCGGCTCATCAATACCGCCTCCGGGCAGGCGCGGCAGGGCTTCATCTACACGCCGCACTACGCCGCCAGCAAGTTCGGCGTCATCGGCATCACCCAGAGCCTCGCCAAGGAACTCGCGCCGTTCGGCATCACCGTGAACGCGTTCTGCCCCGGCATCATCGAGACCGATATGTGGGCCTACAACGACCAGGCCTGGGGCAAGCTGCTCGGCAACTACAAGCCGGGCGAACTGATGGCCGAGTGGGTGCGCAACATCCCGATGAAGCGGGCGGGCACGCCGGAGGACGTGGCCGGCGCCATCGCTTTTCTCGCTTCCGACGACGCCGCCTACATCACCGGCCAGACATTGAACATCGACGGCGGCCTGATCATGTCGTGAGCCGGCCGGCCCGCACGGCCCGCCGCGTTCCGCGGCGCTGAATCAGAAGCGGCGGCTGCATCCGGACCGTGCCGTCGCCCGTATCCTTCCGATGCAGACCGGAAAACCTCGGAACTGCGCAACGGGAGGTGGAAATGCCCAGGCGGAGAGCAATTTTGGCGGGGTTGTCGGGGCTGGGGCTGGCGGGATGGCTCGGCGCCGGGCGCCGCCTGCAAGCCGAACCGACAGGTGGCTTCCGGGTCACCCACACCGATGACGAATGGCGCCGGCTGCTGACGCCGCTGCAGTACGAGGTCCTGCGCCGCGCGGGCACCGAATGGCCGGGATCGAGTCCGCTCGACCATGAGTTCCGGCCCGGACGCTACGATTGCGCGGGCTGTGCGCAACCGCTGTTCAGCTCGCAGACCAAGTTCGACAGCCACACCGGCTGGCCGAGCTTCTGGCAGCCGCTGCCCGGCGCGGTCGGCATCTCGGAGGATGACAGCTTCTTCATGGACCGTACCGCGGTGCATTGCAGCAGTTGCGGCGGGCACCTGGGCCACGTGTTCCCGGACGGCCCCAAGCCTACCGGCCTGCGCTACTGCATGAACGGCGTGGCCCTGTCCTTCCATCCCGACGCTGCCTGAGAGGAGCATCCGATGATCCGACCCTCCATTCGCCGCCTTGCCTCGGCAGCGATCCTCGGTCTCGCAACCTGCGCGGCGATGCCGCTCGCCTTTCACGCCGGGCCGGCGCGGGCCGAGGCGGCGGCCCAGAAGCTGCCGCCGCCGTCGCTGGACGTGGCGCCCGGCAGTCCCGGCCTGTAGACCGCGGTGTTCGCCGGCGGCTGCTTCTGGGGAATCCAGGGCGTCTTCCAGC
>Ga0335069_10004433_pt1 | contig 20849 bp, 14 predicted proteins | sample Lox_Sample_11_FD_206714 | JGI IMG/M metagenome (GOLD analysis project Ga0335069, IMG submission 206714) | Soil microbial communities from Loxahatchee National Wildlife Refuge, Florida, United States - Lox_Sample_1.1 | ecosystem: Environmental > Terrestrial > Soil > Wetlands | place: USA...
TATTTCTCGCAGATGGTCGCGCTCGTGATCCATAACTTCGTGTCGGCGGCGACCGGCATTGCGCTCGCGGCGGCCCTGGTGCGCGGCATTGCGCGGCACACGGCGACGACGATCGGCAATTTCTGGACCGATCTTACCCGCACGACGTATTATCTCCTGCTCCCGATCGCATTCGTGTTCGCCGTCGTCCTTGTCGCGCAGGGCATTCCGCAGAACTTCCATCCGTACACGACGGCGAATGTCGTGCAACCGACAAGCGCTGCAAGCACGCAATCGATCCCGCAAGGGCCGATCGCGTCGCAGGAGGCCATCAAGATGATCGGGACGAACGGCGGCGGTTACCTGAATGCCAACTCCGCCACCCCATATGAAAATCCGAATGGGCTTGCGAATTTCCTCGAGATGCTCGGCATCATCGGCATCTCGAGCGCGCTCACATACTATTACGGCCGCATGGTGAAGAACCAGCGGCACGGCTGGGCGATCTGGGCGGCGATGCTGGCCGTGTTCCTCGTCGGATTTTTTGTTGCGTACCATTATGAGCAAGCGGGCAATCCTATCCACCAGCAATTGGGAGTCGCGGCTCAGGATGGAAACATGGAAGGCAAGGAGGTCCGGTTCGGCATTTTCAACTCGTCGCTTTTCGCGACGCTTACCACCGACGCGTCGAACGGGGCGGTGAACTCGATGCACGATTCGTTCACGCCGCTTGGCGGCATCGTGCCGCTCGTGAACATGCAGCTTGGCGAGGTAATTTTTGGCGGCGTAGGATCGGGGCTCTACGGCATCATTGTTTTCGCGATCCTTGCGGTGTTCATCGCCGGGCTCATGATCGGGCGCACGCCGGAATATCTCGGCCAAAAAATCGAGGCGTACGACGTAAAAGTGGCGATGCTTTCGGTGCTCGCGCCCGTATTCACCATCCTCGGATTTACGGCGCTTGCGGCGACGACGCAATGGGGGCTCGCGGGATTGAACAACGCCGGACCGCACGGGTTCAGCGAGATCCTGTACGCCTTCAGTTCGGCAACGGGCAACAACGGGAGCGCCTTCGCGGGGCTTACGGCGAACGCCATGTGGTACGACACGACGCTCGGCCTCGCGATGTTCTTCGGACGATTCATCACGGTGATCCCCGTCATGGCGCTTGCGGGATCGTTCGCGCAGAAGAAACTGGTGCCGCAGGGCCAAGGATCGTTCCCGGTGACCGGGCCGATTTTCGTGATACTCCTCATTGCCGTCGTGCTTCTCGTCGGCGCCTTGACGTTCTTCCCGGCGCTCACGCTCGGACCCATCGTCGAGCATTTCCTCATGCATTCGGGAACATTATTCTGATCGACTACCATGGCCATCAAACAACAGCGCAGCATATTCGATACAACCATCATCTTCCCCGCGATCAAAGATGCCTTCTTGAAGCTTGATCCGCGCCGGATGGTGAAAAATCCGGTGATGTTCGTGACGATGATCGGCGCGATCGTAACGACCGTTGAGATCTGGCTGAGCCATGAGCCGCGCGGTTTCGTGATCCAGATCGCCCTATGGCTTTGGTTTACGGTGCTCTTCGCGAACTTCGCGGAGGCGATGGCGGAAGGGCGCGGCAAAGCGCAGGCGGACGCGCTCCGCAGATCGCGGACCCAGCTTTTCGCGATGCGGTTCAAGCACGATGGCGAGCTCGAGAAGATCGGCGCGGAACTTTTGCGGAAGGGCGACATTGTCCTGGTCGCGGCGGGCGATACGATCCCGGGCGACGGCGAGATCGTCGAAGGCGCGGCGACGGTTGACGAATCGGCGATCACCGGGGAGTCGGCTCCCGTTATCCGGGAAGCGGGCGGCGACCGGAGCGCGGTCACCGGCGGCACGAAAGTGCTCTCCGACCAGATCAAGGTGCGCATTACCGCGAATCCCGGCGAGAGCTTCCTTGATCATATGATCACGCTCGTCGAGGGCGCGAAGCGCCAGAAGACGCCGAACGAGATCGCGCTCACGATCCTGCTCTCGGCGCTTACGATCATCTTCATGGTGGTCATCATCACGCTCCTGCCGATGGGCATCTATGCCGGAACGACGTTCTCGATCACCGTTCTCGTCGCGCTCCTCGTCTGCCTTATTCCCACGACGATCGGCGGTTTGCTTTCCGCGATCGGCATCGCGGGCATCGACCGGCTCGTCCAGCATAACGTGCTCGCGATGAGCGGGCGCGCGGTCGAAGCGGCGGGCGACGTGGATGTGTTGCTCCTCGATAAGACGGGGACGATCACGCTTGGCAATCGGCACGCGACGGAATTCATTCCGGCTCCGGGGGTGATTGTGGAAGAACTCGCTGATGCGGCCCAGCTTGCGTCGCTCGCCGACGAGACGCCCGAAGGCCGGAGCATCGTGGTCCTTGCGAAGCAGTTCGGCATCCGCGAGCGCGAGATCCACGAGATGCCGTCCGCCACCTTCGTTCCGTTTTCGGCGCAGACGCGCATGAGCGGGCTCGACCTGGAATTCACGAAATACCGCAAAGGCGAAGCGAATGCGATCCGCCATTGGTCGCGCGGAAAGTTCACGCAGGATACCGAGATGGAAGTGGAGCGGATCGCGAAAGCGGGGGGCACGCCGCTCGTCGTCGCGACGCACGACAAGATCCTCGGCGTCATTTATCTGAAGGATGTCGTGAAGGGCGGCCTCGTCGAACGGTTCAATCTGTTCCGCGAGATGGGCATCAAGACGATCATGATCACGGGTGACAATCCGCTCACGGCGGCCGCGATCGCCAAGGAAGCGGGCGTGGATGATTTTCTCGCCGAAGCGAAACCGAAAGACAAGCTCGATCTCATCCGCAGGGAACAGGCAGGAGGCCGCCTTGTCGCCATGACGGGCGATGGCACGAACGATGCGCCCGCGCTCGCGCAGGCCGATGTCGGCGTCGCGATGAACACGGGCACGCAAGCGGCGAAAGAAGCGGGCAACATGGTCGATCTCGATTCGAATCCGACGAAGCTCATCGAGATCGTAGAGATCGGCAAGCAGATGCTCATGACGCGCGGAGCGCTCACGACCTTCAGCATCGCGAACGATGTCGCGAAATATTTCGCCATCATCCCGGCCATGCTCCTCGCCACCTTCCCGGCTATCGCGCCCCTGAACGTCATGCATCTCACGAGTTCCTACAGCGCCGTGCTTTCCGCGGTCATCTTCAACGCGATCATCATCATTCTCCTGATCCCGCTCGCATTGAAAGGCGTGAAGTTCCGGCCGCTGCCTCCCGCCACGGTCCTGCGCCGGAACCTCATCATTTACGGGCTCGGCGGCATCATCGCTCCGTTTATCGGCATCAAGCTCATCGACCTCGCGATAACCGCGCTTCACCTCGTCTAAACCAATGAAAGAATTCCTGAAACAGATCCGAATATCGGTCGTCGCGACGCTCGTCTTCGCGGTCATCCTCTGCGGCATCTATCCGCTCGCCGTATGGGCGTTCGGGCAGGCGCTCTTCCCGTGGCAGGCGAACGGCAGCTTGATCACGGACGCGGGCGGCACGGTGATCGGCTCCGCGCTCATCGGGCAGAATTTCAGCGGGCCGCAATATTTCGAGCCGCGTCCTTCGGCGGCAGGAGCGGGCTACGATCCTACTGCGTCCGGCGGGACAAATCTCGGTCCGACCTCGCAAAAGCTCGCGACGATGATCCAGCAGAATATCGCCGCCTACCGCTCGGAGAACGGATTGTCTTCGAGTACGCCCGTCCCAGCCGATGCGGTAACGGCATCGGGGAGCGGCCTTGACCCGGAGATCAGCATTGCGAACGCCGCGATCCAGGCGCCACGCGTTGCGAAGGCGCGGAACATCCCGCTCTCCGACGTGGAGTCCCTGATCGAAGCGAATACCGACGGGCGCAGCTTGGGCGTTTTTGGCGAGCCGGGCGTGAACGTCCTTACGCTGAATATCGCGCTTGATAACCAGTACCCGGTGCGGAAATGACGCCGGGGCGATATGATTGAGCCATGGCCTACCATCAAACTCCTGATGATTTTTTGCAATTGATCGATACCGGCGAACGGGGCAAGCTTAAGATCTACCTCGGTTCCGCCGCGGGCGTCGGCAAGACCTACCGCATGCTGCAGAAGGGCAGGTCGCTTTTGGAAGCGGGTGTGGACGTGGTGATCGGCTACATGGAGCCGCACGAGCGTCCCGAGACGATCGCGCAGGCGACGGGATTGGAGGTCGTGCCGCCGAGGATCGTGCAGCATGGGAATCTTGAGCTCAGGGAGATGGACCTCGCGGCCGTCCTCAGGCGCCGTCCGACCGTGGCGTTGGTCGATGAGCTTGCGCACACGAACGCCCCGGGCGGCAAGTATGAGAAACGCTACGAAGACGTGGAAGACCTCCTCAACGCGGGGATCAGCGTCATTACGACGCTCAACGTCCAGCACCTCGAATCGCTCTATAACATTGTGGAAAAAGCCACGGGGGTGAAGGTGGCCGAGCGCATCCCGGATTCCATCGTGGCGCAAGCCGATCTCATAACGAACGTCGATATCGAGGCCATGGACCTCATCGAGCGTCTGCGGGCGGGGAAGATCTACAAGCCCGACCGCATCGATGCGGCGCTCAATAATTTCTTCACGATCGAGAATCTCACGCGCTTGCGGGAATTAGCCTTGAGCGAAACGGCGAATCTCTTGGACAAACGGCAGCGCGAAAAGTTCCACGCCAAAACAAAACCCAGCGCGCTCAACAAGATCATGGTCCGCATCCGCGGCGGGGAATCGAACAGCGAAGAGATCTTGCGGGCAGCCTCGCGATTGGCGGCGCAGCTCAATGCCGCATGGTACGTGGTACATGTTCTTACCGCTGCCGAAGAAAGCAGGGCGCTTTCCCCGGTCCGCGACGAAACCGCGAAGATCATGGGACTCGCGAAAAGCATGGGCGCGGAAACATTCACGTTAAAGGATGATAATGTCGCACAGGCGTTGATCCAATTCGTCCGCGCGAACGGCGTTACGCATTTGGTACAGGGGCATCCGACGCCGAAACGGGGACTCGCGAAATTCAAGAGATCGGTGACCGAAACGCTTGTCGAAAAATTGCCGGACGTGCATATCGTTATGATCTGATGAAAAAAAATCTGCAAAGAGCAATCGTTGAAGTTGCATTTATTGTGTTCCTCTTTTATGCCAATCTTTTGATGGGTCAATTTACCAGTTCGGGCATGGGACGGGAGAGGGGTCTCGTGTGGGCTATTCTCAATATTTTTACCCTGCCCAACTTCATCATTGCCGTCGTAGCCGCATTTATCGGTTATATCGTTTTCGAATATCTTCGGAAAAAACTGTAATATACCTTACCAAACGTACGGCACCAAACGGAACCGTACTTTCTGCGTATACTCGACATAGCCGGGCAGGTCTCTCCGTAATATTCTTTCTTCGTCCAAAAGCCGCCATAAAAGTATGGGGATAAAGAGAACGATGAGCGCTATGGTCCACCACGAACCAAGCGCAAGGGGAACTCCGACAAAAAGCAAAAGTGCTCCCGCGTACATGGGGTGGCGCACGTAAGCATACGGTCCGCTCGAGATCACTGTTTGGCCGGATGCGACGGAAATATTGGACGCCGCGAAGCTGTTGACGCGTATAACCCAAAAGATAAAAAGGAAGGAGAGGGCGATGATAAGATCGCCAAGGATGCTTGCCCAGGCGGGAACCGGCGAAAGTCCGTAACGATGGTCCACTGCGGGGAGGATCATAAAGATGAAAAAAGAGATCATGATGAGCGAGACGATGATCTTCTGCGACCTCTCCTTTTCCTTCCAGGGTCCGGCGTTCATCCGTCGCTCAAGGAGCGGCACATCGTAAAGAAAGAGATACACGGTGAATCCGATGGTGCAAAGCGTGAATACGCCGAGAAAAAGCCAGCCCTGCCAATAGTGCCATGTTCCTGCGCTGAAGTAGATGATGGCCACGAAGAAGGCGATCCCTGAAATTGATTGCACGATCGCTTTCCGGATAAGGGCGTTCATTACCATAACGATACATCCGTTACCTATCGCATGCCAATCTGATGCTCCCCGGAATCAGAGCCGGTTCGAATCCCGGACGCCTGCCGGCTTTCGTCGCCTGAACTGCATTTCAAAAAGATAACAAAACACGAGGCCGGAAGGTCTCTCGAACCGCGAACGAACGGGCGGAGGGTACAGGATTCGAACCTGTGAGGGGATTTCTCCCCAACCGCATTTCGAGTGCGGCGCGTTAGACCACTCTGCCAACCCTCCCTGGTCTTGCTTGTATTGTATTGATTTTTCGGAATAAAACAACCCGCAACTGAAGAAATTATAAAAAACTGCTTGAATGACGGCGTAATGGGGCGGAGAATGGAGCTATGAGACATCAAAAATATTTTGCGGCGCTTGCTGCGTTCATCGCGGCCGCTACCGCGTTCCTTTCTCCGTGGGGATTGGGTTTGCCGGGCCGGTTGAGCTTGGGGCCGATGCTGCTTGCCGTGGCGGCGTATCGGTTCGCGGATTTCCAGGGGAACCCGCCGATCCACGTGTACCGCGCGGCGGCGGCGAAGCCGCAGGGCGTGACCCCGGCGCAGATCAAGAAGGCGTACAATCTCCCTTCGACCGGCGGGAAGGGGACGATCGCGGTCATTGACGCTTACGACGATGCGACGGCGGAGAGCGACCTCGCGGTGTTCAATGCGGCATACGGCCTCGCGGCGTGCACGACGAAGAACGGCTGTTTCGAAAAACACGACATGGCGAGTTCCACGGGTTCGAGCAGCGGCTGGTCGCTTGAGACCGCGCTCGATGTCGAGTGGGCGCATGCGATCGCTCCCAAGGCGAAGATACTGCTGGTAGAGGCGAAGACGCAGAGCGGCGCGAACCTGATGGCGGCGGTCGATTACGCCGCGGCGCGGAAGGATGTCGTCGCGGTCTCGATGAGCTGGGGCGGCGCGGAATTTTCCGACCAGCTTACCTACGACCCGCATTTCAAGAGCCGGAGCAATGGCCAGCCGGTTTTCTTCGCGGCGTCGGGCGACGATGGCGCCGGCGTGAGCTGGCCGGCATCCGCGCCGAACGTGGTCGGTGTCGGCGGGACGACGCTGGTGCTCGCGAGCTCGACGGGGAAATTCGTCAAAGAACTGGCCTGGGAGGGGAGCGGCGGGGGCGTGAGCGCGTACGAGAAGCAGCCGGAGTATCAGGCGGCGTACAGCATCCCGAAGGCGGCCGGCATGCGCGCGGTCCCGGACGTTGCCTACAATGCCGACCCGGCGACGGGGTACCCGGTGTATAAAACCACCGGTTCCTATAAGAACGGATGGTACACCGTGGGAGGGACCTCCGCGGGGGCGCCGCAATGGGCGGCTATCGAGGCGCTTGGCGCTTCCGTCTCGCTGGCAAAGATATACGCGGACAAGGCTTCGGCCGGGACGCTGACGTTTTTCCGCGATATCACGAGCGGTTTGAACGGTGATTGCGGCTATCTGTGTGCGGCGCGCAAGCGATATGACTACGTGACGGGCCTCGGAACGCCGCAGACAACCAAGTTCTGATGGTACAATGAATGCATGCGTCGATTCTGGAAGGTTGCCGCGATCGTAGCGGCGGCGACGGTGGGGGATGGCGTGTTTGCCCTGCCGTTCGTTTTCTACCAAGCGGGGTGGTTGCTGTGTCTGCTGTATCTTGCCGTGCTCGGCGCGATGGTCGCCGTGGCGCATGTGGTTTACTTCAGGACGCTTGAGGCCAGCGGGGAGAAAGAGCGCCTGCTGGGGCTGGCGCGCCAGTATTTCGGCCCGGGCGGTTTCTGGGTCGGGTTCACGGCGATCGTCCTCGGGCTGCTGCTGGCGCTGGTTGCCTATCTTATCCTTGGCAGCCAGTTCATCCAGCTTGGTTTCCCGGGGATCCCGCCGGGGATCGCTGTCGCGGCGTTCTGGGCGTTCATCGCCGGGATCGTGCTTCTCGGCGATGCCCGCGTGGTTGAACTAGAAATGGTCGGGATCCTCTTCACCGCGCTCGTGATCGTGCTCATTTTCGTCACCACCCTGCCGCATCTTGGCTTCGGCGGGGCGCCGGCGGTCAATATGGCGAGCGCATTCCTGCCTTTTGGAGCCGTCCTTTTCTCGGTGGCCGGATGGACCTCCGTGGAGCCGGCGTACGAATCGAGCAGGGGCAAGCGCTGGAAATTCGCGTCGTGGCTTCCGTTGGTTGCGGGAACGCTGCTCGCCGTCCTGCTCTACTTGCTGTTCGTTTCGGGAATCCTGGGCAGCGGCGCGCAGATAACGCCGGACACGATATCGGGTCTTGGCGGATGGGAGCCCTGGAAGCGCGGTGTCATCGCCGCGCTGGGTCTTTTCGCGGTCGCCACGAGTTCGATGCCGATCTCCCGCGAGATCAGGAACGCCCTCGAGAAGGACCTGCGGTGGAACCGGGTCGGATCGCGGGCGCTCATCATCTTTTTCCCGCTGGCGTGCGTGATGGCCGGGTTGAATGATTTTTTGGTGGTCGTCACCCTGGTTGGTGGCGTGTTTTTGAGCGTGCAATATTTATTGATCGTCGCCATCGGCCGCCGGGCGCTCGCCCCGCCGCCCGCGCAGAAGTTCCTGCTCGACGCTATCGCGCTGGTTTTTATCGCCGCCGCCGCTTATCAAATCATCGGTTTTATAGTAAAGTAGCCGGGACAGGACCTGCGGGTCCGATCGCCGCCCTCGTAGTTCAACGGATAGGACATCTCCCTCCGAAGGAGAAGATTGAGGTTCAATTCCTCACGAGGGCACCAGTTGAGGTGCGGATGGGAAATAAAAACGGCGCTTCCGATGCGGGAAGCGCCGTGGGGTAATGGGGTAAAGAGCCGGATCGTTATCGACGCGAGGCCCTTGCCTTGGTGGACCTCGTCCGTTCAGCTCCGGCCGCCGCCGCCAGGGAATCCGGTGCGGCTGATTCTATCACTTGCATCATGGTGTACGGCGCCATGGCCTCTTCTTCTATGAAGAAGGCTATCTGACCGATGGCGTCGTCGTAATCCACCTTGACCTTATCGCCGCTGTGTACCTGCGCGGTGGCGATAAGGTTACAGAGGGGATGTACGAGCAAGCGGTTGATCGCCCGCTTCAGGTGGCGCGCGCCGTACTGCAGGTCGATGCCTTCGCGCAGGAAAGCATCTTTCGCGGACCTGGTAAACGTGAGCACGAACGGGGCGCCGTTGGCTGAGTGGAAGACGCGCTGTTGCACGATCCCCAGCTCGATGTCGAGGACCTGGCGTAATTCATCCTCACTAAGAGGATGAAAGACCGCTATCTTATCCAGTCGATTGATGAACTCCGGCGTGAACTTGCGCCGGGTGGCCTCGATGGCGGCGCGCGAAATCTTGCCGGCCAGCGAGTCGCCTATCACACCCGTGGAACGCGTGCGTTCCGCTTCGCCGGCGGCGAATCCGAGACTGGGGCGCAGGATCGCGCTTATCTCCGTGGCGCCCAGATTGCTCGTCATGAAGATCATGGTATGCGAGAAATCGACGCGGCGGTTGTCGCCGAGCGTGAGCGTCGCCTTGTCGAGGATGCCGAGCAGCAGGTTCCAGAGCGCGTCGCTGGCTTTCTCGATCTCGTCGAACAGGACGAAACTGAGCTTGACGTGCTCGGTGTAGTACTGCTGCAGCACTTCCTGGCTGAACAAGGGGTGCGTTTCGCGGTGGCCAAGATATCCCGGCGGCGAGCCAATCAGTTTGGCGATCTCGTGACTATGCTGGAATTCAGCGCAGTCGACCTTGATAACGGCGCCCCGGTCGCCCACAAAGCTTTCCGCGACGGCTTCGACGAGCCGCGTCTTCCCGGAACCGCTCGGTCCAAGGAAGAGAAAATTGCCAATCGGCCTTCCCGGATCCGACATTCCGGCCAGGAAGGCCTGGTAGATATTCACCACTTGTTCGATCGCCTGGCGTTGGCCGACGACCCGCACGCACAGATCGGCCTCCAATTTTCCAGCTTCGTCCCCGAGCTTGGCGGGGTTGAGCCTTTTACCATTCCCGTTTTTTCTCACGTTATTCCCCTTTGATTATGATGAACTGCCTCTTCTTTCTTTCTATCACACAACGCGGCGCGGCGCCAGCGTCACGCGGCCATCTCGCGCCGGTGCGCACGCTTCCGGATGACCTCCCGTTGGTCCGATTTTTTGCGCGGTCGCGCAAGGCCGAGTTCGATCTTGACGAGCCCCCGCTTCACGGCCGCGCGGAGGGGAATGAGCATGCGTCCCTTTTCCCGCAGGGCGCCGGTCAGCTCTTTGATCTCGGCCTTCGTGAGCAGCAGCCGCCGGGCGCGGTCCTCTTCATAGCCATCAGGCGTATTTTTGGGCTGGTAAGGCGGGATGTGGGCGTTCACGAGGTATGCTTCGCCGCCGCGGATGAGCACGCGGGCGCCGGCGACCTGGAACCGGCCGATCTTCGCGCTTTTCACTTCATGGCCGCGCAGTTCGATGCCGGCCTCATAGGTGCCGGATATTTCGTAGTCGAACCGCGCCCGCCGGTTTTCCGCGATCGGCTTTGCCATGCCTCCATTATACAAGGAGATGGAAAAACGATATAATCCAGGGGCAAAGCCATGACGAATGACATTACCTCTATCATCGCGGAGTGCATCGCGGAGGCGGTCGGCGAGCCGGTCGATGCCCGCCTGACGGTCCCGGAAGTGCCGGAGTTCGGGCACTATGCCACGAACATCGCCATGCGGCTCGCGGCCGCGCGCGGGAAGAAGCCGCTGGCGCTTGCCGGCGAGCTTGCCGCGGCGATCGCAAAAAACGCTCCGGCGGGATTTTTCGGGAAAGTGGAGGCCGCGCCGCCGGGCTTCATCAATTTTTGGCTCAGCAAAAAGACCCTGCAGAACGAGCTCGCCCGCGTCGCGCGGGACAGGAAGTTCGGGGCGGGCAATATCGGCGCCGGGAAAAAGGTCATCGTCGAATATTCTTCGCCGAACATCGCGAAGACCCTGAACGTCGGGCATCTGCGGAATACGATCATCGGCGATGCGCTGGCGAATATTTTCGAAATTTTGGGATACCGCGTCATCCGTTGGAACTATCTCGGCGATTGGGGGACGCAGTTCGGCAAATTGATCGTGGCCTACCGCCGGTGGGGCGACCAGGCGGCGATCGGGGAGGATCCGATCGAGGAGCTGCAGAAGCTCTACGTCCGTTTTCATGAAGAGGCGAAAACGGATCCGGAGCTCGAAAGGCAGGCCCAGGAGGAGTTCAGGAAGCTGGAGGCGGGGGATGCGGAGAACCGGAAACTATGGGAGCAGTTCAGGAGCAGATCGGTCGAAGAGCTCAAGGGTGCGTATGCGGCGCTTGGCGTCCCGGATTTCGACGTCTGGGTCGGCGAAAGCTTTTTCGAGGGCGAATTGAAAAAGATAGCGCGGGAACTGCTGGAGAGGGGTATCGCGGAGCGGAGCGAAGGCGCGCTCATCGTGCGGCTGGATGAGTTCAACCTGCCGCCGGCGCTCATCGAGAAATCGGACGGGGCCAGTCTGTACCTGACGCGCGACATCGCGAACCTGGCGTATCGCCTCAAAAAATACAAACCGGCGAAGATTTTATATGTCATCGGCAACGAGCAGACCCTGCAGTTCGAGCAGTTGTTCGCCGTCGCGAAAAAACTTGGCATGGACTCCGCGGAATTAAAGCATGTTAAATACGGCCTGGTGCTCGGGGAAAGCGGCAAGAAGCTTTCCACGCGCGCAGGGCGGACGGTCTCGCTGAAGGATGCTATCCTGAAAGCCAGGACGCTTGCGCGGCAGATCGTCGGGGAAAAGGCGCGGGACCTGTCCGACGCGGAAAAGGACGAGGTCGCGGAGGCGGTCGGCATCGGCGCGCTGAAGTACAACGACCTCAGGGAAAACCGGATGACAGACATCGTTTTCGACTGGGACAAGATGCTTGATTTTACCGGCGATAGCGCGCCGTATCTGCAGTATACCTACGCGCGGTTGAAAAGCGTTCTGCGGAAAGCGGAACGGTCCGCGGCGCGGCGCAGTTTCGCGGGGCTTGATTCGGAGGACGAGCTCGCGCTCATGCGGAAGATCTTCGGGTTTCCGAACGCCGTCGCGCGGGCCGGCGAGCTGTATGCGACAAGCATCCTCGCGGCCTATCTCTATAATCTTGCCGTCGCGGCGAACAAGTTCTACGAGACCACGCCTATCCTGAAGGACGAAAGCGCCTCCCGCCGCGCCTCGCGCCTCGCGCTCGCCGCTATCGCCGCCCGCACGCTCGCGGACGGCCTCGCCCTGCTTGGCATCAAAACGCCGGAAAGAATTTAGTTTTTTTGTTTGAAAATCCCGGTAAAATCTGGTATTTTAAGGGGATGGCGAAGCGATCTCCTGATTTTTTGGACGGCGAGTTCGACCTGCCCCGGCTGGAGGAGAAGATTTTGAAGTTTTGGGACGAGAATGGGATCTTTGAAAAGAGCCTGGAGAAAAAGAGCGGCATTTCGGACAAGGGCGAGTTCGTGTTCTACGAAGGGCCGCCGTATGCGAACGGGAAGCCGGCGCTGCACCATGTGCTCGCGCGCGTGGTGAAGGACGTCATGCTGCGGTACAAAACCATGCGCGGCTACCATGTGCCGCGGCGCGCGGGTTGGGACACGCACGGCCTGCCGGTCGAGATGGCGGCGGAAAAGGCGCTTGGGTTCAAGACCAAAAAGGATATCGAGCAGTTCGGCGTGCAGCGTTTCAACGAGGAGGCGAAGAAGCAGGTCTGGATCCACAAGGACGAATGGGAGCGGCTCACGAACCGCATCGGCTATTGGCTCGACCTTGAAAATGCCTACGTGACGTACGCGCCGGAATATATCGAGACGATCTGGTGGACGCTCGCGCAGATCTCCCGGCGCGGGCTGCTGTATAAAGGGCATAAGGTGGTGCCGTGGTGCACGCGCTGCGGAACGGCGCTTTCCTCGCATGAGCTTGCGCAGGGATATAAGGAGGTCGCCGACAAATCGGTGTATGTGAAGTTTAAATTAAAACCTGGCCAGAACATCGGCGGCCATTTATCGAAGACGGACGATAAGATCTATGTACTGTCCTGGACGACGACGCCGTGGACGTTACCTGGCAACGTCGCCCTTGTCGTTGGTCCCGGTATAAAATATCGCGCCGTGCAGCGCGATGGGGAATATCTCATCGCGGCGGTTGACCGGTTGAAGGATCTGGGATTGGAGAGTTCGGATGTTTCCCATGAATTGACTGGTGCGCAGATGGTCGGCCTCGAATACGAGCCGCTCTTCGAGGTGGCACCGCTCGGAAAACCGGAGGCGTATAAAATTTATCCGGCGGACTTTGTGACGACGACGGACGGTACGGGCGTCGTGCATACCGCCGTGATGTACGGCGAGGATGACTACGCGCTCGGGAAAGAGGTTGGCCTGCCGCAGCATCATACCGTGGATGAGGAGGGGAAGTTCACCAAGGATGTGCCGGCGTTCAAGGGCGAGTGCGTGAAAGCGAAAGACACCGAGGAACACATTTTCGAGCATTTGCGCCAGCATGGGAATTTGCTGCGCATCGAGGAATATGAACATGAGTATCCGTTCTGCTGGCGGTGCGGTACGCCGATCCTGTACTATGCGCGCACTTCGTGGTTCATCGGGATGTCCCGGTTGCGCAAGGAGCTCCTGAAGCGCAACGAGACGGTCCATTGGATGCCGGAGCATATAAAGGAGGGGCGTTTCGGCGAATGGCTGCGCGAGGCGAAAGACTGGAACCTGTCGCGCGAGCGGTATTGGGGCGCGCCGCTGCCGATCTGGGAATGCAAGGCATGCGACCACGTGGAAGTGGTGCCGGGCCTGGACGAGCTTTCCACGCTGGCGGGCGGTTCAAAAAATAAATACTGGGTGATGCGACACGGCGAGGCGGAGAGCAACCTGTTCGACATCATCGATTCCGGACAGCGGAAGTTTTTGCATCTGACGCCGCGCGGACGGAAGCAGGTGGAGGCGTCCATTAAAAAATTCAAAAAAGAGCTCGCGAAGCGCGGCGAGAAGATCGATGTCGTGATCAGTTCCGATATTACGCGGACGAAGGAGACCGAGGAGATCGATATGGGCGTCCTCGCCGATGCGAAAATGTTTTTCGATAAGCGTATCGAAGAGATACGTCTCGGTCCGACCCTGACCGGCTATCGCGATAAAAAGTATCTTGAAGCGTATCCCACGTACCGGGCGCGGTTCGAGGAACGTCCGGAAGGCGGCGAATCGTTGCGGGACCTGCGCCGGCGGGTCTGGGGATTCCTGGCTGATTGCGAGAAAGAACATGAGGGCAAAAACATTCTGCTGGTGAGCCATGAATATCCGATCTGGGCGATGTTCCAGGCTGCGGAGGGGTGGAGCGAGAAACGGGCGGTCGAAGAAAAGGAAAATCGGAAGGGGGATTTCGTCAAATTTGCCGAGATCAGGGAGCTGTCCCTGCGGACCGTCCCGCGCGACGACATGGGAGCGGTCGACCTCCATCGGCCGTTCGTCGATGGTATTTTCCTGACGTGCCCGAAGTGCGGCGGGAAGATGAAGCGCGTGCCGGAAGTGGCGGACGTCTGGTATGACTCCGGCGCGATGCCGTACGCGCAGAACCATTTTCCGTTCGGGGGGAGCGCGAAAGCCGCAAAGGGCGTCGGAACGCCGGGCGCGGCGCTCCCGCACCCGCCAGCGTTCCCGGCCGACTACATCGCCGAAGGCATGGACCAGACGCGCGGCTGGTTCTATACCCTGCTCGCCATCGCCACCGCGCTCGGTTATGAAGCGCCGTACCGCAACGTGATCACGTTCGGGCTCATGAACGACAAGTTCGGCAACAAGATGTCGAAGTCGAAGGGGAACGTGATCGAGCCGTTCGCGCTGATCGACAAATATGGCGTCGACGCGATCCGGTGGTATTTCTACGCGGGCACGCCGTTCGGCGAGCCGAAGAACTTCGACGAGGACGAAGTGGGCAGGAAGCTCCGGCAGGTGCATCTCATCGTTTACCATTCGTTCGCGTTCTGGAAAACCTACGCGAGGCGGGATATGACGTCCGCAGCTACGTCGGCGGTGTTAAAAGATCCTAAAAACGTCCTTGACCAATGGATCCTGGCGCGCCTCGGCGAACTGGCGTCGGCGGCCACGAAGAAACTGGATGCCTACCAGATCCGCGAGGCCGCGTTCGATATCGAAGCGTTCATCGACGACCTGTCGCGCTGGTACATCCGCCGTTCGCGCAAACGGCTGCAGCGGCCGGAGAGCCAGGCGGATCACGACGCCGCGTCGGCCACGCTTGGCTTCGTGCTCGCCGAGCTTACCAAACTGATGGCCCCGTTCACGCCATTCTTTTCGGAGGCCCTCTATGCGGCGATGGGCGGGGGCAAGGCGTCGGTGCATCTCGAAGCGTGGCCGGTTATGAAAGAGATAGGAGCTAAGAGCACAAGAGATAAGAGCGCGGGAGCTAAGAGCGGGGAGCGGGGATTGATCGAGGGGATGCGGGCGGTGCGCGAATTGGCGGCGGCCGGCCTCGCCAAGCGCGCGGAAGCGAAGATCAAAGTGCGCCAGCCGCTCGCGACGCTCATGATCAAGGACGCCACGTTAAAACTTTCTAAAGACCTGCTTGCTATTTTGGCCGACGAGGTGAACGTCAAAAAGGCGGTATTCGATGCGAAGATCGCCGGCGACGTCGGGCTCGATACCGTCATCACGCCGGAGCTGCGGGAAGAAGGCCTGCTTCGCGATGTTGTCCGCATGGTGCAGGAATTGCGGCAGGCGGCCAGATTGGAGCCGAAGGACAGGATCGCGCTCGCCATTGATCTGCCGGCCGGGATCCGGGAGGCGGTCAGCCGGCATGAGACGGAACTCAAGAATGATGTTGGCGCGGAGGCCGTGGAATATAGGCGATCGGAAAAGTTCGATGCGGAATCGGCGGCCAAACTGGACGGCGGCGATGTATGGATCGGCCTCCGGAAACTGTAGTAATTCTTCAGGCGCGGCGGAACTTGCGCGGTTTCGCGGGAAGACGATAGAATAAAGTATGCCAACCAAAATCCATGCCGCTTCGGCACTGGACCTGGAGGCGGAGATCGCCGAACTCCAGGTTCTCCTCCGTGCGCTCGGCGAAGAGGCCATCATGATGCGCAACGGCGGGAAGCTTGCGGAAAAGGAAAAATCATATTTCGGCGATATCGTGACCGAGGCGGACCGGCTGATCGAGCACGAGATCGTGAAGCGCGTCCAGAGCCGCTATCCGGACCATTGCGTGAACGGGGAAGAGACCGGTCCGACGAAGCCGGCGGGCGGCGTCTGCGAGTACGAGTGGATCGTGAACCCGATCAACGGAACAACGAATTTTTCGAAGGGCCTCGAATTTTTTTCCATCGCGGTGGCGCTCCTGCGGCATGGCGACCCGATCCTCGGGGTGTTTTATTTCCCGGAGCTCCATCGGTTTGTCCATGCGGTGCGCGGCAAGGGCGCGTTCGATAACGGGAGGCCGCTCGTCCGGTTCGAACGGCCCGAGGCGCGGAGCGTGCCGCAGGCGCTGATCGCGGGCGCATCGCCGCGGCGCAAGAACGGCCGGTATGAGATCATGACCATGCTTGGCGACCGGTCGCTCCGGATGCTGAATTTCGGATCGATCATCTATAACTGCATGCTGTTGGCTGACGGCAAGATCGATGCCGTGGTGCATACCGATGCCACTACTTTCAATATTACGCCGGTGATCCCGATCCTCGGGGAGGCCGGGTGTCTGGTGTCGGGCTTCAGGGAGGACCGTCCCGATCTTTCGCGCCCGCAGATCCCGTTTATCGCCGCGAGCAACGCCGAGCTTCTGGAAGACATCAAGCGGCAGGTTCTTCCCATTTGGGACGGCGTGAAGTAAGCTGGAGGGTAGGAACTTTTAAACGGGAGGTTTGCCATGGAAGCGATCAACGTCGCTTCCATAGGAGGCGGCAACGGACAGAAAGCGGTCGTGGCGGCTCTCGCCATGATCAGTAAGCGGCGGCCGATGCGGGTGACCGCGGTCACCACTTCGGTCGATGATGACGATCCGGCGGGGAAGTATCTTACCTCGACCGGCCGGCTGGCGGCGCGGACGAAAAGCGCCGGGCCGTACGGGGACATAACGAGGATCTTCAGCGGGCTTGATACCGGCTGGCTGAACGAAAACCTGATGATGCGTTTCGGGTTCAGTATCGCAGGAGGGCAGACCTTCGGGGAACTGCTGGGTAGGTTGTTGTTCGGCGAACGATTTTCCCGCCGCATGAAGAACCCCTCGTCCCGCGCCGGAGCCATCGGCCTTCTGCGCCGGATCTTCGGTCTGGACCAGGCAACCCCGGAAAACGTGAGGATCTGGCGGTTACTGGTCGATGTTCTTGACCAGCAGCTCGAAGGCGACAGTTTCACCGGGCATTCGCTTGGAAATTATCTGCTGTTCACCCTGCAGAAGGTCGCCGAGCGGCAGAAGCTGCCGTCCCAGCTGGCCCTGAAGCTGGCGCTCGAAGCCCTGCACATCATCTGCCGCATCCCGGGGAATTTCCGGGTGATGCCGGCGACCTGGGAACCGGGGACTCTCGTTGCAAAGACCCGGGCGGGCGCGGAGATACGCGGGCAATGCCGGATCGATTTTCGGGACCGTGACGTCCTGGCCGATCCGTGCGACCGGATCACGGATCTTCGGATCGATCCTCCGGTTTCCGCTTCGGAAGAAGCGGTCCGGGCCATTCTCGACGCCGACGCCGTCATCCTCAGTTGCGGCAGCATTTATGGGAACCTCTTCGGGCCGTTCTGTGCCGACGGGCTCAGGGAAGCCCTGCGGGAAAAAATGGTTGCCGCGCCGCCAACCCCGCTTATTTACGTCATGAACCTCATGACAAAGATCGGGGAGACGCGGTTTGAGACTCCTTGCACGGCGGCCGACGTCGTCTGGTGCGTCCGGAAGGCGACCGGACAGTATCCGACCCATGTTATCGTGGATACGACCTGCTTTCCCGATGAGGTTATGAAGGGGTTGCTTCCGGAAAAGAAGATAGAGCCCGGCGGCCCGTCGTTCGAGGTCCCGCGGCCGGTCGCCAAGCTGGTCAACGGCCAATTAGTGCACGACCCCGGGAGGCTCGCGCTCGTGTTCGAAGAGATCTTTGCCGGGGCGCATCGCTAGCGTCTCCGGCTTTTTTATGCCTGTTTAATTTAGACGACCAGCCCCACCTTCTCTTTTATCTCTGTCATTTTAGCCTCGGCGATCTTGGATGCTTCTTTCGAACCGGCATCCAACGTCTTGACGAGCGTCGCGGGTTTTGCAAGCAGTGCTTTTTTTGCGGCGCGAAATCCGGCGAAGTGGTCGGCGATGAGCTCCGCGAGCGTCCTTTTAAAATCAGAATAATTTTTTCCGGCGAATCTCCCTGCTGCCTCTTCCGGTCCATATCCGCCGAAAGCCGCGTATATTTCCAAGAGGTTGGAAAGCCCCGGTTTGCGTTCGGGGTCGTATTCGATTTCCGAGCCGGAGTCGGTCACGGCCCGGGCGATCTTGGACCCGATGTCATCCGGTCCGTCGTCGAGGAACAGGCATCCTTCCGGCACTGATTTTGACATTTTCTTCGTCGGATCTTTCAGGCTCATCACGCGCGGCGTTTTGGTGAGCAGGGCTTTCGGTTCGGTGAAGGTTTGCCCGAAGCGAGTATTGAATTTGCGCGCGAGCGTCCGGGTGAGTTCAAGGTGCTGTAACTGGTCGTCTCCCACCGGGACGATTCGGGTTCCGTAAAGGAGGATGTCGGTGGCCATCAAAACCGGATAATCAAAAAGTCCAACGTTCACATTCTCCCGCTGGCGTCCGGATTTGTCCTTGAACTGGGTCATCCGTTCCAGTTCGCCCATTGGCGTGATCGTGTTCAGGATCCAGGTGAGCTCGCTATGCGCGGGGACCTGCGATTGCTGGAAAATAACCGAGCGCTTCGGATCAAGACCGGCGGCGAGAAAATCGGCGGCGAGGTCCAGGATCTGCGCCGATTTTTCTTTCGGGTTGAAATCGCCGGTCAACGAATGCAGGTCGACGATGCAGAAATAGCAGTCATATTTTCCGGAGTTCTGCAGTTCGACGAAATTTTTCAGTGCACCCAGGTAGTTGCCGATATGAAGACGCCCCGTCGGTTGGATGCCGGAAAAAAGGATCGGTTTGGCCATGCTCCTATTATATCTCAATTATCACCGGGAGGATCATCGGGCGGCGGCGGGTGGCGTTGTAGATGAACTGGCCGACCTGGTCGCGGATGAGCGTCTTCAGGTAATCCGGCTCGATGTCCTGGTTCTGCGGCAGGCGCTGCATGAGGCCGCGGATCCGCTTGCGGATCTCGTCGAGGAGGTCCTGGTTCTCCTTCAGATAGATGAAGCCGCGCGAGATGATGTCGGGGTTTTTCAGCAGGTGCGATCCCTTGCCGCCGTTGTGGCTCATCGTGAGGATGATGATCATCATGCCTTCCGCGGCGAGCGCGCGCCGGTCGCGGAGCACGACCTCCTCGACGTCGCCGACGCCGAGGCCGTCCACCATGACGTAGAATGCCGGCACGGTTTCCTTGGTGATCGTGAACTTGTCCGGCGTGAGCTCGGCGACCTGGCCGTTGTCCATCAGGATGACGTTCTCCTTCGGGATGCCCACCTCGCGGGCGGACTGGCCGTTCGCGGCGCGCATGAAGTAGTAGCCGTGCACCGGGACGAGGAACTTCGGGTTCATGAGCTTCATCACGAGCTTGAGGTCCTCCTTGGGCGCGTGGCCGGACGAGTGGATGTCGACGAGCGCAGAGTGGTAGACGATGGCGCCCTGGCGCGCGAGGTTGTCCTTCACGGACTGGACGCTGCGCTCGTTGCCCGGGATGACCGAGGACGAGAGCACGAACGTGTCGCCCGGCTTGATCTTGATATGGCGGTGTTCGCCGTTGATCATCTTCATGAGGCCGGCGTTCGATTCGCCCTGCGCGCCCGTCGAGAGGATCATGATCTTGTCATCCTTGTACTTGCCGAGCTCTTCGACGGCGACGATCGTGCCCTCCTTGGCCTTCACGAAGCCGAGCTGTTCGGCGATCTGGATGTTCGTTTTCATCGAGTAGCCGTTCAGGGCGACCTTGCGGCCGAGCTTCTCGGAGATCTTGATGATCTCCGCGATGCGGGTGATGAGCGATGCGAATGTGGCGACCACGATGCGGCCCTCCGCCTGGCGGAAGATCTCTTCGAGGTTCCGCTCGACGGTCTTCTCCGAAACGGAATGGCCGGGGCGTTCGGCGGCCGTGCTGTCCACCATGAAGCTGTGGATGCCCATTTTGCCGATGCGCTCGAACTCCTCGAGTCCCTGCGGCTCGCCCTCATCCGTATAGTCGAGGCGGAAGTCGGCGAAATGCACGATGTTGCCGATCGGCGTCTTCATGAGCACGCCGGTCGTTTCCGGGATCGTGTGCGGCACGCCGAAAAAGCGCGCCGTGAAGGCGTTCGAGATCTTCATCTCGTCGCCGTTCTTTATGGTGATCACTTTCATCTTCGGCGAGTTCGGGAAGTCGTCCTGGCGCTTCTCGATGATCGCTTTCGTGATCGAGGTGGCGTAGATCGGGGGATTGCCGAGGCGCGCCAGAAGGTGCGGCAGGGCGCCGATGTGGTCGTAGTGGCCGTGCGTCAGGATGATCGCCTGGATGTTCTGCCTTTTCTTTTCGAGATACTGCACGTTCGGGATGATGTAGTCGATGCCCGGCGTCTCTTCCTCCGGGAACTGGAGGCCGACGTCGATCAGGACGATCTCGTTCCTGTATTCGAGGAACATGCAGTTGCGGCCGATCTCTTCGAGGCCGCCGAGCGGGACGAAGCGCACCGCGTCCGGATTGCCGCGCGGCGCCGCG
>Ga0335069_10004434_pt1 | contig 20848 bp, 17 predicted proteins | sample Lox_Sample_11_FD_206714 | JGI IMG/M metagenome (GOLD analysis project Ga0335069, IMG submission 206714) | Soil microbial communities from Loxahatchee National Wildlife Refuge, Florida, United States - Lox_Sample_1.1 | ecosystem: Environmental > Terrestrial > Soil > Wetlands | place: USA...
CCCGCCAAAAGCCGCGACCAAATCCGCGGCAGACGGCGCCTCTGACGGTTGTTCCGGCGGTGGCGCGGCCAAGGTGAGTTGGGTAGGCTGTTGGCAGTGGGGACAGTTAATCGTGACGCCGTCCGCTTCAATGGGAAACTCGATGTGGGTCCCGCATTGCTGACAACTGCATTTGGCATACAGTTCCTCACTCACTTCGAGGCCAGGATTCAAGAACATTCGCCGGCAGGTGGCAAGTGCGGAATCGGGCGGCCTGAGGAAAGCAGCGGCGGGCTGGGACATTGACGACATTTTCGCGGACGATTAGGCTGCGGCCATGAACCCTTCCCATTTGCCTGCTCGCGTGATCGTCCTCCTATTGGCCGGGCTGGCCTTTATCGCCTTGCGCCCGGGTACCATCGCCGCACCGACTTCAGCCGTGTCGCCGGTGGTTCCATTGCTGGCGCAGCCCTTTCCTCTGGAGAACGTGCGCCTGCTCGACGGGCCGTTCCGCGACGCGATGTTGCGGGACCGGGCTTACCTGCTGAGTCTGGACCCTGATCGGTTGCTGCATAATTTTCGCGTGACGGCGGGCTTGCCTTCGTCGGCCCAGCCGTTGGGCGGCTGGGAATCACCGGACTGCGAGCTGCGCGGACATTGCGTCGGACATTACCTTTCTGCCTGCGCGCTGTTGTACGCCAGCACCGGAGAAGCGGATCTGAAAAAGCGGACGGATTATATCGTCGCGGAACTGGCGAAATGCCAGGCCGCGATGCCGGCCAAGGGCTACAACCCGGTTTTTTTGTCCGCCTATCCGGAATCCTTTTTTGACCGGGTGGACCGGGCGCAGAAGGTTTGGGCGCCGTATTACACGCTGCACAAAATCATGGCCGGCCTGCTGGAGGTTTATCAACACGGCGATAACCCGCAGGCGCTCGAAGTGCTCACCAACATGGCGAACTGGCTGAAGTTCCGCGTGGACCGATTGACACCCGAGCAGATGCAGCGGGCCTTGGGAAACGAGCACGGCGGGATGAACGAGGTTCTCGCCAACTTGTACGCCGTCACCGGCAACCCCGACCACCTCAAACTGGCCCAGGCCTTCAACCACGAGGCGGTCTTCGCGCCGCTGGCCAAGGGCGAGGACCGGCTGAACGGGTTGCATGCCAATACCCAGTTTCCCAAAATCATCGGCGCGGCCCGCCAGTACGAGCTCACCGGTGACCAGAGATTCCGTACCATCGCCGAGTTCTTCTGGCAGCGCGTCGCCCTGAACCGCTCCTATGTCATCGGCGGGGACAGCGACCGGGAGCACTTTTTCCCGACCAATGACTTCGCCCGGCATCTCTCTGCCGAGACGGCCGAGACGTGCAACACTTACAACATGCTGAAGCTGACGCGGCAGCTGTTCGGGTGGAACCCCTCGGCGACGCTCATGGATTTCTACGAACGCGGGCTGTACAATCAAATCCTCGCCTCGCAGGACCCGGACAGCGGCATGATGACGTATTTCGTCCCGCTCCAGGCAGGCCGGTTCAAAACCTATTCGACGCCGGAGAACTCCTTCTGGTGCTGCGTGGGCACCGGCATGGAGAATCACGCCAAGTACGGCGACACCATTTATTTCCACGGCACCAATACCCTTTATGTCAACCTGTTCATCCCGTCGGAACTGAACTGGCGCGAGGCGGGGGTGACTGTGCGCCAGGAAACGAAGTTCCCCGCGGCGGAGACCACGAAACTGACCTTCCAGTGCGTTTCACCCGTGCCGTTTGCACTCCAGCTCCGCCGTCCCGCCTGGGCTGGCGATATGACCGTCCACGTGAATGGGAAGAAACAAAAAATCACCGGCCCGCCAGGATCCTATCTCGTCATGGACCGCACCTGGAAGACGGGCGACCAGGTTGAGGTGCAATTGCCGCAGCATTTGCATATGGAACCGTTGCCGGGCGACTCAAATTCCGTCGCGTTTCTGTACGGTCCGCTGGTGCTGGCGGGCAAATTGGGGACCAACGGATTGCCCGGTCGCGGCCAGCAGGCGCCGAACCAGTTGGATTTCGCCAAACTGCCTGTCCCGTCGGCCCCGGTTTTTTCAGACAAGGCCAGTGCCGTGCTGTCGCAGATCAAACCGGTGAAAGGGGATGTGCTGGGATTTCGCCTTAAGCCGGCAGGGGGCGCGCCGGCGATTTCGCTGATTCCGTTCTACCAGTTGCACCATGAACGGTATGCCGTCTATTGGCCGATCGGCGACCTGGCTCGCGCCACCGCCGGCACGACCAATTCGATCCCCTGAACGGCAATCCGGGCGCCTGCAGAATATCGGAAGAGCGCAAACCCCGCATCCCGCTACTCATCGGACGCCGACGCGCGTTTCCGCTTGTCCACGGCCTGGCGCAGGAGATATTCGATCTGGCCATTGACGCTGCGCAATTCATCGGCCGCCCATTTTTCCAGCTCCTTCCACAAATCGGGCGAAATGCGCAGCAGAAACGGTTTGCGTTCCTCACTCGGCATGACGGCTTATTGATACAGCGTGCCGGTGTTGATGACGGGAGACGCCTCGGTCTCGCCGCAAAGGACGACGAGCAGGTTGCTCACCATGGAAGCCTTGCGCTCTTCGTCAAGCTTCACGACGTCCTTCTCCGACAATTCGCGCAAGGCCATGTCCACCATGCTGACCGCGCCGTGCACGATCTTCTGGCGCGCGGCAATCACGGCTTCGGCCTGTTGTCGCCGGAGCATGGCCTGGGCGATTTCTGGCGCGTAGGCCAGGTGCGTCAAGCGCGCTTCCTCGATCACCACGCCGGCTTTGTCGAGCCGCTCCTGCAATTCCTTTTTCAGGGCGGCCGCCACTTCGTCGGCGCTCTCGCGCAAGGTGGGTTCGTGCTCCTCGCCCCGGTCGTAGGCGTACAGGCTGGCGATGTGGCGGATGGCCGCTTCGCTCTGGATGTGGACGTAACTCTCGAAATCATCCACGTCGAACGCCGCCTTGGCCGTATCCTCAACCCGCCAGACAACCACGGCGGCAATTTCAACCGGGTTACCCCGTTTGTCATTCACTTTGAGCCGTTCGCTGTTGAAGTTGCGGGCGCGCAGGGAGATTTTGCTGCTGAGTTCGCCTCCCGGCGGAGCGGTGCCCGCCTTGGCGCTTTCCGATGCGCCGCCCGCCGGCCGCGCCTGGCCGCGCATCCGTGAATAAAAAGGGTTTGCCCACCAAAAGCCGCTCTGGCGTATGGTGCCCTTGTAAGCGCCGAACAGAATCAACACGCGCGCTTCATTCGGCTGCAAGGTAAAATAACCTCTCAGCAGCACGACCGCCACGACCTCGACCAGAATGGGCACCAGCCATAGAAGACCGGGATCGGCATGGGATCTCTGTGCGCTCACGATCAGCCAGATGAACCACGCGACCGCGCCGAAGATCAGCGCCAGATTGACGACCAGCATCAGCCAACCGGTGACGGCTTGGGCTTGCGTTTCGTTACTTACCGACTTCGCCGGACTTGTATTCATAATGTGATCTTTCTTGTGTGTTATCGATATGATATCACTTTGGTATCTCCTGTCAAGGGGTTTCTGTAACCATTTGGGGCTCTGTTTGTTGCCCGGGCTGTCTTCCGGGCCCTGCCGGCGGTTGAATCGTAGCCGGATATTTTGCTGGCGGTTGCCGTGCGAAGCGTTTACAACTCCAGTTAATTAATTTGAGCACTTAAGACGCGGCGCTCTGAGTCGTTGCCTCCGAACGGAAATCAACCCGGACCAGACCAGCATGGAAATCAAAAAAACTGTCATTACCGCCGCCGGCCAGAACCAGCGTACGCTTCCGCTGCAAACGCTGGTGGACGGCAACGGCCGGACCAAATCCGCTCTGGCCATCATCGTGGAGGAATCCCTGCAGGCTGGCATCGAGGATATTTGCGTGGTCATCAGTCCGGGCGACCAGGCGGCGTATCGCGCCGCCGCCGGGCCGCATGGCCGGCTGCTGCAATTCGTCGAGCAGTCCCGGCCGCTCGGTTACGGCCACGCGGTCTGGTGCGCGCGGGAATTTACCGGCGCCTCGCCCTTCCTGTTGCTGGTGGGCGATCACCTCTATCTTAGCCAAAGCACGAAATGGTGCGCGCAACAACTGGTCGAAACCGCCGCCGCCGAAGCCTGTACCGTTTCCGCCGTGCAGGCCACGCACGAAAGCAAGCTGCCCTACTACGGCGCGGTGGGCGGCCGGCTGGCCGACACGCGCCCGGGGCTTTATCTCGTGTCCGATGTCGTGGAAAAACCGACGCCGACCCAGGCTGAGCAGACGCTCATCGTGCCCGGCTTGCGGGCCGGTTATTACCTTTGTTTTTTTGGCATGCACGTCCTCATGCCGCGGGCCATGTCCCTGCTGGCGGAAGACGTGGCGACGGCCGGGGATGCCGGCCGGGTGCAACTGAGCCCGGCCCTGTCCCGGCTGGTGGAGCATGAGCGGTATTTGGCCTGCGAGTTGGCCGGTCGCCGGTTCGACATTGGCGAGAAATACGGCCTCTTGACCGCGCAACTGGCGCTGGCGCTCAACGGACGGGACCGCGATGAAATCCTGTCGGGGCTGGTCGAATTGCTCGCGCTGGGCGGCAAGTGATCCTGCATGGCGTTGAACCCAAACCTCTTTTGCCTTTCTCATGGCCGGCCCCCTGATTGACCTCATCACCTCGACCGACCCGCAGGTCCGGAATCGCTCGCTCGACTCTGTGTGTCGCGCCGCGTCGCTGGAGCAGCTCACCGCCGCCGGCGCCGAACTCGACGAGTTCCGCCGCCGCAGCGACAATCTCTACGCGCGCGTCCGGGCTTTGTTCTTTCTTTATGCCATTCACCGGTTTCACCTGCCGCACAAGCCGGGAGTCCGCCAGCGCGGCCTGATTCCGTTCGGCGGCTTCAAACACCTGCTGGACCGCCGCTTTACCGAGGCGATTGAAGAATTTCTCGCGCAGCAAAAGGCCGAAGGGCCGAGCGACCCCATCTCCAGCGCGCTGGCCGCGGCGTATCAGCGGCTGGCATTCCAAACGCTGGCAGATCAGGTGCGCCGCAGCGTGCGCTCCGTCCGCGGCAACCAATGGATGTTCCGCATGGGGCATCCGGCCGACCATCCCCTGCGCGTCCGGCCCGAGTTGCTGCGGCGCGACCCCGACGGCGGTTACCCGATTTTGCGCGAGCGCACGCCGGTGCGCATGGATTTGAGCCACAGCGGCTGGAGCGACATTTTTTTCCTGGGCATGGACTTTCCCGAGGGCGCGCGGGTGTTGAATGTCTCGATTGATCTGGGCGTGCATGGCCGGGATGCGGCGCCGCGCCCGCCGGTGGAAGCGTATCTGCGCGTCGTTGATGAACCGGTTCTGCGGCTGACCAGCGCCGACCTGGGGGCCAGTGCCGACATCCGGCAGTTGGCCGAGGTCTTTGATTTCGCCCGCGATTATCTCGGACTGCTCAAGGCGGCGGTCATCGCGGCCGGCATTGTGCCCCCCGGCATCGAAGGCTCCGGCCAGCAACTGGCGGACCTGCTCGCCCGGGTGGTCGGGCCGGGCCGGGGACTGGAAATTGTGAGCAGCGTCAACAACATTCCCAAAGGCTCGCGCCTGGCGGTTTCCACCAACCTGCTGGCTTCGCTCATCTCGGTTTGCATGCGCGCCACGGGGCAGGCCCGGTCCCTGGAAGGGCCGCTGGCGGAGGATGAGCGCCGCCTAGTGCTGGCGCGCGCGCTGCTCGGCGAATGGCTGGGGGGCTCCGGCGGCGGCTGGCAGGATTCGGGAGGTGTGTGGCCCGGGATGAAGCTGATTTGCGGCGTGGCTGCCGGCGAAGGTGACCCGGAGTTCGGCGTCAGCCGTGGCCGCCTGATGCCGTCACATAAAATCCTCGACCCGCACGACGCGTCACCGGAAACGCGACGCCAGTTGCAGGAAAGCTTGGTGCTCGTCCATGGCGGCATGGCCCAAAACGTCGGACCGATTCTGGAAATGGTGACCGAGAAATACCTGCTCCGCTCCGATGCTGAGTGGGCCGCCCGCCAGCAGGCCATGGGTATCTTGGATGAAATTCTCGGCGCGTTGCGGGCCGGCGACGTGCCGCGGATCGGCGCCTTGACCACGCGCAACTTCAACGAACCGATTCAGACCATCATCCCGTGGGCCAACAATCATTTTACCGAGTCCCTCATCCGGCGGGTGCGTGGAGAGTTCGGCCAGGATTTTTGGGGCTTCTGGATGTTGGGCGGCATGTCGGGCGGCGGGATGGGATTCATTTTTGAGCCCCGGCGCCGGGTTCAGGCCCAGGAACGCCTGGCGACCATCATGGCAAACCTCAAGTCGGAACTGCAGACCGGACTGCCGTTTGCCATGGAGCCGGTGGTTTATGACTTCGCCATCAACGAGCGCGGCACGTGGGCCGATCTGCGGACGGGCGAGAAGGCGTTGCTGCCGGCGGCCTATTACGCGCTGCATGTGCCCCACTGGTTGCGGGCGGATCCCCAGACCCTGCCGCCCGGGCGCCGTTCCGAGATCGGCAAGTTCAACGCCGCCTGTCACACGCGGCCCGAATTGGCCGGCATGATGTCCACGCTGTTTGACCGGCTGTTGCCGCAGGTCGGCGCATTAGACAGCCGCCAACAAACCCTGGCCGAACTGCTCGAGCAAAACGGCTTTGACCGTGCCCAGCACGAACACATCAGCGAAGACCTCAAATCCGGCCGCATTGGTTTGGCGCAAAACCGCCTGCCAGTCAGCGCCGACATCAAGGATGTCAGGGCGGAGGACATTCTGGATGCCACCGCGCTTTCGTTGGTGAAGGAGCTTCGCGATACTGGCCTGGCCGCCCTGGCCCGGGGCGAACTGGCCGTGGTGACGCTGGCCGCCGGCGTGGGCAGTCGCTGGACCCAGGGCGCGGGCGTGGTCAAGGCGCTGCATCCGTTTTGCCGGCTGGGCGGTGAATACCGCACGTTCCTCGAGACCCACCTGGCCAAAAGCCGGCGCATCAGCCGCCTGACCGGCCGGCCTTTGCCGCACATCATCACCACGAGCTACCTGACCCACCAGGCCACGGCCGATTATCTCGCCCGGCAAAAAAATTGCGGCTACCCGACTCCGGTTTGGCTGTCACCGGGCCGGTCCATCGGATTGCGCATGATTCCGATGGAGCGCGACCTGCGGTTTCTCTGGGAGGAAATGCCCCAGCAAATGCTGGATGAACAGCAGCAGAAGGTCCGGGACAGCCTCCGCGCGGCACTCATCAACTGGGCCCGGACGGCCGGGGAGGGCAGCGATTACACCGACAACGTGCCCGGCCAATGCCTGCATCCGGTCGGCCACTGGTTCGAGGTTCCCAACCTGCTGCGCAACGGCGTGCTGACGCGCCTGCTGGCCGAACAGCCGCAACTCCGGCACCTGATGCTGCACAACATCGACACGCTGGGCGCCGACGCCGACCCGGCGATGTTTGGGCTGCACTTGGCGCAGGACTCCTGCCTCACGTTTGAGGTCATCACGCGGCGGCTCGAGGACCGCGGCGGCGGCCTGGCGCGGGTCAACGGCCAGGTGCGTCTGGTCGAGGGGCTGGCCATGCCGCGCGAGGAGGAGGAATTCACGCTCAGCTATTACAACTCGAACACGTGCTGGATTGATATTGACCGCCTGCTCGCGGCCTTCGGGCTGGGGCGGCGCGACCTGGCCAACACGGAAAAGGTCACCACGGCCGTTCGCGCCCTGGCGGCGCGTGTGCCCACTTACGTGACCATCAAGGACGTGAAGAAACGCTGGGGCCAGGGACAGGAGGATATCTTCCCGGTGAGCCAGTTCGAAAAGTTGTGGGTGGACATGACAGCGCTGCCGGAAATCAAATCCCGCTTTGTGGTGGTGCCGCGCCTGCGCGGGCAACAGCTCAAGGACCAATCCCAACTGGACGGCTGGCTTCGCGACGGCTCGGCGGCGCACGTCGAACAATTATGCGAATGGGCCTGAGCCGATTTTTGATTTACGATATACGATTTACGGATCGCTCCATCACTCCGGGTAACCGTAAATCGTAAATCCAATATCGTAAATTTAGTTAACATAGCACCTGGCCCTCCGCCCTTCTGTTCATGGCGCGGTCAGAAAGGGCTTACAACCTCAGGACGGTTGGCTTGTGTACAAGATGTGAATAATCGCACAATGTACTAATTTCGAATGAGTAGCCTCGAATGCCCTGCCGTGTCAGCCCTGCAAAGGCGCGCTCCGGGGTTATCCAGCGTTTGACACGCTGGCGGTGTTTCATTACCGTCGCGTTTTGTACAACCAACAACCAAGGGCTCCGATTTTATGCCACCGAAGACTGCTGAAAAACCCGCTGTTGAAACCAAGGCCGCCGCGTCGCGCCAGCGCGAACTAGACGCCGCCATCTCCACCATCACCAAGAGTTACGGTGAAGGCAGCATCATGCGCCTGGGTGACGCCCGGGCGCAGGTCAAAATCGACGTCATCCCCACCGGCTCGCTCGCCATGGACCTCGCGCTGGGCGTGGGCGGCATCCCGCGCGGCCGCGTTGTGGAAATTTTCGGGCCGGAATCGTCCGGCAAAACCACGCTCATGCTCCACGTCATCGCCAACGCCCAGAAAGCCGGCGGCCTGGCGGCGTTCATTGACGCCGAACACGCGCTGGACCCGGGCTACGCCAAGAAGCTGGGAGTGAACCTCGACGATCTGCTGGTCTCGCAACCGGATTCCGGCGAGGAAGCGCTCACGATTTGCGAGACGCTCGCCCGGTCGAACGCACTCGACGTGATCGTGATTGATTCCGTCGCCGCGCTGGTGCCCAAGGCCGAGCTCGAAGGCGAGATGGGCATGGCCACGATGGGCATGCAGGCGCGGCTGATGAGCCAGGCGCTGCGCAAGCTGACGGCGATTTTGAACAAGTCCAAGACGACCTGCATTTTCACCAACCAGTTGCGCGAAAAGGTCGGCGTCATGTTCGGCAATCCCGAGACGACGCCCGGCGGCAAGGCGCTCAAATTCTACGCCAGCGTGCGCATCGACATCCGCCGCAAGGACACGCTCAAGGACGCCGCCGGCAACGCCATCGGCAATCACGTGAGGGTGAAAATCGTCAAAAACAAGGTCGCCCCGCCGTTCGCCGAAGCCGAATTCGACATCGTCTACAATCACGGCATCAACCAGGAAGGCAGCATCCTCGACGTGGGCATTGAAAACGGCGTGGTGGACAAAAAGGGGGCGTGGCTGCAGTTCGACGGTGAATTGATCGGCCAGGGCAAGGAGGCCGCGCAAAAGGCGCTGGCCGAAAAACCAGCGCTGGCCAAAAAAATTACAGATGCTATTCTTACCAAACGCACGGCCACTTGATGGCCGCCGGTCGTTCGTTGTATGAGCAGTATTTCTGACGTCGAAATTGATCTGGAAAAACTCTTCCTGCCCGCCTGGGCGCAGGAGCCGGCTTCCGCCAACCGCTATGCCAAGTTCGCGGGCGAACCTCCCGAGCGCGAAGACCGCAAACGCGAGGGCCGCCGCGGCCCGCGCCGCGAGCCGTTTGGCGAATCGCGCGGTCCCCGTCCGCCGCGCGCCGGCGGCCCGAAGTTCGGCGACCGCAAGAGGGGATTTCCCCGTCGTGAAGACCGGGGCGAGCGCCGGGAACGCCCCGAACCGCCGGCTCCGTTGCCGGAAGTCGCCGTCACTTTCCTGCCCGACGAAAACGGTGTTGATTCGCTCGCGCGCCAGATTCGCATGACCGGCCGCGCCTATCCGCTGTTCCAAATTGCCCAGATTGTGCTGGTGAAGCCGGAACGGTATGCGGTGCAGCTTGCGGTGAAGAAGAACCCCGACGGCACGATCAAGCAGCCGCTGTTTGTCTGCGCGCTCGACGACACACCATGGCTGAGCGAAGACGAAGTGGTGGCGCACGTGCTGAAGGTTCATTTCGCGACGTTTTACCAGGCCGAACGCACCGCCACCGAGCCGCCCAAGGGCAAATACACCTTCGTGGCCCAGTGCGGCATGAGCGGGGTCATCCTGGGCCCGCCGAATTATCACGATTACCAGAACCAGTTGCGCAAATTGCACGCCGAGCGGTTTTCCCGGATGCCGTTCGACGTGTTCAAGGCGCGCGTGAAAATCGTGCGCGACGAGGAGGTCGTCAAAAAGTGGGTGGAGGAGCAGAGCTTCAAGACCGAGTACATCTGCCTGAACGTGCCCGAGCCGCTCAAGCTCCCGAACCTGGAGGAGGTGGAGAAACATTTCCGCGCCGTTCACAAGGACACGATCATCAAGCCAGCGGAAAAGCACACGGTTAATGGGGTGTTGAGCCGCAACCTGCGCAGCCGCGACTTGCAGCGGCTGGTGCGCGACGACTGGGAACGGCAGAAATATTTCCCGCTCCAACTGGCGACGGGTCTCAGCCGGCAATTCGCCTCGCACGGCCTGCATTTCTTCAAGGTCAACAAGACCTACACGCACGTGTCCGTGGCGCGTCCGCTTTTTCTCGACCTTGAGACCACGCCGGTGTCGGAAGGCATCAAACGCATCATCGCCTTCATCAATGCGCATCCGAAGTGCACGCGCCGGCAATTGATCGAGGCGCTGGCGCCGTCGCCTCCGCCGGCACCCATCGAAAACAAGCCGGAAGCTCCGGTGTCCGCCGAAGGACAACCGGCAGCCGCTGCCAGCGAGCCTGTCGCCTCCGCGAAGCCGAAAGTGGCTGTGCCAAACGTGGAGCCGACGCCCGAACAGACCGCCGTCATCGCCGACCTTCACTGGCTGGTGCATCAGGGGCACGTGATTGAATTTGCCGACGGCCGGATGGACACGGCCAAGAAGCCGTTACCCAAACCGCCAAAGCCGGAGAAGAAAGCGGCCGAAGCGAAGCCGGCCGCAGAAGGCGATACCACCACCATGGTGGTCGAACCCACCGGTGAGGCGCCGATTTTGACCGAGGCGGAAATTCCCGCGGAACCCTCGCCGGCCGTGGAAGCCGCGGCGCAAACTTCAGTTCCGACCGAACCTGCCGCCGAACAGCTCGTGTCTGAATCGCCAGTGGAGCCGGCAGCCGAAGCGCCTCCCGCTGAGCCTCCGACCGGAGAAAATCCGCCGGCTTCATGACTTACGGTAGGGCGCTTTCTCCGAAAGCGCCGATTCGGTTGCGGCGCGCTCGGAGGGCGCGCCCTACCAGCAAAATCCTTGCTTTCCTTAATTGCCCGGGCTGTTAATCTTTGTTCATGGGTTTTACCCAATTAGGCCTTTCTTCGGCGGTTCTTGAAGGTGTTCGCGCCGCCGGTTACGTCACGCCCACCCCAATCCAACTTCGGGGCATCCCGCTGATTCTGGCGGGACGCGACGTCATCGGCAGCGCCCAGACCGGCACCGGCAAGACCGCCGCGTTCGCCCTGCCCATTCTCACCAAGTTGGACCGGCACACTACGGCTGACCCAGCCGGAGCTAGCCAGCCCGCGTCCATGGCAGACGCGCCGACAGCGGGAGGCAAACATCCCGCTCACGACGCTTCGGCGCGCCGGAGGACGGGCCCGCGCGCGCTCATCCTGGAACCCACGCGCGAACTCGCCGCCCAGGTGGAAACCGCCTTCCGCGACTACGCCCGGTTCACTGATTTAAAGATCACCGTCGTCTATGGTGGGGTCGGCTACGGCCGGCAAAACGACGAGTTGCGTGCCGGCGCGGACATCGTAGTCGCCACGCCGGGGCGTTTGCTCGACCACCTCGAACGCGGCACGCTGCGGCTGGACAAGGTCCAGTTTCTCGTGCTCGACGAAGCTGACCGGATGCTGGACATGGGCTTTCTGCCGGATGTGCGGCGCATCGTCGAGCGCTGCCCGCGCCAGCGTCACACGTCGTTGTTTTCCGCCACGATTCCGCCGCAGATTGAGACGCTCATCCAATGGGCGATGAAAAATCCGGAAACGATTGAAATCGGGGCGCGCCGGACGCCGGCAGAGACCGTCAAGCACGTCATTTATCCCGTGGCCGATGCGCAGAAGACCGAGCTGCTGCTGGAGTTGCTCAAGCGGGTGAATTACAACTCGGTGCTGATTTTTTGCCGGACGAAGTATGGCGCCGACCGCATCGCCCACACGCTCAAGCGCAACAATCATGCCGTGGCCGTGTTGCACTCGAACCGCACGCAGAAGGAGCGCGAGCAGGCGTTGCGCGGTTTTCGCGACGGCCGCTACGAGGTGCTGGTGGCCACCGACATCGCCGCGCGCGGGCTGGACATCGCGGACGTGAGCCACGTCATCAACTACGACGTGCCGCAGCATCCGGAGGATTACATCCACCGCATCGGGCGCACGGGCCGGGCCGAGGCGAGCGGCGACGCCTTCACCATCATGGTGGCCGAGGACGCGAGCCACGTGTTCGCCATCGAGCGGTTCATCAGCCAGAAGATCCCGCGGGTGAAGCTGGAGAACTTTGATTACCGGTACACGGCGCTGTTCGAGGAGCCCAAGGCCGGACAGCCGCAGGGCTTCCCCGGCAAGGTGCGCGGCGGCCGCGTCCGCGGCGGCTACCACTTCGCGCCGGGCGGACGGAGAAGGTAGTTTGACGGAACGGAATTGTTCGCGCGGTGTTGGATTGATTAAATGCGAACGCTCAAACTAATCCTCGGGATTTTTTGCTTGGTTGCCGCTTTTCCACCGGGCGGACTCGCATTGTTGACGTTCCTGCAATCGGGCGGCTCGCAGCGTGCGCTAGTTTTCTCCATCGCTTTGATTTTGGCGGCATTGGCCATAAGTTTGATTGGTACGGGTTGGTTTTTGATTGCTCGTAGGAATTCACCAATCACACGAAGAGCCAGAATTCTGATCCTCGTGTCCTTTTCTTGCCTGGGGATTTTCGTAGCGATCACCTTCCCCAATTTCATCAAGGCCAGAAGTACCAGCGCTGCAAATGCCTGTATCAACAACCTGCGGCAAATTGATGCTGCCGCCCAAGAGTTCGCACTGGAGAATCGCAAAACCAACGGTGAAGCCATCAGTTATCCAACTGACCTGACGCCATACATTAAACTCAACAGTCAGGGTAAAATTCCGCCATGTCCGCAAGGTGGCATTTATTCCGTCAAGCAGGTCGGCGACACACCAACCTGTTCGCTAGGCACAAACGGCAGCTGGGGGCATGTTTTGCCTTGAGCCGACTGCGAGCGCCAATGGTCAATCCGCCTCACGTTTTGCCATGAGTTTGCACGGGTGAATTGACTGAGCCGAATCGGTTCCCCGCAAACCGCCTCGACAACTTGGAAATCCCCATTAACTTGTGGCTCGATTTATGACCGACCCGCGCTACACCAAACTGGCCAACCTGCTGGTGAAATATTCCACCGCGCTCAAGAAGGGCGACCGCATCCTGCTCGACATGATTGACGTGCCGGACGAGTTCACCATCGAGTTGATCCGCGCCGTCCGGCGGGCTGGGGCGACGCCGTTTGCCGAGGTGCGGCGCACGCGGGTTTCGCGCGAACTGCTGCTGGGGATGACCGATAAACAGGCCGGGCAGGTGCGGGACATGGAACTGTTCCGGATGAAGAAAATGCAGGCGTACATCGCCATCCGCGGCAGCGAGAATGCCAGCGAAAATGCCGATGTGCCCGGCGCCCGCATGGCCATGTATTCGCGCATCGTCCGGCCGGTGCTCAATTACCGGGTCAACCGCACGCGCTGGTGCGTGCTGCGCTGGCCGACGCCGAGCATGGCCCAGGCCGCCGGCATGAGCACCGAAGCATTCGAGGATCTGTACTTTGACGTGTGCACGATGGATTACGCGAAGATGGCGCGCGCCATGATCCCGCTCCAGCGCCGCATGCAAAAGGCCGACCGCGTCCACCTCAAGGCGCCCGGCACGGACCTCACCTTCAGCATCAAAGGCATCGGCGCCAAAATGTGCAAGGGCGACCGCAACATCCCCGACGGCGAGGTGTTTTCGTGTCCGGTGAAAAATTCCGTGAACGGCATCATCCAATTCAACACCCCGACGCTTTATTCAGGCACGAAGTTTGAAAACGTCCGGCTCGAATTCAAGGACGGCAAAATCATCAAGGCCACGGCCAACAACACCAAGCGGCTCAATGAAATTCTGGACACGGATGCCGGGGCGCGGTACGTGGGCGAATTTTCGCTCGGCTTCAATCCCTACATTTTGAACCCGATGTGCGACATCCTGTTCGACGAGAAGATCGCCGGGTCGCTGCACTTCACGCCGGGCCAGGCCTACGAGGAGTGCGACAACGGCAACCGGTCGGCGGTGCATTGGGACATGGTGCTGATTCAGCGGCCGGAGTGGGGCGGGGGCGAAGTATGGTTCGACGGCGAACTCATCCGCAAGAACGGCCTGTTTTTGCCCAGGGATCTCAATCGGCTGAACCCGGCTAGCTTGAAGTAGCGGGCAATCGCCGCAAAAAAATTGGCGGCTCGCCATCGGGCAAGCCGCCGCGAAAAACGGACAACCGACTAGGGCGCTTCCTTGAGCATCGCCAGGAACTGTTTCATGGCCGGCGACAGCACCTTATTCTTCTTGTAGATGGCGGCGATCGGGCGGTAGAAGTCGCCATCTTCCAGCGCCAGCGCGGTGAGCGTCTGCTTGCTGACTTCCTGGGTGATGGTCCCCCGCGGCACGATCGAGATGCCCGCGTCAATTTCCACCGCGCGCTTCACGGTTTCGATGTTGTCGAATTCCATGGCGTGCTTCGGATCCACCCCGTGCTCCTTCAGGATGCGGTCGAGCGCCTTGCGGGTGGGGATGTCCGGTTCGAAACCGATGAACTTCTGTCCGGCGAGCGCCTTGAAGCGGATGGACTTCTGCCGGGCGAACGGATGCTGGGGATGGCAGATCAACACGAGCGGGTCCTTGTGCAGCGAGACAATTTCGAGCTTGGAATCCTTGGTGGGGTAAGCCACCAGGCCCAGATCCACCACGTTGCTGAGCACGTCATCGTACACCTGGTTGGCCCGGCGGTATTCGACATGGACATTGACCGTGGGATAGCTCTTGAGAAACTTCTTGATGTAGGGCGGCAGATCGTGCAGGCCGATGCTGTAAATGGTCGCGACGCGGATCGTGCCGGAAATGATGTCCTTCAATTCCTGCAGCTTGCTGTGCAGCGACTCGTAGGTCTGGATGATTTGCTTGCTGAAGTCGTAAAGCATCTGGCCTTCGCGCGTGAGGCGGAATTTCTTTTTGCTGCGCTCGATGAGCAGCGATTTGAAGGTGCGCTCCAGCGAACTGATTTGCTGGCTCACGGCCGATTGCGTTACGCCGTTGATCTGGGCAGCCTTAGTAAAGCTCTCCGTTTCGGCCAGATCGCAGAATACTTTTAAACTTTCAATTTGCATAATAAGCAGAGTTAAACAAAAACCCGGCCACTAGTCAACAGCGGGTGTGGGGGTCAACACCTGCTTGACTTTGGCCAATAATTCGCGGCTGGTGAAGGGCTTTTGCAGGTAGGGGGTGTCGGCCTGCTTGTCCGCCGGATGCGCATATCCGCTGGTGCACAGGATGCGCGTGCCGGGCATCAGTTGCCGGACGCGCTCGATGAGTTCCCGCCCGCCCATGGCCGGCATCACCAGATCGGTGATAATCAGGTCAATTTGCACGTGTTCCCCCGAAAGAATGTCCAACGCCTGCTGGCCGCTGTTGGCGGTCAGCACGACATACCCGTAATCGGTCAAAATCGTCTCCGCCATGGTCAGCAGCAAGCCTTCGTCGTCCACCACCAGGATCGTTTCCGAGCCGTTCAAATCCGCGTCCGTCCCGGGACCCTGGGCCACCAATTGCTTTTCAGCGGGCAGGTAAACGCGAACGGAGGTGCCTGCGCCCGGCTGGCTGGACACTGCCACGCCGCCGCCGTGGTTGGTCACAATGCCATAGACCAGCGCCAGCCCCAGCCCGCGGTGGCTGGAACCTTTGGTCGTGAAAAAGGGTTCAAAAATCCGGGGCAACACCTCCGCGGCAATGCCCGGGCCGCTGTCGCCGATTTCCAGGCACACATAGGTGCCAGCGGCCAGCCGCACGTTCCGGTCCTGCGTCGGCTCCGCCAGCTCCACGTTGCGGGTTTGAACAAAGATCTGACCTTCACGGTCGCCGATGGCTTCCACCGCGTTCTCCAGCAGTTTGGTCACTGCCTGCTGCACTTTGGCCTCGTCAAAACGGGCTGAGAACAGTTCCCGCTCCAGTTGGGGTTTCCAGGTGATTTTGGCGGTCTTTTCGTTCCGGAAAAAATCCACGCAGCCGTTGACCACCAGATTCAAATTTCCCTCGGCGGCGCGGTGCGGCTCTTTTTCCTGCCGGCTGAACATCGTCAACTCGTTGGCAACCTCCGCCGCCCGGGAAGCCGACTTCTCCACCTCCAGCAGTGAATGCCGCCACGGATGCGTCGGTTCCGCCTTGCTCAGCAGCAACGAGGTGTGACCGAGGATGATGGTCAGGGCGTTGTTGAAATCCAGCGACACTGTCCGGGCCAGTTGCAGCGCGCAATCCAGCTTTTGTTTGAGGATCAGCCCGCTCGTCTCGCTCGCCGGGCCCGGGGCGGCGGGTTCCGGCACCGCGGCGGGCACGGGCGGCGGCACGCCGGCCGGGGTCAATTCTGGTAACAACTGCAGGACATACCATTTGCCGCCCTCGCGGGAAAAGGAGCTGACCACCGCGTTGAATTTAAGGATCGTGCCGCCTGTGACCCGAAGCTTCAGGGCCGTCACAATCTTGGGAGATTGTTCCCAGCGGGCGAAAAATTCCTCCGGCGACACGCCGTTGGCCGGCGCCCAGATCAACGACAGCGAGGGCGCGTCGCCAACCAGCGCCGCGCTGAAGGTGGTGGTGGCGGCGGCGTTGGCGCGCAGGACCACGCAACTGGCGTTCACCAGCATGGCCGGCCACGCCGCACTCTCCAGACCAAATATGATTTCCGGTTTCATTCAACCCGCCAGGGACGCCCAGCCTACCTTGCTTCCGGGAAATTTCAAGGAATGACAAACGCCGCCGGCAGCAGCTCTTCCACCGTGAATTCCCGGACCTTGTTCAGGTTCCCGCTGTCCGCAACCCAGACCGTGGCGCCCGGTGCGTACTCGGCCAGCAACTGCCGGCACGCCCCGCACGGCATCGGGCCGCCGGGCGCGCGCGCCACCACGGCCACCGCCGTGAAATGCTGCTTTCCTTCCGTCAGCGCCTTGAACAGCGCCACCCGTTCCGCGCAACACGTCAGTCCGTAGCTCGCACTCTCGACGTTGGCGCCGCCGATGATCTCACCCGCCCGGGTAAGCAGGGCTGCTCCCACTTTGAATTTTGAATAGGGCGCCACCGCACCTTCCCGCGCCTTGGCGGCTGCCGCCACCAGTTGCTTCCGGTCAATTTTTCCCATAAAACTTGGCGAAATTTCTCAGCAATTTGGCTGCCAAAGTCTTCACACGCTCCGCTGTTTCCAGCACCTCGGCGTGCGATAATTTCCCCTGGCTAATGCCTGCCGCCAAATTGGTTATACACGATATGGCGGCCACGTTCAAACCGCATTGCCGCGCCGCGATCGCCTCCGGCACTGTGCTCATCCCCACCGCATCGGCACCTAACCGAGCGAATGCGCGGACCTCCGCCGGCGTTTCGTAGGTGGGCCCGCTCACCGCCAGATAGACGCCCTGTTGCAGCTTCAAGCGGCAGCTGTTCCCGGCGCGCCACAGCAGCGCGCTCAACTTCGGATCGTAAACCTGCGTGAGATCGACGAAGCGCGGCAACCCCGCCAGCGCGGGACCGCGCAATGGGTTCGTGCCCATCAAATTGATGTGGTCCGTCAACACCATGAAATCACCGGGGCGAAATTTCCGGTTAATCCCGCCGGCCGCGTTGGTGAGCAGCAGGTCGCGGATGCCAAACGCGGCCAATGCCCGGACGGCGAACGTGACCCGCTCCATGGAGTAGCCCTCGTAAAAATGCGCCCGTCCGCTGAGCACCAGCACCGGCGTGCCGCCCAGCCGGCCAAAATACAGCTCGCCCGCGTGGCCGGACACGCCCGGAACCGGAAAACCGGGGATCTTGGCGTAGGCAATTTTCCTTTCCACCTTCAGCTCGGCCAGGACGTGATGGAATCCGCTGCCCAGCACGAGCGCGAGCTTCGGGCGCAGGGCTGAGACTTTTTTGAGCCGCGCGGCGGCGGCTTGGGGCGTTGTCATTTTATCGGTCTTTCAGGAGGCGTTCGTATTCGTCGTGCGGGCCGATCCAGAACCAAATCAAATTGTCATCGAGCTGGCGGGCGAGGGCCCGATGTCCGTCACTGACCCGTACCGACCACAGCTCCGGTTTTTTGCGTTCAAAGTGCAGCGAAGGGTGCTGCGGATTGCTTTTGAAGAGCTGGAAATTCTTGTCCGCCAGCTTTCGGATTCCGGGAGGCAGCGCGTTGTAATGCCGCCAGAACCGTGGAGAAGTATAATTATTCACGGAAGCGGTTTGCAGCGACCGGCCAGATAGTCCTGCTTGGCCTCTTCCATCAATTTATCGAGCCGTCCGGCTTTGGCATCCGCTTCAATCTGCTTGTCCCAAAGCTCCTCACGCAGTTCCTGAAGCCAGTCGGCAACTTCACGGATTTCGTGCGGCTTCAGCTTTTGAATGGCCGCTTCGATTTCCTTTACCGTGCTCATGGCTCAACTTTAATCCAGCCCCAGCCGTATCGCAACGGGCTTTTCGCCAAGTGCCATCCTGTCCGAATATGATGAAACCCGCTGCCCAGCACGAGGGCCAGCGTCGGGCATAAAGAGGGAACTTTTTTGAGCCGCGCGGCGGCGGCTTGGGGCGTGGCGTGTTCTTTCATGCGGCGTTGACTTGATTTATTCGCTTTTTGCAATACCTTCATTCGCTCGATTTATGGAATTGAACAATGACGAAATCCGCCGGTACTCGCGGCACCTGATTCTGCCCGAAGTCGGCCTGGCCGGCCAAAAGAAAATCAAGGGCGCCAGCGTCCTGTGCATCGGCGCCGGCGGCCTGGGCTCACCCATCGCCCTGTACCTCGCCGCCGCCGGCATCGGCAAACTCGGCATCGTGGACTTCGACAGCGTGGACTTTTCCAACCTGCAACGCCAGATTCTTCACACCGACGCCGACGTCGGCCGGCCCAAGGCGCAATCAGCCAAGGAAACCATCGCGGGCATCAACCCGTATTGCGAGGTTGTCATCCACAACACCCGCATCACGTCCGAAAATGCGCTCGACCTCATCCGGCCCTACGACATCGTGGTGGACGGCACGGACAATTTCCCGACCCGTTATCTCACCAACGACGCCTGCGTCCTGCTCAAAAAGCCGAATGTTTATGGTTCGATCTTTCGGTTTGAGGGCCAGGCCAGCGTGTTCGCGCCGCACCTCGGCGGGCCGTGCTACCGCTGCCTTTATCCCGAGCCGCCGCCGCCCGGCATGGTGCCCAGTTGCGCCGAAGGCGGCGTGCTGGGCGTGCTGCCCGGCATCGTCGGTTGCATTCAGGCGACGGAAATTCTCAAGCTCGCGCTCGGCAAGGGCAGCTCGCTCGTCGGCCGATTGCTGCTGTTCAACGCGCTCGACATGAAGTTCCGCGAGTTAAAGCTGCGCCGCGACCCGCAATGCCCCGTCTGCGGCGAGCACCCGACCATCAAGGAATTGATCGACTACGAGATGTTTTGCGGCATTCAACCCGAGCCGGCCCATCCTGCTGCGAATCCCGACGAAGTCACCGTGCAGGACATGAAGCAGGCGCTCGACAATCCGAAGCTCGGCATCAAGGTCATTGACGTGCGCGAGCCGGACGAGTACGAGATCGCCCACGTTCAGGGGGTGCCGCTCTTGCCGTTGAGCCAGCTGCGGCAACGGTTCACCGAGCTCGACCCCAATCAGCATTATTACCTCCATTGCAAGGTCGGGATGCGCTCGCTCGACGCGCTGAATTTCCTGCGCCAGCAGGGCTTCAAATATCTGAAGAGCGTCAAAGGCGGCATCAATGCGTGGTCGGATGAAATTGACTCCAATGTGCCCAGGTATTAAAACCGGGGCATGAATTCTCCCTTCCGGCGACGCGGAGTCGCTTGGCTGGCCATCATCTCGGCATTAATTCTGGCGCGGGGTGGGCGTGGCGAGGAAGCGGCGTCGGGAATTTTCAACGTCAGAAATTACGGCGCTACGGGTGACGGCCAGACGCTGGATACGTCTGCCATCAGCCGTGCAGTCCAGGCCTGCCGGCAGGCCGGGGGCGGCACAGTGCGGTTTCCTCCGGGCCGGTATGTGACGGGCACGTTCGAGCTGTTCAGCCACATGACGCTCGCGCTCGACACGGACGCTGTCATCGTCGGCAGCACCAATCTGACCGATTACGGCTTGAAAGCGAAATACGGCATCCGCGAACATGAAATCGGCCAGTCGGGTGAAGGGCTGCGCGTGGGCATCGTCGTTGCCAATCATGCCGAGGACGTGGCCATCGTCGGGCCCGGCACGTTTGACGGCCGCGGTAGCTGGTTTGTGGACTTGCAAGTTCCCCATGGCAATAATGCTCCGGATTACGACAAACGCTACACCCGCCAGGGTACGAATTTCGCGCGGCTCGATTCCGGCGTCGGCGATGGCCCGGTCGAACCGTGGATGCCTTGGACCAATCGTCCTGGCGTGCTGCTCACACTCGCCAACTGCACCAATGTCCTGCTCCGGGACCTGACCATCAAGGATTCCCACAACTGGACCATCAACATCGGGAAATGCGAAAATGTGGAAATCCACGGCCTCGCCGTGCTGAACAATCTGCTTATTCCCAATAATGACGGCCTGGACATCAGCGCCCGGAACGCGCGCATTTCCGATTGCTTCATTATAGCCGGGGACGACGCCATTGCCGCGAATCGCTGCCAAAATCTGACCGT
>Ga0335069_10004435_pt1 | contig 20846 bp, 15 predicted proteins | sample Lox_Sample_11_FD_206714 | JGI IMG/M metagenome (GOLD analysis project Ga0335069, IMG submission 206714) | Soil microbial communities from Loxahatchee National Wildlife Refuge, Florida, United States - Lox_Sample_1.1 | ecosystem: Environmental > Terrestrial > Soil > Wetlands | place: USA...
GATGTCACCTACAGTCACTTGTAGATTCGGGATCGCCTTTATCTTGGAGGTGTATTTGTGGCCCCGTCGGGCGTTGAAAATCCCCCCGCGCGGAAAACTGAGATGCCTCGTTAGTTCGATGTCGGGATTCCGAAAGGCGACCGAGAGGCCTTTTTGCTCGTCTGAATACAGTAGCCTCGATGCAGGGTGGGCCGCCGGATCGCAATAAGCAGAAGGTTCTGGTCTTGAGTTTTGTGGCAGTGGTGTATGTATAATGTTATCTATATGTTGGGGAGCATGTACTCTGAATCGATAAACGTCTTGACGTCAACAAGTGTTGTTGGTATAGTGCGTACACAGGAGTACGCAAATGGCCATTAAGGCAACGAGGCTGGAAACAACGGAAACATCCAAAATTGGGAGCCGGGAATTTCGAGAGAATCTCGCCTCCATTTTGGACACCGCTGACGGACCCGTAGCGATAACCCGTCACGGAGATACGGTGGGCTACTACATTCCTGCCCGTCCTCGGCGTTCTGAGGACGAAAAGGAGGCTTTGACCCACGCCGTTACGAAGCTCCATGAGATCTTGGCGGCGAAGGGAATAAGCACGGAAAAAATCGTGGAAGAGTTTAAGAAAGTTCAGGCCGACCAAGGCGAAGGCGGCACGCATGCGACGGCTCACGGAAAATGAGGCTCAGGAAGGGTCTGGTTGTCGATTACAGGATTTTGTTGGGGGCTGTCCTGCCGAATAGCAATATTTTACCTCTGTTATCAAAATACGAAAGCACAACGGATTTTCGCGCGCCCAGAGTTTGCTTCGACACGGTTGCGCGCACGCTCGCTCAGACGCTGCAACGGCACGGCGCTGACCCTGCTCCAGCATATGCGGCTCTCAACCATCTGGAACGGATTGTAGAACCGATCGAAGTTGACGTGTACGAGACGTGTGGCGGAGAAGCCCGCGAGCGAGTCGCAGGCGGGAGTTCGGTCCAGTGGCCTGTGGTGGCCGTCGCACTGTTTTTCAATTGCCCGATTTGGACGAGCGACGAGGATTTTTTCGGTGCTGGAATCGCGAGCTGGAAAACTAATACAGTGGAAATATATTTGAAATGATCCGTCGACTTCCGGGGCCTGACGTAAGCAAGGCACAACGCGTGGAAAATGGATCGCTCAAGGACTGTCAGGTTTAGTTCACGGTCTCCGCGTTGAGTGCCCCATCTTGGCCGGTTCAAGTGTCCCGAAATTAACATCTTTTCTCGTATTTTCCTTGACACTCTACTAACAAGGTCTCACACTTCGCCCGCAATAAGAGCGAAGGAGTTCAGTATGCGAGCCAGACCAGCTTCCGATCCGCCCGAACGCATCCTGCGTGTGTATGCTTTCGACCCCTCGCGAGGCGCACGATTCGAGAATCACCTTACCATCCTTATCCCTTTCGAGAAGCTCAGGAAGGGACCTGTCGGACGCAAAATCGCTGTGGTCGACTATGATGCGTCCAACCGTTGCTATTACGAAGGAGTAGATCTGGACTCGAGCGCTATTCTGGGGCAGAACGGCCTGTCGCCTTCGGAATCGAATCCACAATTTCATCAGCAAATGGTGTATGCGGTAGTCAGTGACACAATACGCCGATTTGAAGTGGCGCTCGGCCGCGAAATCCACTGGAGACCTGACACCAGTCGAGCGCAGGACCATCCGCTCCATGGTTTGCTCACGATATTTCCACACGCAATGCAGGAAGCGAACGCTTTCTACGATCCTCATCTGCGCGCACTTCTTTTTGGTTATTTCAAGGCGGCTGAGTTCGACGTGGGCCCCAATCTTCCGGGGCAACTGGTGTTCACGTGCCTATCCCACGACATCATTGTCCACGAAACGACGCACGCTGTGTTAGACGGGATCCGGAGCCATTTCAATGATCCCACGGGTCCAGACGCGCCGGCGTTTCACGAAGGGTTCGCTGACATTGTGGCACTCCTACAGCATTTCAGTTTCAAGGATTCTCTTCTCGACACGATCCAGCGGACCGGAGGACTGATCCATCGTCGCCAATTGATGCCGACGGTGGCAGGGGACAAGACCGGCCCGATGATCCAGGCGGAAGTCGGGGAGGACAACCCGATGGTCGATCTCGCGAGGCAATTTGGTGAGGCTATGGGCAATCGCAAAGCACTCCGCGGTGCGCTCGGGACGCCGCCCGATCCGCGGGCTCTCGAGAACGCCTTCGAACCCCATGAACGCGGCGCAATCCTGGTGGCCGCGATTTTCGACGCCTTCTTTACTGCATATGTCAACCGCACGCGTGACCTCATCCGTATGGCCTATTCGGATGGCCGGGAGGTCGTTCCCAACTTCCTGCATTCGGATCTTGCCAATCGCCTGGCGGAAGAGGCATCGAAGACGGCGCTCCGTATCCAGAATATTTGCTTGAGAGCGCTTGACTATTGCCCGCCCGTTGACATCACCTTTGGAGATTATTTGCGGGCGCTCGTGACTTCGGACCGGGACGCTGTGGCAGAAGATGGGAGGGGCTACCGGGCAGCGCTTATTAACGCGTTTCGGTCTCGTGGAATCCGTCCGGCGGGCGTGCTTTCTTACAGCGAGGACGCCCTGAGCTGGGATCCCTACGAAGGCACTCGGGCGACGACGGTCAGCCCGGACTTCCGTAATCTGTTTAAAGACTTGAATCGCTATGAAGACGAACCTGATCGCGAAAATGAAGAAAGTCTTTATCAGCGTTTGTGGGGCAAGGCGGAGACATTCCGATCCGAACTCGGACTTTCGGCGAAGTTCGATGTGCAGGCAAAATCAGTGAATCCGCTGCACAGAGTGCGACCGGACGGATCGCTGCAACGGCAAATCGTCGCGGAACTGGTTCAAATGAACGATAAGGCGCCAGTGGAGCCAAGCGATCCCACCAGTGGGACCTTTGTGTTCCGGGGCGGAACAACGATCCTCATCAATCGTCAAGGTGAGATCCGATACTCCATTTCCAAGCCCATCGATGGGCCGGCCGGAGAAGAGCGCCTCCAACAGCAGCGTGAGTACCTCGGCCGTCTCGCGGTTTCGTTTCCACTGGCTCCATACCTTTCTTTCAAACCCATGAGCGACTTGAGTTTCCAGGGAATCCATCGAGGCTACTGAGGATGGCGTCGCCTATACGAATTCGAATGTATCGTCCGGGATTCGGAGACTGCTTTCTTCTGACCTTCGGTTCGGGAAAGGGTTCTGGGCAGGTCTTGATAGACTTCGGTGCCCATATGCACGGGGAAATTGGAACTATGGACCAGATCATGGACGATATCGAGAAGGAAACGAAGAAGAAGCTGGATCTGCTGATTGCCACTCACGCACACCGAGACCACATTTCAGGGTTTGGAAAATTCGCGGCGCGCTTTGCGAGGTTCGAAATCAAAGAGGTATGGCTGCCGTGGACGGACAATCCGAAAGACCCGGACGCCCGAACCTTCACAAGGAAACATCTGGCCCTCTATAACAAGATTGAGACTCACCTGCGTGTGGCTTTGGGAGCGACCGACGGAGATCGTAAATTTGGACTCGCCTTGGAAGCTCTGGCGAATCTGAGAGGGAACGAGTCGGCGACGTCGGAGCTGGCCAGGGGATTTGGCACTGGCGCAACGGTGAAATATCTGGAGGCCGGGTCGTCGATGAGCAAGGTTGGAACCGTTGCCGGTTTGTCCGCCGAAATTCAAGGCCCATCAAGGGATCAGAGTTTCCTGACGCGTATGGATCCGCCAGCTGACCAGCATTTCTTCACTGAGCCAGATGATACGGCCGGAGCGGTTCATCCTTTCCCGAAACTCGAGATTCGCGACGGCGAAGCGGACTACGCAGCTATTCTGAATGACGGTCAACTTGTGCTCGACAAACAAGCTTTGGACGTCCTTCACGAGCTTGCCGAAGCACCCGCCGAACGACTCGCACTTGCGCTGGACAGTGTTCGCAATAATACGAGCCTGGTTGTGGTATTCCGCTTCCAGGGCAGAACTCTGCTGTTCCCGGGAGATGCGCAGTGGGGCAATTGGCAATCGTGGATCGGGACAGATGCGGCGAAACAGCTGCTTGGTGAAGTTGATTTTCTCAAGGTCGCCCATCACGGGAGCGAGAACGCCACTCCGGTGGATGTTGTCCAGGCACTAAAGGCTGCGGGGTTGGCCGCGATGGTACCCACGCAAATAGAACCATTCCCGACGATCCCTCGCAAACCGTTGCTCGCAGCATTGGAGAAGCATTGCGACGGACACGTGGCTATCCGAAGCGATTGGATCGATGTGGATGACGCGCCGCCTGGACCGGCGCCGAAACCAAAGTTCCCGAAGGGATTCACCGCCGGAGACGTCTGGATTGACTACAAGATGTGAGTTTTGGCATGCGAGCCACACATGATTTCGATTATTTGTGAGTGAAAGTGAATCGAAAGACCTGATTCATTGTGTGACACGAGCGCCGGCAAACGGCCGAAAGCAAGTTCGCGGGCCGGACGCGCTGGAGCCGGAAGACTCCGAATGAGGCTCACGAGCCAGGAAAAAACTATGTCGCTGGAATGCCCTTTGCCAATGTGCACGAACTGTGCACGAATCTACTGTTTTTAGTTCATTAGGGTTAGCTTTTGAGCGAAAACAGAATCCCCGATTTGTTGGAAACGTTGTCAGTTAGAAGAAATGGATGGAGTCGTTGGAGTCGGATCGTCCGCGCCCAAGGCAGATGGACTGTATGGAATTTATGGAAGGGAAGCGATGGAATTTATGGAAGAGAATCGCCTGCCTCAAAAGCAAAGGGAAGCCAGGACAGGCGCTTGTCGGATGATGCCCAGCGGATTTGCGAAAACAATCTGAAACTCTTTGCACAATAAGCTGACGGATCTGCTGTTAAGAAGGGAAGGACCTGGGCCAATCCCGATTTGTCGGCGCACTTCCCGGGAACGCAGTACGCCTGCCTGAGAGGCAGGTGTCCTCGCCGCCGACAGTAACTACCGGACGACGTTTACCATCGCGCTTCCGCGTGGACGAAGCTACTGACCCCAGGCATCTCCGTTCCGGCGCAGATTCCCGGAGATGGCGCGGATTCTAAGCGTGCCAATTACGCGGCTTTCCTCGCGATGCAACTGCATCTCAGCTACCAGATGTGGATCCAGTCAAGGTGCGCGAGATGGACGCCGTGGATCAGATTTCAAGCATGCGGCGACTTGGAGAGGCTGTGGCCAAGGAGCAGATTCACATGGAACGGCTAATTCAATTCTTCAAGTAAATCCCGTTCCCAGAAGCCGTCTTGATCCCCAGACCCTAACCATTTTGTAAGGAGCTGTAGTGCCGCAGAAATAAAGCCGGAGACCTTCCCAGTTTTTTGTGAAAATCCGGGTCTACTCACGGTGCAATAAGCGGTGGCAGAGGTTTCCTTAGGATTCCGATGATGGGCTGTCAGCGCCGTTCAATATCACTAAGTTCCAGCTAACTGCGACTCTGTCACGTCAGCGGTCGCGAGTTCGAGTCTCGTCGTCCCAGCCATATTTTCAAGAACTCATAGTGGGCCTTGGAAGACCTGGGTCCGTTTGGGTTCATTAAGCCATCGAAACACCTAGTCGGCAACGCATCCCCTCGAACAAATTTTGAAACCCACTCTCCAACACGAACTATTGAATGTGTGTTGATTTGCTTACCGGCAGCAACCCCAGTGCGTGGCCACAAGGCACAGCAACCTGGCTTCGTATTGGGCATAGCCAAGGCCGCGAAGGCGCTCGGTGCTGGGCTCTGAGAAATCCATAAGCTTAAAGACTCAGAATCGCCGTCATAATCTCGCGCTCGTCTCGCACTCGGCGGAGACCCGGTGCATCTTCCGACCGGGCATAAATTTGAAAACCACCGCGGGCTGGAAAGTGGGGAAACATCTGGTGGAAAGAATCTACCGGAAAGGGGTCCCTGCCAAAAGCCTTTGGATAGCAAGGTCGCAGGACGGCTTCCGAGCGCCCAAAGAAGGCGAACTGATCTTCGCTTCGTTGCAAAGGCCGTGCCGAATGGCGAAGTGGGTTTCCGCTCGATCGAGCCGGAGCTGGCGCTACGAATCGAGGATCCAATGACTTGGCAGCTGGCCGGCCTCGTGCTATCTGCTCCGCGGCGTCAATCGGACCTAGAGGCCCGCCAATGTATTCAAACATCGATGTTTTCTTCGACCCGCGCTACTACTCACCGCACTACGCTGACTTCGCTGACGAGCAAACGCTTCTCCAAGAGCTCTATGAATCTTCGGAACAGTTGAACGAAGGATTGCTTAGTTTCGAGTATCCCCTCTATCACGCGACCGACGAAGAACTCGACTATTTCCTGGGAGGATTGATTCACAGCGCCACCAAAGCGGTTGGCGGTGTCGCTAAAACCCTCGGCCACTCTCCCATCGGAAAATTCGTAGGCGGCGCCGCCAAAACCATCGGGAAAGCGGTTTCGGCGGTGGACAAAGTCATCCCTATCTCTATGTTGACGAACGCCGTCACGCGCACCCCACTGGGAATGGCGTTCCGCGCGGGCCTCGGCGCCGTCCAGGCCGCCGCCGAAGGAAAGAATGTGTTCCAGGGAGCCGTACGTTCCCTCGCTCCCGATGTTGGCACACGATTCTTTGTCGATACCGCAGTTGCCGCTGGACGCGGAGAAAACATTCTTAAGGCCGCAGAAAAAGCGGCGCAGGCCGGCATCGGCGACGTTCGCAAAAGCCTGCAGTTTGCCGCGATGGTTGCCCCGTTCGTTCCCGGCATCGGCACCGGTGTCGCGGCTGCCTTGGGGGCCGCGAACGCCCTTGCCGCTGGACAGCCTATCACCGACGCCCTGATCGCCGCCGCGCGCGATGCGATTCCTGGCGGCGCGGTAGCCCAATTTGCGTTCGATACCGCAGTGAACCTCGCGAAAGGGAAGAGAATCGACACCGCGCTGCTGGATTCCGCTCGCGCCCGCTTGCCGGGCGGCCCGGCGGCACAAGCGGCCTTCGATGGCGCACTGGCCCTAGCCAAGGGCAAAAACATTCAGGAAGCCTTGTTCTCCGCGGCCGGGCGCGTGCTACCGCCTTCTCCGTATTCGGCGGATGCCCTAGCGTTCGTCAAGAAAGTCGCCTCGGGACAAAACGTTCAAAAGGCCGCGCTTTCCACCGCCGGAAATTTCATACTAAACAAAATCAATCAGCGAACGGCTCCAATCGCGTCGAATCTCGCTTCGCGCATTCCGCGCCTTCCCGCGAGAGTGTGAGGCGTCTTCATTGCCAATTTGTTTCTCACATCAGCGTAGTACGACGTTCTTTTTCGCCAACAGAAAACCCACCCGCCTCTGCTCCCCCAGTGCGCCCCATCGTGCAACTCATCTCCCTGTGTGTCCGCGATACATCTCGGTGGCCCGAACCTGCATTCCTCGCTTTCACCGGAATCCTTCGCTATGCGAAGTCTTCTTCGCCCTCTCTCACGAATCTTGAACGGCTTGCAAGTGGAAGAGCAATTGCACTCACTCTCGTCGCTTCGCACCCTCATGTGAATCGGAGGAAGGTGAAAAATGCACGACATCGGCCGCACGCAGCAGGAATATTTTGGAGAAACACAGGAGTTCCAGCCGGAGGCCTACGAGGCCGGCGGGCTGGGCGAAACATACGGTGAAACCTTCGGCGAAACCTACGAAGGCAGCTATCAGGAAGCGGGAAATTACGAGAGTTACGAATTCGAGGGCGCGCCCATCAACGAAGCTCTGGAGATGGAGCTCGCTTCCGAACTGCTGGAAGTGAATTCCGAAGAGGAACTCGATCATTTCCTTGGCGACCTGATCAAGAAAGCCACGGGCGCCCTCGGCAAATTCGTCAGCGGACCCGTAGGCCGCAGCCTGATCGGCTATCTCAAACCGCTCGTCAAGAAAGTTCTTCCCATCGCTGCCGGCGCCGCGGGCACGTTCTTCGGCGGTCCGCTTGGCGGAATGGTTGGGACCCAGCTGAGCAATATGGCAACCAAGGCGTTCGGTCTCGAGCTCGAAGGCATGAGTTCGGAAGACGCACAGTTTGAGGTTGCCCGCCGCACGGTTCGCATGGCTTCCGCCGCGGCTAACCATGCCGCTTCTGCGGCTCCCGCTGCCGACCCGAAAGCGACCGCGCTGGTCGCCGTAAAATCGGCCGCACAGCAACACGCTCCCGGCCTGATCCAGCCTCCGCCGCCTCCCGGTGCGCCATTGGCCGATCCCGGATTTCCTGGAGAGCCTGGACAGCCTCACGGCCACGGCCGCCAGCATCGCGGCGTCTGGATTCGCCGCGGACGCCGAATTCTTTTGCTCGGGGTGTGACGCCGATGCCGACCGCGTCTCTCGCCATCCGGTTGATTGAGCAGGAAGCCCGCGCGCTCCTGACGCGCCTCTCGCTCGTAAAACCGTTCGCATTGAACGACACGATGGTGCCCGCCGCAAGTGTTCCCATTCCGGCGCAAGCGGCCATCGAAACGTTTCTTGCCGCGGGCCGCAGGCATTTGGCGCACATGGTGCACGGCTTCATCCGCTGGATTCGCTCCGGAGCGGGCTCCCGGCTTCCGGTTCATCAGGTGCAACGGCGGTTCACTCTGCTTCGTTTGAGGTTTAACGGCGTGCTCACGCAGTTCGACATCTTCGCTGCGGTCATGACTCAGCGTAGTCAAACCGAAATCGGCGTGTGGCTCTCCGGCCTCGACGTTGCTTCCGCCGACGCTATCCAGATTCCCGGCCGCTTTTACGCGGCCCCACCGATCGTTTGCTACCTCGACCGCGGCCACGGTGCCGCGATTCGCCGAGCCCGCACCCGGCTTCCGGGTGGCGGCCAAAATCCCGTCGGTGTCCTGCGCATCCCTCGCGAACGCATGGTGGGCAGCGGCATCGCCTCCTCCCTCGTTCACGAAGTTGGCCATCAAGCCAGCGCGCTCCTCGATCTCGTCAATTCCGTCCGGCCGGTCCTTCGCGGAATGCAAACCACCGCCAGCCCGGAGCGCCTGGCTTGGCAACTCTGGGATCGCTGGATCTCCGAAATCGTGGCCGATTTCTGGTCGGTGGCCAAACTCGGAGTGGGTTCCACTCTCGGATTGATGGGCGTGGTCAGCCTTCCCCGAATCTTCGTTCTCCGCCTGGATATGAGCGATCCGCATCCGGCGCCTTGGATTCGCGTGAAGCTGAGTTGCGCCGTGGGAAAAATGCTCTATCCCGATCCCCAGTGGGATGTCCTGGCTCAGATCTGGGAAAGTTACTATCCGCTCGACGGCGCGGACCCGAAGCTTCGCCAGGTTTTTGGCCTGCTTCAAAACACTATTCCGGCCTTTGTGAACTTGCTGGTCAATCATCGGCCGCGTTCTCTTCGAGGTGCGTCGATGCGCGAGGCCCTCGATGTCGGGCAGCACCAGCCGGCGCGCTTGCGCGAACTGTTTCATCTCTGGCGCACTTCGCCGGGCCGGATTTTCGCAGCTTCTCCCACTGTGGCCTTTGCCGTGGTCGGGCAAGCCCGCGCGGACGGAAACATTTCTCCGGAGCATGAAGCCAGGATGATCGGGAAGCTGCTGACGCATTGGGCGCTGCGCAGTTCGCTGGATACTTCGACGATCTGCGCCGCAAATTCCGCACTGCGGCCTGCCGCGGTTGCGAGCGAATCGATATTCCTACATTAGGAGGATGAAATGGCCAACGGAACTACCGGTAATCCACTCGAGGTAAAACTCAGCCGGGCCGATCTTACCCCGGTCCCTTCTCAGTTCTTCTGGGCCGTGATCCGCAACCGCACCATCGACTTCAATGAGTACAAAGCCTTCATCGACGATGTGATGTGCTGCGTCTGCGATCCGCTGCACGGCCAGGAAAAACACAAGAAAGAGGCGAAGCTCGATCTGCGCCTTCCGTTTCCAGGAGTACGCGCCTATAACCTGCTCAAGCTCTCGACTGAGCTTTACCTGATGCAGGAATGCGGTGTGGCCTACTTTAAACCTGGCCTGGGCCATTCGACGACGCCTGCCAGCCCGGCAGGCGCCGCAGACGGCCAGAGCTCAAATGTCTGCGTTGATCCGTACAACGAGTTCTACAACCGTTTCGTACCGGACGACGAAACCGCCCGCACGGGTCGCCCGATGTCTGCCCATCCTACTATTCCAGATGGCCCAGACGACGTAATTTCCCAGCTCAAAAGCCAATACCTGCAGTCTCTCGAAGAGGAAACCACAGGGGGAACCGAAAAAACGGTCGGTGTCCTCCCCTACTTCAAGGTCATTCGCGAAAAACTCCAAGACATCCCGTTGAAGGATCCGGGTGTCACTCCGCCGAACTGTTATGGCATCCTGCGCTCCAAGCTGTCCGATCCTTGCCTGCTCGAACTCATCTGGTCGTACTGGCACGAGGAAGGCATGCTCGTACAAACCATGAACGCCGTCACCCGCCGGTTCCAGAATTTGCGCGGACCGCTTCCTCTCGATCCTCTGGCCAATCTGGAGATCGATCCCCTCCGGCCACTGAACAATCTCGTCTGGGGTCATATTCAGGACGAGCAGCATCGCCTCACCATCACGCGCCGCGCCTACGAGTACGACCATCACTACGGTCTGCGTCTCGTAGGGAAAGCCGTGCCCGAATTGCGCACAGCGGACACTCGTTCCAAGTTCCTCGAAGCCTTCCACCAGCTCTTGTACACGTGCACGATCTTCTTCTCTCAGGACGACGACACCACCGTGATCGCCGACGGCTTCCCGGTTCTCAACGCTCTGCGCGAAGTGAACCTGATTCTCGCCCAGGGCGCTCACAACCAGTTCGGCGATCTTCCCTGGACCTCCCGCATCGAAATGCTTATGGAAATGTGGCTCCTCGCCCGCCCGGAGATTCGCGAATTCCTTCGCGGGCGCATCATGGTTCCGTACCCGGAGCCCTGGATGGATGCCGTCGATCACATGAAGTCGATTCAGAAGTGGAGCGACACTTCCATCCGTGAATTTCGCGACCTCGGCGTTTTCGGCGAGCAGCTTCTGCTCTCGATCCGCTACGACAATTGGAGCGTCTACAACGACGCGAACATTGCCGCAGCGTGGACACGCTACTGGCGCCAGGAAATCCAGCGCTATATCCATTCGTATCGCGCCGTTACTGGTGTCGATCTTTCGCAGGACCCGGTGAACTCCACTTTGCCTTCGCTGCTCCTGCAGCGGCGGCTGGCGCAACCGACGGCCGCGGCTCGCTGAGGGCTCGCCTCAGTGCTGGACTTTGCTTCGGCGCTCTATCTGGGCTTTGATCATGCGACTCGCGAACTGCTCCCCTGGACGCAGTTCACCACTGGCAAGCCGGCGGCTCTCGGAGTTCCCGAGGTCGCCCCACGCATCGCGGCCGGATTGGCCGCCATCCAGGGATGCGATCAGGCGACCTTGGGTCCTTCAACGCTGCATCTTTTCTGGGACCTGTTCGGTGTGCTTGCCGTGGATCGGCCGACGATCTTTCTCGATGTCGGAACGTACCCGGTCGCTCGTTGGGGAGTCGAACGAGCCGTCGCGCGCGGCGCGCAGTTGGTGAAGTTTCGCCATCACGGCGCGGACGCTTTGCGAGCGGCGTTCAAAGCTCAGGGGGCCGTTCGTCTTCGGCCACTGGTCGTCACGGACGGCTTTTGTCCGGGTTGCGGCCGGCCGGCACCGCTGTCCGAATATCTGGAGATCGCTCGCGAGGGCAATGGCTTGTTGATAATTGACGACACCCAAGCGCTCGGAATCTTTGGCGAGTCGCCGTCGCCCCAAGCGCCCTTTGGGAGAGGAGGAGGAGGCATGCTGCGCTATAAACAAATCAATGATCCGCACATACTGCTCGCCTGCTCTCTGGCCAAGGCCTTCGGGGTGCCTCTGGCGGCGCTGGCCGGCCACAAAAGGCTGGTTCAGCGATTCGAAGAACGGAGTGAGTCTCGCACTCACAGCAGTCCCCCCTCGATCGCTACCCTGCATGCCGCGGAACGCGCCCTCCAGCGAAATGGAAAAGAGGGAGACGCGGTTCGCCTCCGCTTGGCTCAGCGCATTCAACATTTCCGCCGTCGCACAATGGAAATTGGGCTCGCTTTAGCCCCCAGCCCATTTCCGGTCCAGACACTCGCGCCCGCCCCGCAACTTGACCCCGTTGGGCTTTACAGTTCATTGCAGCGTGACGGCATCCGTGCCGTTCTACATCGCGCCCATCTCGATGGGACTCCCCGTCTGAGTTTCCTGATCACCGCGAAACACACGATCGACCAGCTTGATCGCGCAGCAAGGGCGCTTTTCCGTAACACAACTCCCGCAACCAGCTTTCGATTCGCAACGAGGTGAATCCATGCTCTGCCCAAATTGCAGTCAGGAAATGATGGAACTCAACCAGCAACCCGCTTTGTCGGGCCAGGCTGCCGCCACTGCTCCCTGTCATTGTCACCACTCCCACGCGCATCTTCCCAAGCGAGGCCACTGGCGGCGGGTTGGCAATCAAATCGTCATTGAACTCGGCCCGCCGCCGGCCCAGCCGGTAAACGCCGCTGTCCATGCCGAGTATGAATCCTTCGAATTCTCTCCCGAACTCGAAGCGCAATTAATGGGAGAAAGCTCGCTTGGAGAATCCGGCTGGTAGCAGCCCGGAGCGAATTCACAAACAAGGGAGAGCTCAATTGAATGGACTCCTGCCCGAACTCGAATATGCCGGCACGCGAGAGTTCGACTTCAACACCGAACTCTTTCCCGAGCTGGAGACCAGCCGCGGAACGACCCGCGCGCCGCTACAAAAGACGAAGGCTATGCCACCTCAGTCGCTCGCAATCCCAAGGGCCGCCGCACCCCTTGCTTCGGCCTGCCTCATCCGCAGCGACTCCGAAGTTCTCGATTTCTTTCACTTCAATAGCTCCGCGCTGCGGCCTTTCCATATTCGCGAGATTCGCGACATCGCGGCGCGAATCGCCTCCAGTTTCAGCTCGCCCTCACCCATTCGCGACGTCATGATCGTGGGGCATACCGACGCCCGCGGCACCGACCAGTTCAATTTTGATCTCGCCGATAAGCGCGCCCGCGCCGTCGCCCTCCGCCTGCTCCAGGAACTCGGCGCGAACGCTTCGAAAGTATTCATCGCCAGCGGCAGCCGCGGTGCCGGTTCGCCCATCGCCCCCAACAGTTTCGATCGCGGCCGTGCTTGCAATCGCCGCGTTGAGATTTTCTTTGGTTGCCGGACAGACGCTTGTCAGGGCCGCTCCTTCCGCGACTTTTTCACTGAATATGACCTGCGTACTTTTCCCGCTCCCCCGGACCGGCCGTTCGGCCTCAGCGTCAACCCGAATCTGACTCCCGCCCAAAAGACGCAACGCGCTAAAGATGTAATTGCAGTCGTAGGTGTTCTTCAAGCCAGGCTGGCGAATCGTGCCGCGGTTGCGCGCAACCTTCCTGCGACAATATCAATTCCCGCCGTCGATCTGGATGCTGTTAAAAGGCTCTCCGATCTCCAGATTCAACTCTTTTTCGAGAGCTTTCCCGCCCCGGGCAACACTCTCGATCTCGCCGCTTTCCGCCGCGCCTTCTACGATTTTGCGAACGGAGACTTACGGACACCGGAAATTGGCCCCAACAAGGGGGTAGGAGAGCCAGACAGTTTCGCGCTTTTCCTGTTTGCCGAGTTCGCTTTCTTGTGTATCGAAAAATCCATCCGCGCTCCCCTTTGGACGGAACTACTGCCCTGGTTTGTTTCCGCCCAGGAAATCTTCATGCACGTCTACCGCCGCAAACCACACCCCGCCCCCCCGCCAGTCGGCGCCCCACTTCCGCCTGCCTGCGCCACGCCGCGCCAGCCTCGAAACTCATACGCGTTCGCAAATTTTGAGGGCTCGGGCAAATCGAACGAGCAGCGCAAGACCGACCTCTTTCGGAAGTACAGCGGCATGAATCTCAATCAATTGATCGTCGCGGCAAAGGAAAATCTGCTCCGTGCGCAGTGCATGCCCTGATTCAGGCCCGCAGGAGATGTGAGGACCTATGAAAGCAAACGATCCGCTACCGCAACTGACTTTGGACTCCTATCCGGATTTCGATGCCCGTCTCAATCCAGAGACTGCGTCTGAGTTTGAAGCTCCAGCGACGCTTCCCAGTGCTTCTGCAAATCGTGGCAGCAAAGCCTATATCGCCTGGGTTCAGCAATCCTTGAATAAAGTCCTCGGGCTGCGCCTGGCAACCGACGGCGTTCTCGGCCCGCAAACGAAGAGCGCCATCCGTACCTTTCAGCAACGCAACGGACTCAAAACCGACGGTGTGGTCGGTCCCCTGACCGAACAAAAGCTCCACGCCATCGCCGGCGCGCAACCCGTAACGGCGCCGGGGATTCCCCCCGCCACTCGCGCGGCAGGGCCTGCTTGCCCACCCAAGCCCATCTACGTCGACTGTCCCGCGCCGTCCAACCCTTTCGAGACCCTGGACCATTTCGCATTCGATAGCGCCGCAATCGTGCCAGCGCGCCACACGCCCCAGATCAATCGAGTCGCCGCGGCCGTCGTCGCGCGCTCTGCAGGCCGGTCTTCCATCACGATTCTTCTCGCCGGACATACCGATGCGGTCGGCACCGACGACTACAACTTCGATCTCAGCCGACGCCGCGCGGAAGCCGTCTTGCGTGCGCTCTGCAGCGCCATCGAACGCCTTAAACCGGACCTATCACGCAATATCCAGTTTCAAGTTACGCCGTGTGGCGAGCGCCAGACCAAATCCACCGTCGAGCACAGCCGTCGCGTGGAGATCTTTCTTCCCGCCGCACCCAGCCCGAAACCAAAATGCGCCTGTGCACTGGCGGGCGATCCCCGGCTCAATGCCTGGCTACAGAATTCGCTGAACAAGACTTTGGGCCTTCGCCTGGCGGTCAACGGACAATTTGATCCGCCCACGCGTAGCGCGCTGCGAAGTTTTCAGACCAAGCGCTCCCTCCCGTCCACCGCCGTCGTCGATCCCGCGACGCATTCCGCTCTGCTCCAAGCCGGCGTCGATGACACCCCGTGCGACGTCGAGCCCTGCACTGCTTCCTGCGCGCTCTTCCTACCCGCTATCGCCAGCCCGAATTGGGAGGACTATGTCGCTGCACAAACCACCGGCCGTATCACTCCGCTGATCAACGGCCGCAATTCCAACGGGACGGGCCCCAACGTCGATATCACTGAAGCTTTCGAACAGATGCAACGCGCGGTGGAAGCTCTGAAGAAAGGCGCATCTGTCTACCTTTCCGCGTGGCAATTCGACCCGAGAATCGTCCTGACCGTCGCCAATCCCGGCGGTCTTAAATCCTGGGGAGATCTGTTCCAATCGAAGGCCAAAGACGGCGTGAAAATTCGCGTCATCGTCACCGATTATAGCCGCCTGGCTCCGTTTTACGCACAGCTTCATTCTCAATACCTTCCCGCGTTGGATGCGATCATCGACGCACTTCCAGCGGCTTCGCGCGACAACCTCAAATACGTGGTCAGCGCTCATCCGGCTACTTATCGCCTGGCTCTCGCCGCCACGCATCACCAGAAATTCATGATCATCCTGAATGGCCTCACGACCACAGCCTTTTGCGGCGGGCTGGACATCGCCTTTCTTCGCACTCCGGCCTTCTGGAACGATACGGGTCTATTCGCCTGGCATGACATCCATTCGCGACTGGAAGGCCTCATCGCTCGCGACCTTGAGAAGGAGTTCGTTCTCCGTTGGAACCGCGAGAAGGACCATTCCACCGTTCCCGCCCGGCCTGGCTGGAAGGCCATGGATACTCTTGCCCAACTCCCTGCACAAGCGCCAGACCGTGCCAACGATCGCAACCTCCAGAAGATTCAGATGCTACGCACCATCTCTGTTCAGGGACGCTTCCCCGCGGTTCAGCAGACCAGACGCGACGATATTTGGCAATTGTATGGACGCATGATCGGTTGCGCAAACGATTTTCTCTACATGGAGAATCAATATTTTCGCGAGCCGCGTTTGGCCGACCTGATCCTCCAGCGCGTTAAGCTCAAACCGGGATTGGTCGTCATCATCGTCGTTCCCGCGCAAATCGACGATGCTCCCAACGCCATAACCGCCCAGGGACAATATTTGCAGCTCCAATTCTTCACTCGCTTGTACGCAGGTATGGGTAAGAAGCCCTTTGGCGTTTACACCATGAGCCACCGATTCGTTCACTCCAAATTCATCCTTATCGATGATCGCGCCTTCTCTCTGGGCTCTGCCAACGCCAACCCCAGGGGCTTCCAGCTCGATACCGAACTCAACGTTCTCGTGGAGGATCCGGAAGCTGCCAAGGCCTTCCGCCTTCGTTTATGGGCTCACGATCTTGGGCAATCGCAGTCCGTCGTCGCCGGCTGGACTGTCGCTAATTTTCTGGCCAAATGGAAAACCGTGGCCGACGCTAACCTCAAACTGGAAAAGAAGAAACCAGTGGACATGACCGGCGAAGGCGTCATCCCATTCGACTACAAAACCATTCCGGGGCGCCGCGGCAATATTCCGGACGTACTGACGGAACTGCCCGGCATCTCTCCGAGGGAGTTCTAAAATGAGAACACGCGTCTACCAACCTCGACCGCATCGGTTGCGGGCCCCACGCCGGCATCACTGGCAGAATCGAGCAGCTATGAGCATCAACAGCGATTACCCCGAACTTACACTCGACTCGTATCCGGGCATCGAAGCTACAATCCGATGCGATTCTCCTGAAGACATCGTGACGGAGTACGAAGCGCCAACCATTTCCTCCGCGAATTTCGGAACTGCGAACAGCCCTGCCTACGTCGCCGCCATGCAGAAGGCCCTGAATCAAATTCTTGGCTTGCGCCTGCCGGCAGACGGCGCCCTCGGCCCGCAGACTCGCAGCGCCATCCGCAGTTTCCAGCAGCGTGCGGGGCTGTCCCCCGACGGCGTTGTCGGTCCCGCCACCGAAGCGGCCCTCAAGGCAGCGCTCGCGCATGCTCCGGCACTTAGACCCGGTGCCGCTCCGCGTCCAGTGGCCGGGCCCGTTTCACCAAGCGGTGCGCTGATTCCCGGCGCGCAAATGTTTTTCGGCCTCGACATGGCCAGCGTCGACGGAAACACCAGCCCGGACTGGGTGAAAGCCAAGGGCCAGGGTCCGATCAGCTTTGCCATCATCCGCGCGAACTATGGCGATTGGCGCGACCCCATCTTTCGCCGCGAATGGCCGCGCATGAAAGAGGCGGGCATCTTGCGTGGCGCTTATCTGTTCCTGCGCTATCCCAAGGTCGGTTCTCCTCTGCCGGCTGGCGCGGTTGCCCAGGCCAAGGCTTTCATCGAAACGGTTGGAGCCCTCGATCCGACCGACCTGCCTCCTTCCCTCGACGTCGAATTCCCTGGCGGCCGCGCGGCAACCGGCAGGACCGCGCAGCAATTGCTGGACAATGCTCGCGCCGCCTGGAAAGTTCTCAAGGAACGCTACGGCGTCGCCCCCATCATTTACACCAGCGGCCGCGTCTGGCGCGAGGATCTCAGCGATCTCCCCGCGCCCGACCTGACAGAATCGCCTCTGTGGCTCACTCCTTACCCATTCGGTGAACGAAAGCCGGCTGTGCTCGATCCCAAAGCTTTCGCGCCCGGCGGCCGGTACACTCCTCCGCCCATTCCCAAGCCTTGGGGCGACAGGACCAACTGGTGGATCCATCAATATGAGGGCGATGCGCGCGGGATTCCCGGTTTCCATCAGGCCGATCTGAACGTTTTTCATACCACCACGGCGGTCGCGACAGGCGACCGCGTCAAGTGGGTGCAGCGCCGTCTCGGGGTTGCGCAGTCCGGCTCATTCGACGCGGCCACCCAGTCCGCTCTGGCCTCATTTCAATCTCATAATGGTTTGCCGGCCAGCCTGGTCATTGATCCTCGTACTTTTGCGTCGTTGTGCTGGTCAAACCCGTAGCGAGAAGTTCGACCTCCGGCGTTTGCGGCACAAGCTTTGCAGGAGTTCATCCGAATGATCATCGATTCCCATTGCCACGCGGGCAAAGGCGACGGCCTGACCGGTCCCTGGGACACCAACGCGCCCCTCGCCAAATACATGAACTGGGCCACGCGCGCCGGCATCGACCGCAGCGTGCTGTTCCCCGCGTTTCACTCCGACTACGCCATCGCCAATCGCGAAGTCGCGCGTATGGTCGCCGCTCGACCCGACAAATTTTATGGTTTTGCGTTCGTCCATCCCGAACGCGATCGCGGCCGAATTGCTGGCCTCGTTGGCGAAGCCGTCCAGCGCTACGGGTTTCTCGGAATTAAGGTCCACCGCCATGACGCCCGCATCACCCGCGAAATCTGCGACGTCGCCCGCCACTTCGCGCTTCCTGTGCTCTACGACGTCATGGGCGAAGTCTCGGTCGCCGAACTCCTCGCCATCGAATATCCCGACGTCAACTTCATCATCCCCCACCTGGGAAGTTTTGCCGACGACTGGCGCGCGCAAAGCGCCTTTCTCAGCCCGCTCTCGCGTCACCCCAACATCTACACGGATACCGCGGGAGTCCGCCGCTTCGAACTACTCGAAGAAGCCGTCCAGCGCGCTGGCCCGGGAAAAATCCTGTTTGGCACCGACGGACCGTGGCTTCATCCCGGAGTCGAACTCTCCAAGATTCCGGCGCTGGGCCTCTCCTCGGGTGACCAGCAGAAAATCTTGGCCGAAAATTTTCTTCGTCTGGTCTCCCGTGTAATGTGCGAGCCTGCAGGATTGCTAGCCGACTATTCCCAGGCTGCAATTCCGCCCGTCGCCTCCGATCCATGGCGAACTCAACCCTCATCGTCGGGGGTTTGATGTCCGCTGCCGCCGTTCGCTCCGCCCTTCCGCCTCCACGCCACTCGCCGCAACTGCAATGCTCGATCGGTCACTCCCAGCCGCTGCGCGGCGCGGTGCCAACTTCCATTTTCCTCGGCAACTGCGCTCCGAACCGCTAGATCTTCGGCAGCGCGACTGATCTCCTTCATGGTCGCACCCAATGCAACTGCGCCCCGGACCTTTCGTTCGAACTCGTCATCCAGCCAGACCCGCCGCGTCAGATTCGACTTCGGTCGCTCTTCCTCTAAAATGTCGCCGACGGTGATCGGTCCATGTCCCGTGTGCCTCTGCACCATCCTGAGGACCAGCTGCCGCAGCTCCCGGATATTGCCCGGATAATCTCTGGCCATCAGGAGCTCCAGCACATCTTCATCGATGCGCGGAGGTTCGCCGTCCTTCCAGGTAGTCTTGATGAAGTGCTCCGCAAGCGCTGGGATGTCCTCGCGTCTTTCCCGCAGAGGTGGCAGGTGGCAGCGCCAATTGGTAATTCGGTAGTAAAGGTCTGCTCGGAATCCCTTGGCATTTCTGTCCGGGCGCAATTCCCGGTTGCTGGCGGAAACCAACCGAAATTCGGTTTTCTGCCAGGCATTGCTGCCCACGGGCTTGTAGGTGTGCTCCTGAACGACGCGCAACAGTTCCGCTTGCAGCGCGTGCGGCAACTCCCCGATTTCATCCAGGAACAGTGTTCCCCCATTGGCAAGAGCGAATGCACCATGCCGGGAAGCCACTGCTCCGGTAAATGCACCTCTCTCGTGTCCAAAGAATTCGCTTCCAGAAAGCTCCGGCACCACCGTGGTGCAGTCGAGAACAATCAGTTCGCCTTTTCGCTGCCTTGGATCCAGTGTATGGATCAGCTTTGCGATCAATTCTTTGCCAGTTCCGCTCTCTCCAGACACCAGAATCGAAGCCGAGGTGAATCTCGCGGTCTCGATAACCTCCCGCAATACATGTTTCCATGCAGGGCTCCTCCCGACCAGGTTTTCTTTCACGGCTTCCGAGTCGAGAATTCCGTCTATCGAATTCCACCGTGCGAAGCGCGCCACCACGTCGTCGATGACGGATTGTGTCTCGTCCCAAACCATGACGTCCGAGGCCCCTGCCCTAAGCAATTCCCAGGCCGCGCCGTCCAACAACGATGCGCGTTCGTTCACTAGTACCAGAATGCGGGCGTTCCCATTACAGCTAGCCTCGCGTACCAGCTCGTACCCCTTTTCGTCACATCGCGCAAGGACCAGGACGCCGGGAGTCGGTCGTGGATTCCAACTATATTCTCGAGTATCGATTCCTCTTTGTTGCAATAGAGAAGCTAACGAACGGGCTGTGCCCTCGCCGTTTTCCGACAATGAATGAATCCAGACAACCATGCAGCTTCAAGGAAGATGGGGACTATGACTATTGCGCTCTCGACTAGCCTGCTGGTGTTTTGAAATGGGCTGGTGGAGCCCTAGGCTTGACCTACTTTGGCACCGCCCATCAACCTCATCCTCGACCTTCAGTGCTCCCGGTTTGTGAGCGTATTTGACTCTGGCCCTCTAAAAACTCACCTGGCGAATACTAGGCTGATTCGGCACCTAGAGGGTACTTCAGAGGGAAAGTTAATAGCACCTTACTCTAGATTTCGCAAGCCTTTTTGCCTGTGGAAAACGTAGCTCGTACATTTATCATTAGTCCGTTCTTGGCCTGAACCAGTTTCCGGTTGTCCTGCCTTCACCACAAAGACGAACGGCCGGACCGAAATTCTTCAAATCGTCCAAGAAATTTTGGGCATTCCCCCGGTTTACGGCAATCGTTAAATCGGTTCGTCCTCTGTCAGCCATCCGGAGCTGCTGTGCACGAACTGTGCACGAATCCATCGTTTTCAACGCATTGAGGTTAGCTTTGAGCGAAAAGCAGATTCCCCGATTTGTTGGAAACGTTGGTAGTTAGAAGAAATGGAAGGAGTTGTTGGAGTCGGGAGCCCCGCGCCCAAGGCAGGCGCGCTACCAGGCTGCGCTACGCCCCGACAAGTGGTGGCACTTTCAAGTTTACGGCACTTCTCCCGCTTCTGGCTAATGCGAATGATTCCCGCGG
>Ga0335069_10004436_pt1 | contig 20839 bp, 24 predicted proteins | sample Lox_Sample_11_FD_206714 | JGI IMG/M metagenome (GOLD analysis project Ga0335069, IMG submission 206714) | Soil microbial communities from Loxahatchee National Wildlife Refuge, Florida, United States - Lox_Sample_1.1 | ecosystem: Environmental > Terrestrial > Soil > Wetlands | place: USA...
AGGCCGCCGGCTCGGGCTCCCGCCCAACCAAGTCGGTGCACGGCATCATGGACAGCTCGCCGGCGCATCCGCACCAGCTGGGCCGCGCGCCCAAGGGCTTCCTGAAGTAGGCGCATGCCGCCCGTCTCCAAGAAGCAGCAGAACCTGATGCGGGCCGTGGCGCACGACTCCAAGTTCGCCAAGAAGGTCGGCATCCCGCAGAGCGTGGGCAAGGAGTTCTCCGGCCCAGTCAAAAAGCCGGCTCACAAATCCAAGCACCGCGGGAAGTGACCCGTGGACCTGGCAGCCTACACGCAGCTGGCGCGCGTCAGGTCCGAGCCGATCGAGACTTGGCAAGCCCTGGCCGTCGCCCAGACTGTCGACCGCGTGCGCAAGCACATGGACATCGCCATCCGCGGGCGGCATCTGCTAGAGCGGCGCGGAAAATAATGTAAGGGGAATAAAATGTCTGAAGCCGGGCCAGTGCCTCCCCGGGGGCGCGGGCGGCCGAAGGGGTCGAAAAACAAAACTCCCCAGATTATCAAGGAAATGGTGCTCACGGCGCTCGACAAAGAGGGCGGCGTGAAATACTTCCGGAAATTGGCGCAGGAAAATCCTACCGCGTTCGTGACATTGGTCGCTAAAATCCTCCCCACGCAGATCACTGGCGCGAACGATGGCCCAGTGCAGGTGGAGAAGGTCGAACGTGTCGTCGTCCAGCCCCCGAACTACGCTGACGATCCCGACAGCTGAAGTCTTCGTCCCGCTGCTGTCGCCTGGCCGCTACAAGGGCGCGTACGGAGGTCGCGGCTCGGGCAAGTCCCACTTCTTCGCCGAGAACTTGGTCGACGACGCGCTGCGCATCCGCGGCTTGCGCGCGGTGTGCGTCCGCGAGGTGCAGAAGGCGCTGAAGGAGTCGGCCAAGCAGCTGATCGAAGACAAGATCAAGGCGCTCGGCGTCGCCCACCTGTTCGGCGTGCAGGAAGACCGGATCATCACGCCAGGCGGCGGGGCGATCATTTTCCGGGGGATGCAGGACTACAACGCCGAGAGCATCAAGTCGCTCGAGGGCTATCACCGGGCGTGGGTGGAAGAGGCGCAGACCCTGTCGGCCCGCTCGCTCACGCTGCTGCGCCCCACCATCCGCGCGCCGGGCTCCGAGCTCTGGTTCAGCTGGAACCCGCGCCGCAAATCCGACGCCGTCGACAAGCTGCTGCGCGGGGCCACGCCGCCCACCGGCGCCATCGTCGTCGAGGCGAACTGGCGCGACAACCCGTGGTTCCCCGCCGAGCTCAACCAGGAGCGCATCGACGACCGCCGCGACCGGCCGGAGGAGTATGAGCACATCTGGGAAGGCGGCTATCAGAAGGTCACCAGCGGGGCCTACTACGCCGCGGGCCTGCTGCAGGCCAAGCGCGAGGGCCGGATCGGGCGCGTGGCGCGCGACCCGCTGATGAGCGTCAAGGCGGTGTTCGACATCGGCGGCACGGGCGCGCGAGCTGACGCCTGCGCCATCTGGATCGTCCAGTTCATCGGCAAGGAGATCCGATGGCTGAACTACTACGAGGCCGTGGGCCAGCCGCTGGCGACGCACGTGGCGTGGCTGCGTGCCGAGGGCTACGACAAGGCGCACTGCATCCTCCCCCACGACGGCGCGACCAACGACCGCGTGCACGACGTGAGCTTCGAGAGCGCGCTCAAGGCCGCGGGCTTCACCGTCGAGGTCATCCCCAACCAGGGTCCAGGTGCGGCCAAGATGCGCATAGAAGCGCTCCGGCGCCTGTTCCCGGCCTGCTGGTTCAACGAGGAGACCACCGAATCCGGCCGCGAGGCGCTAGGCGCCTACCACGAGAAGAAGGACGAGCAGCGCGGGATCGGCCTGGGCCCGAACCACGACTGGTCGTCGCACGGCGCCGACGCGGGCGGCCTGGTCGCGGTCGCCTACGAGGCGCCCAAGATCAAGCGCGCCGAGCCGCAGGAGCGTAAGGTCTACACCAGCATGGACGGCGACATGGGTGACGCCTGGATGGCCAACTAGTCGTGCGCTTCCAGGAATATTTCTTCTGGTCGCCGATCATGGACGCTGACGCCTGCCGCCTGAGCATGTGCGACGCCCACGGTCGGGAGTTTTTTTGCATAGTCCCGTACGATGATGGTAAAGCTTGGCGCGCGCGCCGCGACGAATACCTCGGGTACATCACCCAGGCCATCGACGCGGGGCTTCAGCCGGGCGAGGTCAGGTTGCGCCGATGAGCATTTATCACCTGCTGCAAGCCTCGCAGACCGCGACGAGCGCCACCCCACAGACGCCCGGTGTCAAGCCGGCCGGCGGCTACGGCAGCGGCCAGCCGCCTGCCCAGCAGCAGTTCGAGCTCGTGGTGTCCGGCGTGAACGCCGTCTCCGCCACCGCCCAGGTCTACGGCTCGAACGACGATCCCAACGGCGCCGCCGGCCAGTCGTGGACCGCGATCGGCGACCCGATCACCGCGACCGGCTCCAACCTCGCCAGCGCCACGTTCACCGCCCAGACGTCGTACGGCTGGTACACGGCCGCGCTGACGGCGCTCACTGGCACGAGCGCGGTCGCCGACGTCAAGATGAGCGCGTGACCAGATGCGCGCCGTCGTCGAGCCGTCCGGCCGCAAGGACGAATGGGCCTGGCAGGTCCGCCGCAAGCGCGATCGGGTGATCGTCGGTCTGTTCAAGACCCAGGAGCGCGCCGAGGCGTGGATCGCGTCGACCAAGTCGGTGCAGCAGGTGGCGGCGTGAGAGAGCTAGGCCACCCGCTCGAGGGCGAGGTGCTCCCGCCCGCGCCGAAGCTTCAGTCGACGATGGCCGACGCTGTCTATCTCGTGTTCTGCACCTGGCGCGGGTGGGTTGGCCTGGCCATCGCTTTCGCCGGGCTACGGATAGCCCTTCACCCCTGAGAGGAGTCGTCATGGACGCTCAACAGCTGCCGCAGTACCGCTCGCACAAGATCGTTCGCGCCGCCCCGATCAAGGCCTTTGACGTCGTGAAATTGACGGTCGACGTCGAGCTGCCTGAGATGGGCGCAATGCTCGGCGTGCCGGACAATTTCTTCGCCCGCGGCGCGCCTTCGATCGGCGACTACCTGGTGGTCTACGACGACAGCTATATGTCGTGGTCTCCCAAGAAGGCGTTCGAGGACGGGTACAGCGCCCTGTGAAGAACGAAACGCCGTCCTCACACCCCAAGCAACGGGCGTACGAGCAGCACCGCCGGGAGTGGGCCGAGATTCACGGCCGGCCGATCCCGGCCGATCGCCCGGCCGCTATCCGCTACGGCGGCACGCAGCCGGTGTCCGACAGGGAGTGGAAGAAGTGACCGTCCGCCCGCTTCTCGACCGCATCCACGTCCGCCCCGCCGCCGACCGGCGCCTGTCGCCCGGCGGGATCGTACTGCCGGAGATCCGCCGCGAGCGCATGAAGACCGGCCACCTGGTCCCGGGCGAGCAGAAGACCCGCGAGGGCGTGGTCACCGCTGCAGGTCCGAAGGCGGGCGACGTCCAGATCGGCGATCGCGTCCTGTTCTACGGGCACGTGGGCTTCCCCACCGTCATTGACGGCGAGGAGCTGCTCGTCATGAAGAACGAGGACATCCTTGGGATTTTTGACTAGTAGACGGTTGCACAAGGAGGTGCACCATGACCATCAAGGTAACCGTCAGCGTCAACGGCAACTACAAGATCCCGATCAAAAAGGGGGAAGAAGTCACTTGGCTCTCCGGCAAGGGCCATGAAGGTCCGAACGTCCAAGACTTCTGGCCCAACGATCACGGCGACGGAACCGTCCTCGTGATCGGCCCCGAAGAACCCGACAACGACGAGGCGTGAGCTGTGATTAAGGGCCGTACGGTTAGGGTGAGCGACTGCCCGCAGGTGCTCACGCCTGAGGTGATCATCGCCCTGCCGGACGGCTTCACGCTGCACGAGCTGCCGGACGGTACAGTAGCGCTCTGGAATGGCTGGGCCTTCATCGAGTTCGACAGCTTGGAGACTGCGCTGTCCGGTCTGCAGGTCGGCGTCGATGTGCTCAACCTCGCCACGGCGTGTCCGGGGCTGCACTGATGGCCAACAACCCGCGAGACCCGAAGGACGACGGCAAGATCAAGCTCCCGCAGATCCAGGCCGGCATGAACAAGCGCGGGCCCACCGCCAGCGACGGCGGCAAGGGAGGCGACGACGGCGAGTGGACGTGGCTCGGCCGGCAGAAGTTCGAGGAAAAGGACGCCGACATCCTGGCCCGCGCGCGCAGCCGATTCGAGCGCACGGCCACTTCAGAAGCGGAGAACCGCAAACGCGCCGAGGACGACCTGAAGTTCCGCGACGGCCAGCAATGGCCCGCGGACGTCGCCGCACAGCGGAACATGGACAAGCGGCCGTGCCTGACCATCAACAAGCTGAACACGTTCGTGCACCTGATCACGAACGACATCCGCATGAACAGGCCGGCGATGAACGTGTCGCCGGTGGGCGAGCGGGGCGACAAGGAAGCGGCGAAGATGTTCCGCGGCCTGATCCGCCACATCGAACGCGCCAGCGCGGCCGACATCGCCTATGACACCGCGACCGACAATCAGGTCACCAACGGCTTCGGCTACATCCGCCTGCTGCTGGACTGGGAGAGCCCCGACAGCTTCCACCAGGTGCTGCGCATCGGCCGCGTGCGCAACCCGTTCACCGTCTACTTGGACCCCGACCGGCAGCAGCCCGACGGCAGCGACAGCCGCTTCGGCTTCGTGACCGAGGTCATGCCGCTCGACGAGTTCAAGGCTCTCTGGCCCGACCTGTCGCCGTCGTCCTACGACCTGGGCGCCATCGGCGACAAGTGGAAGGAGTGGAGCTCCAAGGACGGCGTTCGCGTCTGCGAATACTATGAAATCACTCACGAAACTCGCACGCTGGTGGAGCTCGACAACGGCTTCACCGGCTGGGCCGACGAGCTCGACGACAAGGTCAAGGACAGCCTGAAGGCCAAGCGCCTCACCTACCGCCGCAAGCGCGAGGCGCAGTACCCGAAGGTCATGCACTACAAGCTGACGGCCATCGACATCCTCGAGCGCGAGGAGTGGATCGGGTCGCACATCCCGATCGTGCCGGTGATCGGCGATGAAATCGACATCGGCGGCAAGGTCTCCCTCCGCGGCGTGGTGCGCGACGCCAAGGGCCCGCAGCAGATGTACAATTACTGGCGGACCAGCGAGACTGAGCTCGTCGCCCTGGCCCCGAAGGCGCCCTACATTGTCGAAGAGGGCCAGATCGAAGGCCATGAGCGCCAGTGGAAGAACGCCAACACCCGGTCGTTCCCCTACCTGTCCTACAAGGGGACCAGCGTCGCCGGCAGGCCCGCCCCGCCGCCGCAGCGCCAGCCCTCGCCCCAGATCCCCGCAGGTGTCGTCCAGGCCGCCCAGAGCGCCGCGCAGGACATGATGGCGACCACGGGTATCCGCTTCGACGCCACCATGCAGGAGCGCATGACCGACGAGAGCGGCCGCGCGATCCGCGAGCTGCGCCGCACCTCCGACATCGGCGCCTTCCACTACGCCGACAACCTCAACCGCTCGCTCCGCTGGCTGGGCGAACAGCTGCTCGAGGCCATCCCCAAGGTCTACGACGAGGAGCGCGTGGTCACGATCCTGCGCGAGGACGACCAGGAGGAGCAGATCAAGATCAACCCGGCCGCCAACGCAGCCTATGGCGAGCAGAAGCGTCCTGACGCCGGCCCGGTGAAGATCTTCAATCCCAAGATCGGCAAGTATGGCGTCACCGTCACCATCGGCGAGAGCTACGCCACCAAGCGCATCGAAGCCGCCGAGCAGATGATGGCCTTCGTCAAGGCGCTGCCGAACACCGCCGCCATGGTCGCCGACCTGATCGCGGCCGAGATGGACTGGCCGGGCGCCGAGAAGATCGCCTCGCGCCTGGCCAAGGCGATCGACCCAAAGCTGCTCACGCCCGATCAGAAGGACATTTCGCCGCAGGTGCAGGCGCTGATTCAGAGCCTGGAGACGCAGGTGAAGATGCTGCAGGGCGAACTGCAGCAGGCCCTGGCCGCGGTGAAGGACAAGTCCGAAGACCGCGACATCGCCCGGGAGAAGATCACGGCCGACTTCGAGGCGAAGATCCTCGCCATTGTGCAGAAGGCCGAGGCCGAACGCTCCAAGCAGGAGAACGAAAACCTGCGGGCTGTGGTGCAGCACGTGAAAGACCTTACAATGCACCTCATGCCGAAACCCCAAGAGCCGGAGCGCGAAGCCGGCGAGGAGCCTGACGAAAATGCCTGATCCAGCCGCTCTTGCGATGGCCCGGCAGGGCCCCACGCTGTCGGCGACGTCCGACATGCCCGCGCCTGCGGCCCAGCCCACGCCTGCCGACGACAGTCAAAAAGCCGCCGCTGTTGACGAAACCGCTGCAGGAGCGGATAAATCAACCACCGCGGCGGAAAATGACGCGGGCGAGAGCGCCGCCGGCTCCAAGGAAAAGGGCGAAGGGACCGATGTCCCGGCTTGGCAAAAGGCGCGCATCACCGCCGAGGCCAACAAACGTCGGGCTGCCGAAGAACGCGCGAAAGCCCTAGAGACCGAGAACGCCCGCCTGCGGGAACTCAGCCTCAAGGCCCTCGAGCAAGTCACGGCCAAGCCGGAGCCGAAGGAAGATCCCCGCCCGTCGCGGGACACCTTCGACGACCCGGACGCCTACGACAAAGCGCTCGAGGCGTGGGCAGGACGCCAGGCCGCCGCCAAGGCGGTGGCGGACGACCGCAAGGCGCGCGAGACGGAGCAGCAGCGAGCTCGGGCCCAGGAGACCGTCGACACCTACAACGCCCGCCGGGCCGAGTTCGTGAAGGCCAATCCGGACTTCGAGGAGATCGTCGAGGCCGACGACCTGCACTTCACCCCGGCCATGACCGTGGCGATCGTGCACGACGAGGATGGCCCGGCAGTGGCGTACTACCTCGCGAAGAATCCCGAGGAGTTCGACCGGATCTCCAAGATGGACACGGCCCAAGCGGCGGTAGCGATCGGACGGATTGCGGCGCGCTTGAACAAGCAGCCCGTCGATCCGAAGCCCGATCCCATCAAGCCGCTGAACGGATCACGGGCGTCCGCGGCCGGCAAGTCGGCCGATGAGATGTCGATGGCGGAATATGCGGCCAAGCGGGAGGCGGATCGTCTCGCAGCTTGGAAGGCCAGGACCGGCAGAACCAACTAGCCCTCGGACGTCTGAGGGCCCCAGCAAGGCTCTTTAGATGTCCGACAACTCACTTCTCTCGCCGAGCATCATCACCAAGGAAACGCTGGTCATTCTGGCGAACAACTTGGTGGCCGCGGGCAAGGTCAACCGCCAGTTCGAGAACCAGTTCGTCAAGATCGGCGCCTCGCTGACGGTGCGCAAGCCGAACCGCTACGTCGTCTCGAACGGCCCGGCGCTGCAGATTCAGGACATCGTCGAGCCGTCGACCTCGATCACCATCTCCAACCAGCAGCACGTCGACTTCCAATTCAGCAGCCAAGACCTGACCCTCACCATCGAGGAGTTCAGCGAGCGCTACGTGAAGCCGGCCTGCGAGCCGCTGGCCAACTCCGTCGACCAGGCCGTGCTGGCGCTCGCGACCCAGGTGCAGAACCTGGTGGGCACGCCCGGGACCACGCCCAACGCCTTCACCTCGCTCTCGGCCGTGGGCCAGCGCATGGACGAGGGCGGCGTGCCGCAGGACGGTCGCGTCCTGGTCATCAACCCGGCGGCCTACTGGTCGCTGTCGAACGCCTTCATCGGCCTGTACGTCAAAAGCGTGGCCGAGCCCGCGTTGAAAGGCTTCCTCGCCAACATCGCCAACTTCGAAATCTACATGGACCAGAACGTCCAGGTGATGACGAACGGCGCGTATGGCGGGACCCCCGTCGTGAACGGCGCCAGCCAGACGGGCGGATCGATCGTCACCAATGGATGGACCGCCTCGGCGGCCATCTTCAACGGGGGGGAGGTGATCACGTTCGCCGGGGTGTATGCGGTCAACCCCCAGAGCAAGCAGTCGACGCTGTCCTTGCAGAACTTCACCGTCATCGGCCCCGTGACCGCCGACGGCAGCGGCAACGCCACGATCCCGGTGTACCCGTCGATCATCACGTCGGGCGCCTACCAGACCTGCTCGGCCTCGCCTGCCAACCTGGCCGCGGTCAGCGTGATCAGCGGCACGGCCTCGACCGGCTACCCGCAGAACATCGGCTTCGTGAAGGACTGCTTCGGGCTGGTGACCGTGCCCATGGAGCTGCCCGAAGGCGTCGACTTCAAGGCGCGCGAGATGTGGAAGGGGCTCTCCCTGCGCATCATCCGCGCGTACGACATCAACAACGACGTGTTCCCCTGCCGGATCGACATCCTGTACGGCGTGAGCACCTACTACGCCGAGCTCGGCTGCCGGCTCACGGGGTAACGCATGCTGAAGCAGCCGCTCTACCAGGTCCGCGTTGAGCTCCGGGACGGCCGGGAAATCCCCGTCGGCCCGAAGGTCATCAAGGACGCCGCCGACCAGTTCCTGGCCGCGATCAAGGACCAGATCCTCGCCGGCCGCGAGCAGCGCTGGGCGAACCCGCGCGTCGTTCTCTGTCTGACCTGAGGGACACATGCCCGTCGTCACCGCCACCAAGTCGACCACCGCCGGCCCGCGCAACCTGTCGGACCAGAACAGCCAGGGCACGATCCTTGGCGACTCGCCGTCGGACCTGATCGGGTTCTTCGGCGGCACGCCCGGCGGCGTCGCCGGCAGCGTCACCAACCCGCCCGGGATTGTCCAGCCAGCCTCGCAGGGCACGCTGAAGGGCGCCACGGGCGTGGTCACCGTCTACGCGACCACCCAGACGCCGTCTTCGGTAGCCCCGAACACGACCGCCGAGCAAACGATCACCGTCACCGGCGTCGCCACCGGCCAGGTCGTCGCGGTGCAGAAGCCGACCGCGCAGGCGGGCTTGGCCATCGTCGGCGCGCGCGTCTCGGCCTCGAACACCGTGGCGATCACCTTCGCCAACGATACGGCCGCCACGATCACGCCGACGGCGACCGAGACCTACCTCGTCGAGGCGTTCCCCGCCGCGCTGGTGCTGACCGCCACGCTCTCGCCCGCCGCGGTCGGCCCGAACGCTGTCGTCGAGCAGCAGTTCGCCCTCACCGGCCTGCCGGCCGCGTCGGCGGTGGTGGTCAACAAGCCGACCGCGCAGGCCGGGCTGGGCATCACCAACGTCCGCACGGTCTCGGCCGGCGTCGTGGGCATCACCTTCGAGAACTTCACCGCCGCGACCATCACCCCGACCGCCTCGCAGTCGTACGCGTTCTTCGCCGCGCGAGAGGTGGCGATCGCCCCAGTGATGAAGACCGTCACCGCCAGCCTCGCGCCGGCCGCCGTCGCGCCCAACACCACCGCCGAGCAGACCTTCACCGTCGCCCAGGTCCCGTCGACTGCGCAGGTCTATGTGAATAAGCCCAGCCTGACCACCGGGCTGGGGATCGGCACGGCGCGGGTCAGCGCCGCCAACACCGTCGCCATAACCTACATCAACAACACTTCGGCCACGATCACCCCACCGACCGAGACGTACACGATCGGCGTGCTGCCCTCGGCCTCGCCCGCCGCCGGCTCGAGCACCGCCTACAACGCGCAGTACGGCGGCTCCGATCACGCGGCGATGGTGGCCCTTGGCTTGGTGGCGGGGCCGTAATAGGCTCTGCCGAGTACGGATGCGTCGTTCGGGGCGGACTCCGGCGGTTGCGCGCCGCGACCGGGCACACCAAGCGGGCCACGAGGCGCCCCATTTGCCACGTAGGCTGTATGGCTCGCATCGGCGTTTGGAGGCTCAAGCGTGAAACAGTGCGTGATCCTGGCGACACCCTGCCTGAACCACGCCGTCGCGCTTGAGTTCCTCCGATCCGCCGTCGCCACAACCCACCTGCTGTCCAATCGGTTCCTGGCCGACGGAGACTTCGGCTTCTCCTGGCAGCAGCGCGCGGGCGACTGCTTTGTGGCCAAGGTCCGATCCAAGCTGGTCGGCGAGTTCCTGGACAACCCGCACGCGACCGACCTGTTCTTCATCGACGACGACCTGGGCTGGCCGCCCGAGAAGGTGCTCGAGTTCCTGGACAGGCCCGAGCCGATCCTGGCCGGCGCCTACCCCAAGCGCAGCGACACGCTCGACTGGCCGGTGTCGCTGCTGTCGGACGCGGCGACGGGCGAGCTGATCGAAGACCAGGGGCTGATCGCCGCGGACCTGGCGGCCACGGGCTTCATGCGCATCAAGCGCGCCGTGCTCGAGGCGCTCTACCCGCTGGGCCCGGTGTTCCGCGAGCGCGAGGCGGACGGCGTCGAGCGCCAGTGGCGCGCGGTGTTCAACTCCGGCCCAGCCGACGACGGCCAGTGGTGGGGCGAGGACTACCACTTCTGCAACCTCGCCCGCGCCAACGGCTTCGACATCTGGGTTGATCCCAGCATCGAATTTCACCACCGCGGGCAGAAGCGTTACACAGGGACGCTCGCGCAGAGCCTGGACCAGTTCCGGGCCCGCGCCCGCCAGGCCGCAAGGAGCGCTGCATGACCACCGCCGAGCATCAGGAATACCCCAAGTACATGACCCACCCGATGCACCAGCCGTCGAAGATGGAGAAGATCCAAACCGTCTATCCCGGCGGCAAGGTGGTGGAGGACACGAAGGGCACTGCCGAGCGCTTCCCGCCGGTGATGGTAAACAACGCCGATCAGGAGGGGATCCACGCCGCTCAGGGCTACGTCGCAGGCGGCAAGAGCGACCCGGAGACGTTCAAGCGGCTGGTTCAGGCCGGCGCGTCATCCCCCGGCGGCGGCGCGTACACGCCCGCCGAGTTCCCCAAGTGGGTGAACGGCGTCCTTTGCGATGATGAAGCGCAGGAGCAGGCGGCCATGCCGTTGGTCATGGCCGAGCCGCGCGACAACGATCTTGTTCGGGCAGCTTGTGGCGGTCTGATCGATGAGGTGTCGACCACCTCGGCCGAGTCAGACCCGCGCGACGACCTGATCACCGAAATGCGACAGCAGATCGCCGAGATGCGCGATAGCATCGCCGCCTTCAAGGCCGCCAATGCCATCGCCAAGGCCGAGGGAGCGTCACCCACGCCCCCCGCGCCGCTTCCGGTCACCCAGACGCCGGACCTCACCCGCCACCGTGGGCGGCCGCGTAAAGCGTCGCAGTAGGCCATGACCACTGCCCAGGACCTGATCACCGGCGCGCTGCAGCTCCTGGGCGTCTACGACCCAGGCCAGGCGCTGACGGCCGCCGACGCCGCGCTCGGGCTTGAGGTGATGGGCGACATGTTCGACAGCTGGTCGAACGAAAGCCTGACCTGCTACGCCTGGCTCACGTCGCAGATCACGCTGGTGGCCAACCAGCAGAGTTATCCGGTCGGACCCGGCTCGAGCTTCAACACCGTCCGGCCGATCCGCATCCTCGAGGACCCGGGGACCTGCTTCATCCGCGACAGCAACCAGAACGACTATCCGATCCAGGTTCTGCCGCAGGACATGTGGAACCTGATCGGGCTCAAGACGAACACGTCGGACATCCCCGACACGCTGTTCTACGACCCGCAGTTCCCACAAGGGATCATCAACATCTTCCCCATCCCGACGATCGCCTACACGCTGTTCTATTCGAGCTATCTGCAGCTGGTCGATCCGAGCGTGCTGACGAGCTCTGTCAGCCTACCGCCGGGCTACAACAAGATGATCAAGTTCAACTTGGCGATTGACCTGAAGCCGTACTTCGACGACGCCAACCTGGATCCCGTCGTCATCGCCCAGGCGGCCGAGAGCAAGGCGAACGTCAAGCGGTCGAACATGAAGGTGGTCGAGGCTGTCTACGACAACGAGATCGTGTCGCGCGCCTCGCCGACGTACAATATATATCGCGACAGGCAGAACGGTACCTGAGCATGAAGACGCCGTTTCTTGGCCCGGCGTACCGATCACGCTCGCCCAACCTCGCCGATCAGCGCCTGATCAACCTATACCCGGAGATCGTCGAGACGAAGACGGGCAAGGAAGTCGGCGCTTTCTACAGCTGCCCGGGGCTGGTGCAGGTCGCCACCGTCGGCGCGGGCCCGATCCAAGCCATGCACGCCTTTGAAGGCCAGACCCTCTACGTCGTCTCGGGAAACCAGGTCTACGCGCTAGACACGTCGCTTGAGGCCCGCTCGGTAGGCTCGATCACCGTCAGCACTTCGCCGATCAGCATCATTGACAACGGCGTGCAGGTGGCGATCTTCCAGAACCCGAACGCCTACAGCATCGTGGGTGGCGACTTGGCCCCCATTGCCCTGCCGTTCACCAATCCCGGGATCGCCGTCTACCAGGACGGGTTCGGCGTGGTGAACGAGGTCGGCTCGATCAATCTCTGGCAGTCGAACTCGTTCGACCTCACCACCTGGGATCCGCTGAACTTCGACACCGCAGACGGCTCGAGCGACTACATCGTCGCGCTGGGTGAGCTTCACCGACAAATCGTGGTCCTGAAGCAAGATCATGCTGAATTCTGGATTAACGCGGGAAATCCTGGCTTCGTCTTCCAGCGGCTGGATGGCGTTCATCTCAACGTCGGGTGCGTCGCCCCAGGCTCTCTGGCCAACCTCGGCGAGAACCTGCTCTGGCTCGGCCGCAACGCCGATGGCAACAACATCGTGCACCTGCTCAACGGCTACGAGCCGCGCGACATGTCGACGCACGCGCTGGTGCGGGAGTTCAACAGCTACCCGACGACGACGGACGCGATCGGCTTCGCCTACCAGCAGGAACGCCACCTGTTCTATGCCCTGACGTTCCCCAGCGGCAACGCGACGTGGGTGCTCGACCTGACCGCCAGCCAGCAGCTCGGCGTGCCCTGCTGGCATCAGCGCGCCGGCTTCTCAAACGGCCAGTTCAACCGCTACGCGGGCCAGTGCGCCGTGAACTTCGCAGGCCAGATTCTGGTCGGAGATTTCGCGAGCGGGAACCTATACTCGCTGGACCTGGATAACTTCCAGGACAACGGGCAGACGCGGAAGTGGCTTCGCTCCTGGCGCGCGCTGCCCAAGCCGACGCTGCGCTCGACCAAGTACCACTGGCTCGCCATTGACCTCGAGACCGGAATCGACGTGCCGGACGGGGCCAATCCCCAGATCGTGCTGCGCTACAGTGACGATGGCGGCCACAACTGGTCGAACGAGCGGCAGACGTCGGCGGGTCTGACCGGGCAGACCGACCTGCGGGTCAAGTTCAACCGCTTGGGTATGTCGCGGCGCGGCCCATCTGACCGGATCTTTGAGCTGTCGGGAACCGATCCGTTTAAGGTGGCGCTGTTGTCGGCGGAATTCGGCTGATGCAGACGCAGGGCTTTCCGCTGCAGAATCAGCCGCCGCTGGTCGGCGTGCCGGCGCTGTTCAATCAGGTCTGGTTCCAGTTTTTTCAGACGCTGTGGAATCGTCTCGGCGGCGCGCAGGTGGCCGCCGTGGTCCCAAGCGGCGCGATGCTGCCGTGCGGCGGCCCCGTGCAGGACGGCTACATCCTGTGCGACGGATCGGCGGTGTCGCGCACCGAGTACGCCGCATTATTCGCCGTGATCGGCACGCGGTGGGGCGCCGGCGACGGCTCGACGACCTTCAACGTCCCCGACATGGTCGACCGCTTCCCGGTCGGGGCGGGAAACCTGTACGCGCTGGGCGACACCGGCGGGGCGGCGAGTGTCGAGCTCACGACCGCCCAGCTGCCGGCCCACAACCACGCGGTGACCGATCCGGGGCACACCCACAACATCACCGACCCGGGGCACACGCACACGGTCAGCGATCCCGGCCACGTACACTCCTCGGTCGTCGCGGCGTCAAACGTCACCACCGGCACGTCAGCGGGCGGCGTGACCGCCGGGAACACCGGCTCGGCGACGACCGGGATCACCAATCAGTCGGCGATGACTGGTGTAGCGACCGTAGCCACTACCACCGGCGTCACCACCCAGAACACTGGCTCGGGAACGGCAGTGCCGACCCTTCCGCCCTATGCCGCCGTCACGTGGATGATCAAGACATGAGCACGCCCTTTTTCATCACCGGCCTGCCGCGCTCGCGCACCGCGTGGTTCGCCATCGCCACGTCGACCGACAGGTCGGTCTGCCACCACGAGCCGCATTATGGGGACTTCGAAACCGCGGCCGAGCTCTGGGCGATGCAGTCGCGGTACGAGTTCGTGGGCATTGCTGACGCGGGCCTCGGCATGCATCTGCGGCGGATCCTGGACGAGGTCGGCCCGCGGACGCTGATCATCGACCGCGGCCCCATGGCGGTGGCGGGTTCGCTGCGCAAGTACATGGGGTTGAGCGAGCAGCGGCTCGGGCCGGGCTGGTATCCAGCCCTGCTCGCCCGCCTCGAGGTGCTCGGCGCGGCGCTGGCCGTCGAGCATTCGCTGATCAAGCGGGTCGCCTTCGACGATCTCACGGACGTCGACACGCTGCGCGCCTGCTTCGACTGGCTCATGCCCGGCTGCAAGCCGCTGAACCTGGTGCAGCTCATGCACATGAACATTCAGAGCGATTTGGGCTATAACCTCGCCAAGCTGAGCCGTTTCCGCGACCTCTCGGCGACCTAGGAGGGCATCATGCCGTTCATTGCGCTCGCCGTCGCCGTCGGGCTGGGCGGCATCGCCTCCGGCGCCGGGGCGGCCATAGCTGGCGGCCAAGAGGCCAGCGCCGCCAAGAACGCCACCCAGGCCCAGCTGCAGATGTACAACGAGACGGTGGCGCGCGAGCAGCCGTTCGTCTCGGCGGGCACGAACGCGCTCGCGGCGCTGCAAGGCGGTCTGGGCCTGGGCCCGGCGACGGCGGGCGGCCCGGCGGCCGGCAGCTTGGTCGCGCCGTTCAACCCCGCCAACCTCGCCCAGACGCCGGGCTATCAGTTCCAGCTGCAGCAAGGCGAGCAGGCGCTGCAGGACGCGGCCAGCGCCACCGGCGGCGTCGGCGGCGGAAACGCGCTGAAGGCGCTCACCCAGTTCGGGCAGGGCTTGGCGGGGACCACCTACCAGCAGCAGCTGCAGGACTACCTGGCGCAGCAGTCGCAGATTTACAACGAGCTCTCCGGCGTCTCCACCACCGGCGCCAACGCGGCGGCCAACCTGGGTTCGATCGGCACGACAGTCGCCGGCCAGATCGGCAGCAACATCCTCGGCGCCGGCAATGCCGCGGCGGCGACCACGGCGGGAATCACCAACTCGCTCACCGGCGGGCTGAACACACTGTCGTCCAACTACCTGCTGGCCCAACTTCTTCAAGGCGGCGGGTTCGGCGCCGCCGGGGGGGCCGCGGCGGGCACGGCTGGCCTGGGCGACGTCGGCGCTGCGTTCGGGTGAACCATGGCCCTGGACCCTTCGATCATCCTGGACATCAACCCGCAGCCGATCGATCCCAACACCTACGCGAAGGTGTTCCAGCAGGCCGCACAGCTGCGGGAGATCCGTGATCAGCAGCAGTCCCAGAACATGCTGCGCGCGCTGGCGCAGCAGCCTGGCAACATCGACCCGAAGACGGGCTCGTTCACGCCCAACGCGTTGGCGCAGATCACCAAGGTCAATCCGCAGCTGGGGATGAAGCTCGGCGAGCAGGCCGTGCAGGCGGAGAACGTCGCGGCCGAAGCCGAGATGCACAAGTCGCAGGCGTTTGCGGACAAGATGAAGGCTTCGCACGAGGTGGCGTCCGAGGCGGTGGACACCTACGACGCGGCCCTGGCCGGCGGCGCATCGCCCGACGCCGCGCGCATGCAGGCGCAGGACGTGCTGACCAAGGGTGTCGACAAGCTGCGCAAGTCCGGCATGTTCTCTGACGCCGAGCTCGCCCAAGCCCAGACGGAGTTCGATCCGGTGCGGACGCGCGCCAACGCCGGCAAGACGGCCGAGTGGCTCGACCGGGTGGAGCAGGCCAAGAAGGACGCGCTGGCCGAGAAGAAGGCCGAGGAGACCGAGCGCCACCAGCGGGAGGTCGAAGCGCGCGAGGAGCGCCATGAACGCGTCCAGGAGGGCTTGGAGGGCGCTCGCCTCAAGCTCGAGGAGCGGAAAGAGGCCCGCGAGGAGCGCGCGGCGAGCGACAAGCCCAACTTGTCGCCGCTGGCGATCGAAGGGGCCGCCGAGCAACTCCTGGCCGGCGATCGGTCGGTGCTGCAGAACTTCGGCCGCGGCAAGCAGGGCGCCGCCGACCTGGCCGCCGTGCGCAATCGGACCTTCGAGCTCGCCGCCGAGCGAGGCCTGAAGGGCGCCGACCTCGCCAACATCGACGCCGCGTTCAGGGGTCAGGTGGCCGGCGAGCAAGCGCTGGGCCGGCGCGGCTCGCAGCTCGAGCAGGCCGGCAGCGCGCTCGAGGGCATGATCGGGCTGTCGAAGGAAGCCTACTCCAAGCTCCCGCGCGGCCAGTTCGTGCCGTTCAACAAGCTGCGCGCGATGGTCGACCACAACCTGTCGAGCCCCGAGCAGGCCGCGGCGTTCCAGTACGACGAGGCGGTGGTGAACGCCTGGGCCAAGAGCATCAACCCGAGCGGCGGCCTGACGGTATCGGACGTCAAGCGCGGCGAGGAAATGCTGAGCAAGGTCACCAGCGTCGAGGCCCACAACGCGGTGCTCGATGCGATGCTCAAGGAAGTGGCCAAGGAGCGCGGCGCCAACGTGTCGGCCCGCGCCAACCTGCGCGACCAGGGTGAGAAGGGTCCCGCGCCGCCGCCGGGGAAGAAGCTCCGCTACAACCCGAAAACGGGTGAGCTGGACGAAATCAAATGACCATCGAAGTCGAAGGCCCGGACGGTCACACGGTGGAGTTCCCCGACGGCACGCCGACGGCGACGATCAAGGCGGCCATGGCCAAGCACTTCGGGGGGCCTAAGACTGCCGCGGCGCCCAAGGATCCGCATGACGAGGAGATCGAGCGCCAGCGGCAGATGATCCTGCAGTCGCAGGCCGAGCGCGAGCACCCGCTGGAAGCCTACGGCGAGACGGTCAAGGGCGCGGTCGACGCGGTGGTGGGGGACGTCAAGCGCCAGTTCACCGTACCCAAGAACTTGGGGGAGCTCGCCGAGCGTGCCTTCGATGCGACCAATCCGACGCATGCGGTGGCGGATGCGCTCAGCGCGGTCACGGCCCCGTTCATCGGCGGCCCGGGCGCGGTGGTTGAGCGCGCCACGCGCTACAAGATGACGCCCGACCAGGTCGAACGCTTGGCCAAGACGCGCGCGGCGCTGCCGCCTGCCCTGCGCGACGTGGTCGCCCCGATCCCCAAGGGCTTGGATCCGACCGAGGCGCTGGCGGTGCTGGGCCCGGAGATGGGCGCTGGCGAGCAGGCGGCGTACCGCGCCAAGATGCTGGGCGGGGCGGGAACCGCCGCCAAAGCCGCTCCGGAGACCGCTGGGGCCGCTCGCGAGGCCGCGGCGGCTGCGGGCAAGCCGCAGGGGCGGACCAAGCCCACGGCCCCCGCGTTACCCGCGGGGACGCCTGCTGAGCGCTACCGCGCCCGCGTCGATCGCCTCACCAAGGAGGGCGTCGAGCTCACGCCGGGCCAGATCAAGGGCGGCGAGGCCCGCCGGCAGGAGGAGGCGCACAAGTCGCACCCGCTCTGGGGCAAGGCGGTGCGCGAGGCCGAGAACAAGTCCATCGTCTCGTTCAACCGCGCCACCTACGACAAGGTGCTGGCGCCGCTCGGCGAGAAGGTGGCCGCCAAGGAGCTGCCCGACGACATGATCGGGCGGGAGGGGATCGACCTGGTGGGCAAGCGCATCGGCGCGGCGTACGAACGGATCCTGCCCAAGATGCGGGCCAAGCCCGACCACCAGCTGGTCGAAGACCTGTCCGAGATCAAGGAAGACGGCGGCCTGCTGGGGCCCTACGAAAGCACACTGAACCACATCATCGACCAGCGGATCGTCAAGCGCATGCAGGCTGGCGAACTCGACGGCCGCGAGGTCAAGCGGCTCGAGAGCGAACTCAGCTACTTGGCACGGCAGTACGGGTCGTCGCAGGACGGTGCTCAGAAGCTGCTGGCCGACCATATCGAGCGCGTGCAGAGCGCCCTGCATGACAACATGGAGCGCCACTCAGATCCGGCCGTGCGGGAGCAGCTGAAGAAGACCAACCAGGCATGGGCCGGGTATGTGCGCCTGCGCGGCGCCGCTGCCAACCGCGCCTCGTCCGGCGGGGTGTTCACCGTGGGCGACCTGCTCTCGGCGATCAAGCGCGAGGACAAGAGCCCCGGGAAAGGCTCGTTCGCGCGCGGCGATGCGATGCTGCAGGACCTGGCCGAGGATGCGAACGCGGTCATCCCCAACCGACTGCCCGACAGCGGCACGCCCGAGCGCCTCGCCCGCAACCGCATGGCGGGCGGTGTGGGCGCTAGCGTCGGCGGGGCCATCGGCGGCATCCCGGGCGCCGCAGCGGGGTGGGCGGCCGGCGAGGCGGTCAACGCCGCGGTGCCTCCGCTGACCAACCGCCTCGCGGCCATGGCGATCCGCGAGCGCCGCGCCGCCGCGCTGCAGCCCGGCTCGTCCCGGAACTACCTGAAGGGCGCCACCCAGCGCGTCGCCCGCGCGGCGCAGGCCGGCGCGATCACTTCGGCGATCACCGCCGAGCAACGCCGGAACCAGGAAAAGCCCCAGCAATGAGGGTGCTGATCATCGACTGCGAGCTGATGGGCCTGGACTTCGCCCAGCGCTGCGTCGAGGACGGCCACGAGGTGCGCTGGTTCCTCAACCCTTCGACCGGCAAGGAGGGTGTGGGGTTCGACGGCGTCAAGCGCGTCCCCGATTGGCGCGAGCACATGAAGTGGGCCAAGGACGGCCTGATCGTGCTCACCGGCAACGCCAAGTACCTGCGCGAGCTCGAGGGCTACCGCCGCATGGGCTTTCCGGTGTTCGGACCGTCGGTGGCCAGCGCCAAGCTCGAAATCGACCGGGCGGCCGGCATGCAAGCGATGCAGGAGGTCGGGATTGAGATTCCGCCCTACAAGCAGTTCGCTTCCCTGAAGGCCGCCGAGACCTTCGCCCGCAAGAGCGACCAGGCGTGGGTGTTCAAGACCATGGGCGACGAGGAGGACAAGTCGCTGTCCTACGTCTCCTCGGACCCCGCCGACCTGGTCGGCTGGCTGCAGCGCCAGCAGGCGCGCGGGCTGACGCTCAAAGGCCCCTGCATGCTGCAGGAGAAGATCGACATGGTGGCCGAGTTCGGGGTGTCCGGCTGGGTGGGGCCGGCGGGCTTCCTGGCCGACAAGTGGCAGCTGTGTTTCGAGCACAAGAAGCTGATGGCCGGGGACAAGGGCCCGAACTGCTTCACGCCTGATTCGGAGGTGCTGACGCGGACTGGCTGGAAGGCCTGGCCTGAGGTCACCATGGACGACGACATTTGCACGCTAAAAGACGGTCAGATTGAGTACGAGAAGCCTAAGCGGGTGGTCGTCGGCGACTTCGACGGCGAGTTGATCGGGTGGCAGACGCCGTACTTGGACATTCTGGTCACACCCGGTCACAACATGTACGTGCAAGATGATCACTACCGCCAGCCGTTTTGGTTCGAGCCCGCGCACGAGACGCTGGGCCGACGCCGCACAGTTTTGCGAGCCGGCGGAGTTTGGCGGGGCGACCCGTCCCCGATTGCTGGCGAGCTCGAGCATGCGGCCCTCCTGGGCATTTATCTCGCCGACGGCAGCACTCACCGAGGTGAGGTAGTTTTTGGTAATCTGCCGGATCACAAGATCGCCGAATTTTCCCAGATCGTGGATTTGGCCGGATATGGTTTCAGGCTCCGCGGGAGAGATCTGGTTATCGGAGCGCCGTCGCTGGCCGAGTATTTCCGCGCCTTCGGTAAATCGCACGAGAAATTCGTGCCGAGCCAGATGAAGGACGCCGAACCCAGTGTGATCAAAGCGTTCCTGGATGCCTACGCGTTAGGAGACGGAACCCGACGCCAAGGGAATCTCACGATCAGCACCAGCAGCCGCCGAATGGCGGACGACCTCCAAGAGCTCGCCCTGAAGGTCGGATGGGCTGCCAATGTCCGCGTCCGCGATCGACGTGGGGAGGCCCACCAGATCGGCGGCTACACCTGCGTTACCAACCACATCGGCTATGAGGTTGGGATTTCCAAGGACCGCCTGAAGGCCGAAATCTCGCCGGACTGCGCCTATCGGGATCGCTATGCCGGCAAGGTCTACTGCGTCACGGTCTCGTCTCACGTCATATACGTCCGCCGCAACGGGAAGGCGTGCTGGATTGGACAGACTGGAGAGATGGGAACGGTCTGCCAGTACGTGGAAGACGATCCGATCGTCGACGCGGCGCTGAAGCCCATGGAGCTCGCGTTGATCAAGGCGGCCCACCGCGGCGACTTCGCGGTGAACTGCGGGATCGACCGAAAGGGCCGCGCCTGGCCGTTCGAGTTCACCTGCCGGCTCGGCTGGCCGGCGTTCTTCATCCAGGTCGCCAGCCACAAGGGCGACGTGGCGCAGTGGATGCGCGACCTGCTGGATGGCAAGGACACGCTCAAGGTGCGGCGCGATGTCGCGATCGGGGTGGTGCTGGCCCAGCCGCGGTTCCCCTACGGCGATTCCAGGCCCGAGATGGTGGAGGGCAACCCCATCGGCGGGATCGAAGGCGTCTGGTCGCAGGCGCATCCGGCGCAGATGATGCGAGGGGTGGGCCCGGTGATGGGCGGCGGCCGGGTGGTCGACGCGCCGACCTACCAGACGGCCGGCGAGATCGTCGCGGTGATGACTGGCCTCGGCGCGACCGTCGAAGACGCGCGCAAGGACGTGTACGGCGCGGTCGACGAGGTCA
>Ga0335069_10004438_pt1 | contig 20839 bp, 20 predicted proteins | sample Lox_Sample_11_FD_206714 | JGI IMG/M metagenome (GOLD analysis project Ga0335069, IMG submission 206714) | Soil microbial communities from Loxahatchee National Wildlife Refuge, Florida, United States - Lox_Sample_1.1 | ecosystem: Environmental > Terrestrial > Soil > Wetlands | place: USA...
GAAAGACGGACAGATCAGATTGTCACAACAACGCCAAACGGTGTTCTTATTCTCGATGAAAACCTGAACATCATCAGTATGAACCCCGCTTTCAAGAAATTTTTCTTCTGTTCAGATGCGGTGCTCGGCCGCCACATCTCCTACCTCATGGACCCGGCTCCTTTCGAAAAGATCATCACCGGTCAAGTGGAAAGTCTGGAACTGACCGCGTCTCACCGTCATTTCAACCTGCTCTGTCGTCAGATTCTCTATATGTTGAAGGAAGAACGGCAGATCGTCGGTATCTTCATGAACATTACCAGTCAGGAGGAGCATGAAAAGAAGCTCAACGAAATCAGGTCCCAGACTATCAAGCAGGCCAACGAGCTTCTTGAACATCAGATAAAGATGGCCCAGAATATCGCCCAGTTTCTGGGGGAGAGCACGGCTGAGGGCGAAGCGCTCGTGCGAAAACTCATGACGCTCAGTGAGGCAGATGACAAGGATGCCGAATAAGGTAAGAAAATACATCGAAATGGTGGTTGCCCAGAAGCCAAAGAAAGTCGGCGGCATATGTGGCGATCACGTGGTGATTGACAGGAGTCCGGAGGCAACCACCATTATTCTCGCTGACGGCATCGGTACAGGGATTAAAGCACAGATTGCGGCGGTGATGTGCGCGAGCCGCTTGATCGAGCTCACACGCCAGGGCTTCACCCTTCGCGAGGCCACGAGAAAGCTCGTCGACACCATGCACCAGGCCCGAACGATTAACATTCCGTTTGCCGCCTTCTCCATCTGCCGTATTCTGAATAACGGACAGGCTACTGTCATTTCCTATGAAATACCTCACCCTATTCTCGTTGATAACCGTCTGGCAGCCTATCTGCCCACACCACGGTCCTTCCCGCTCGGCCTTGAAATCGTCTCCGAAACGAATTGCGCCCTCAACTATGGAGATGGCATTATTTTAGTCAGTGACGGAGTAAGCCAGGCAGGTCTGGGACACCAATACCGCCTGGGGTGGGGTCTTAAGGGCGCGTCCGACTTTGTGAATGGCTGCCTGATTCAGGGAGGGGACCTCAAAGAAGTGCCGGACAAGATTTTAGCGCGGGTCAAGGAAATATCGGGTTCAACGTATGGCGATGACACCACGTGCCTTTTGCTTTTGTGCAGAGAAGCAAGGACGTTGAATATCCTGTCCGGTCCGCCTGGGAAGAAAACCATGGATGCTGCCGTGGTGGAAGACTTCATGAAGATGAAAGGCCGCAAAGCGGTCTGCGGGTCAACGACCGTCGAAATGGTCGCCCGTACACTAAAAGTAAGCGTCTCGATGGACGCTTACTCAACGGAGTTTCACAAACCACCGTCTTATAGATTTCAAGGGATCGACCTTGCAACAGAAGGCGCCATTACACTCAACCAAGTCTACAACATCATTGAAGAAAGCGAAAACAAGTTAGCGTCCGACTCGGCCGTCTCTGATCTGTATCGGCTTCTCCACAGTGCCGATACGATCAACATCATTATCGGCACCGCCTCCAATCCCGCGCACAAAGCGATCACCTTCCGGCAAATGGGCATCCTTCCCCGCGAAGCAATTATCCCTCTTCTCGTTGAAAAATTGCGAAAAATGGGGAAACTCGTTAACGTCAAGTGTTACTAAAACGGTTGAGGGTCTCTTTGTGCGTTCCTCCCCAATCGGGTATCCACCGCAACCAGGATGCGATAGAACGCTTGAGGAATACTCTCTTTTGACGTCGGAGCCGGAACAACTCGTCTGATTGGAATTCTTTATTCGTTTATTATATACTTGTAATCCTCTGATATTTAAAGAGGTATAGGATGGTTTACAGAAAAGATCTCATCATCACCATCGATGGGCCGAGCGGCGCAGGTAAGAGCACCATCGCGAAGCTCCTCGCCCGAGAACTTGGCTACACCTTCATCGATACGGGTGCCATGTACAGGGGCATCGCCTGTGCCTGTAAGGCAAGGGAGGGCGAGCCCGTTGAATCAATCTTGAAAGACCTTCCTCTTCGTTTCGAGTTCAAGGGCGAAACCAGGGTTTATTTAGACGGAGCGGACATATCCCAGGAGATCCGTGAACCCCACATATCACTCCTTGCTTCTTCTCTGTCCCAGCAGAGCGTAGTCAGAGAGTACCTCTACCAGATCCAGCGCGATATAGGAAAGAACGGCGGTGTTGTACTCGAAGGAAGAGACACGGGGAGCGTGGTCTTTCCTCACGCCCACGTCAAGTTCTACCTCGATGCAAGCCCCGACGAGAGGGCCAAAAGAAGGCACACGGAACTCGCGGCAAAAGGCGATAGCAGCGAACTGGCGACTGTTCGGGAAGAGATGGCCGTAAGGGATAGAAACGATTCGGAGCGTCAAATCGCCCCGCTCGTCATTCCCGAAGGCGCCCATCGCGTGGATACGACGGGTATCGATGTGCCTTCCGTGCTCGCCATGCTTCTCAAGTATATCGCCGGGGAGAGCGCTCGATGAAAGTCCTCAAGACAGAAAATATCGGCTTCTGTTTCGGAGTGAAAAGGGCGGTCAAGATGGTCCTTAAGCACGCCGAAAAGACGAACGAGACGGTGCACACCATCGGACCCATTATCCACAACCCGCAGATGGTGAACATCCTCAAAGAAAAGAAGGTTATCCCCGTGGATAACGTGTTCGAGGTGAAAAACGGGGTCGTTGTCTTCCGGACCCACGGCATCAAAAAGGAAGAAGAGGAATATATCAGAAAAACGGGCCTCAAGGTCATCGACGCGACCTGTCCTTTTGTGAAGAGGGTGCGAAAGCACGCCATGTATCTTAAAAGTAAGGGATATCAGGTCGTAATCGTTGGCGATAAAAGTCATCCCGAGGTCAAAAGTGTCTTGAGTTATTTGGATGGGGATGGTATTGTATTGCAAGAGCCGAAAAGGCTCGATCACAAAAAGGTGGGGGTTGTAAGTCAGACTACCCTCGACAAAGATACATTCGTGAACATCGTAAAGGAATTAATAGGAGGGGTTGAAGAACTCAGGGTTTACAATACAATCTGCGAGAGCACCTCAGTGAGGCAAAAGGAGGCCGTGGTGCTTTCGGGCAAGGTGGACATGATGCTCGTCGTGGGGGGGAAGAACAGCTCCAATACAACCAAGCTTTATAAAGTCGTCAACAGAGTACAACCGAACACGCATCATATAGAAACGGAAGAGGACATCAAACCTGAATGGTTCAAAAACGTCCATGCGGTGGGGATTACCGGGGGTGCATCAACTCCGGATCTCATAATAGATATTGTGGAAAGGCGTGTAAAAAATCTTTAGGGGGCCGATATGGCGGACAGCGGCGACACAGGGGCACAGAAAGAAAACTCACAGGAGGAGATGAGGGCGCTCTATGAAACGTCCATGAGGAGTCCCGGCGACGGCAACGTTTTCAAAGGCACGGTTATAAAGATCAACGGGGAATCGGTCATTGTAGACGTGGGCTTGAAGTCGGAAGGGACTGTAGCTCTTCGCGAATTTGCGCCGCGAGGCGTGGAACCGGAAATACATATCGGCGACGAGATTGAGGTCATGGTCGTGGGGAGGGACAGGGAATCCGGCCTTCTTGTGCTCTCCAAACAGAAAGTCGACGAGATCAGAACATGGGAAAAGATTGATAAGTCCCTTGAAGAGGGAATTCCGATAGATGGCACCATAGCTTCAGAGGTAAAGGGAGGTTTCATCGTAATCACGGGCGGGGTCAACGCATTCCTGCCGCTTTCACAGGTCGATATAAAACCGGTGAAAAACCCCTCTTCTTTCGTGGGAAGGCACCTGAAGTTCAAGGTCATAAAGGTCAACAAGAGAAAAGGTGGCGTGATCGTTTCTCGAAGGATGCTCCTTGAAGAAGAACGCGAAAAGAAGAAGCAGGAATTCTGGAAGAACGTAAAAGAAGGTCAGATAATGTACGGATTCGTCCGCAACATCACTGACTACGGCGCCTTTATCGATCTCGGCGGGGTCGACGGTTTTCTCCACGTGAACGACATCACCTGGGGCAAAATCACGCACCCGAAGGAATACTTAAGGATCGGCGATGAAGTGAAGGTGAAGATCGTCACCATAGAGACCGAAAAATCGCGCATATCCGTGGGCATCAAACAGTTGAAAGTCGATCCCTGGGCAAAGATTGAGGAACGATATGCCATCGGTTCCAAGGTGAGAGGCAAGGTAGTGGGCATCGTCGAATATGGCGCATTTATCGAGCTTGAACAGGGACTTGAAGGGCTCCTCCATATCAGCGAGATGAGCTGGGACAGGAAACTGAGGGACCCGGGCAAGATCGTGAGCAAGGGGGATTGGCTCGAGCTTGTGGTCCTGAGAATAGACCCCGAGAAAAAACGAATCTCGCTCGGGCTTAAGCAACTGGCGCCCGATCCATGGGATGAACTGGAGAAAGCCTACCCTCCGGGAACCATAATCACGGGTAAGGTAAAGAATTTTACCGACTTCGGTATGTTCGTGGGCATCGGCGCGGGTGTGGACGGATTGGTTCACATGTCGGAGATATCCTGGTCGAGAAAGAAGAGCGCCGCCCCGGAACAGTTCCAGAAGGGGACTACGGTAGAGGTGCTTGTACTCAATGTAGACAAAGCGCAGAAGAAATTTTCCCTGAGTCTCAAAAGGCTCAAGGACGATCCATGGAAGGGTGTGGCCTCGCGATACCACGTAGGAGACGTGATTGAAGGCTTTATCACGAGCGTTACCGATTTTGGTGTGTTCGTGGAAATAGAGGAAGGCATAGAAGGGCTTATCCATCTCTCGGAAATGGACATGCAGGGTAAACAGCTATCTGAGGTCTTTCGGATAGATGACAAAATTCAGGCCGTCATTCTCAATATCGACGAAAAGGATAAGAGAATCGGCCTCAGCGTGAAGGCGCTGAGAAAGGCCGAAGACAAAGAGCCGGCAGCATCTCCTCCGGAAAGTGAAGGCGCTTTCTCCACGCTCGGCGACATCCTGGAGCCGGCAATGAAAAAGAACCTGGAAGAGAATACCACGGAAGAGGAGGAATAATGCCCATCAGTGAGGAATTGTTGAAGATACTCTGTTGCCCTCAATGCAAGGGGGATATACGACTGAGCGATACCGGGGACGGTCTCACCTGCGATGCCTGTAAACTCCTCTATCCCATCAAGGACGACATACCCATCATGATTATAGAGGAGGCGCTCCCCCTTAATGCGCCTGGCTCAAAATAGACAACGGTGTTTGTTGATCTCCTCCTGATCCTTATCATCAGAGCCCTGCAGCAGTCGCTGCGTATCCTGCCGGAAAGTGTGCAGCTCTTCAAGGGAAAGATGCTGGGGAGACTCGCCTTTCTTGCCTTGAGAAGCCGAAGACAGGTGGCGATCACGAACATCAAAAGGGTCTTTCCCCTTCTCTCTGACCGGGAAATCACCTCTATCGCAAAACGCAATTTTGAAAAATTGGGGATTAACGTCATCGAGCTTCTGCTCGTATCTTATCTCTCCAGGACCGAGATCACAAAAAGGTTCGACGTCGAGGGCCTCGAGCACTTCGAAGAGGCCCTGAACAAGGGCAAGGGCGTCATAGCCCTCACGTTCCATTTCGCCAATTGGGAGGTAGAAGGCATTGCGTCCCGGCTTCTCAACCGCGATGTGATCGCGCTTGCCCGCCCTCTCAAGAAACATCGTCTGTTGAATAATTTTCTGAACCGCTTGAGAGAGTCGGCGGGCCTTACGATCATGGTTAATGAGAACGTGGCGCAGGAAGTCATACGCTTGCTCAAGGAAAACAAGGTCGTGGTAATCCTGGGGGACCAGCGGGAGAAACGCTCTCGGGGGGTATTTGTGGATTTCTTCGGCGTCAAGGTGTCCACGTCAAAAGGCATGGCTATGATCGGCATGAAGACCGGGGCGTCGGTGCTACCCGTGTACCCTGTCAGAAAGGGCTTTCTTCGCTATACGTACGTGTGTGGGGCGCCCATTGAAATGGAGCGGGGCGGAAACATTGAAGACCTCGTGGCCAAAAACACGCGCAAGATAAACGCTTTCCTTGAAACGATCATCCTGAAATACCCCGATGAATGGTTCTGGGTACACAGACGATGGGGAAGACGCGAAAAGAGCACAGAATGATAGCGGCACAGCCACATCACCCGTAGAAAAACAGGTTTTAAGCCGTCAGATCCTGTCGCATCACGCAGGAACTTCTCCCTGAATAGCTCAGGCGGTTCCACATTCTCATATCGTCTATCCGTGCTTTCGAGCGATAACGCTTATTGACTGTATCGAGCTCTCTCGTCTCAGCATGCTGGGGGTGTTTCAGTAGATCAAAATGACGTTGACTTCACCGGAGGGAGGTGATAGATAACAAGTAAAACCGTAGAGGAGGTGAGAAAAATGGGAAAGTCCAAAAAGCCCCTTTCGCTCGTATGAGGGTCGATTTTTGACCCGATGAGGTCTAGGTTAGACCTCCGCTTCATTCGCAGGAAGGGAAGAAGGGCGGTCCCGGTTCATCTGAAGTTTCCCCCTCTTTTGAAATAATTCGACCTCCTCCTTCCATTCCTGCATAACCCATAAAAGCAGCCTATCGGGCTAACGAAGGAGGAACAAAAATGTCTCGAAAATTATTCAATTTTTTCGCCTCCCGCACGGGCATCGTCTTTGCGGGTCTGTTTATCGGAGTCCTGGCGGCCCTCTTGCAAAAGATGGGAAATCCCGGGAATATGGGCATCTGTGTGGCCTGTTTCGAGAGGGACGTCGCCGGTTCCCTGGGCCTTCACCGCGCCGCCATGGTACAGTATATGCGGCCGGAAATTATCGGCTTTGTCCTCGGATCGCTTGTGGCTGCGTATACCTTCAAAGAGTTTCGACCCCGGGCAGGGTCGGCCCCCATCGTAAGATTTGTTCTGGGCGCTTTTGCGATGATCGGCGCCCTCGTGTTCTTAGGCTGTCCCTGGCGGGCTATGCTTCGCCTCGCGGGGGGAGACGGGAATGCCATTTTCGGTATCCTCGGTCTGATCGGGGGAATCTGGGTAGGCACTCTCTTTTTGAGAAAAGGGTTCGGCCTCGGCCGCTCGTATCAGACGCACACGTCGGTGGGCTGGCTCCTGCCGCTCACCATGCTTGCGTTCCTGGTATTGATGCTTGTCTTTCCTCAGATCACCGGTAAGGATAAAAGCGGGCTACTATTTTACAGTATGACAGGCCCCGGGTCCATGCATGCCCCTTTGCTTATTTCTCTCGTTGTCGGCCTTGGCGTGGGTTTCGTTGCTCAGCAGACAAGGTTCTGCACAACGGGTGCTGTTCGTGACCTCATTCTCTTCCGGCAGGGCCATCTCTTGTGGGGAGTCCTGGCACTCGTGGTCGCAGCCTTTGTTACGAACCTGATTGTGGGGCAGTTTCACCCGGGCTTCGTAAAGCAGCCTATTGCGCACACGATGGCGCTCTGGAATTTCGGCGGCATGGTGCTTGCGGGTCTCGCTTTCACGCTCGCCGGGGGATGTCCCGGCAGGCAGCTTTTTCTCTCCGGAGAAGGTGATGGCGACGCGGCGGTTTTTGTTCTTGGCATGCTCGTGGGGGCAGGCTTCTCCCATAATCTCGGCCTTGCCAGTTCCGCGGACGGAGTGGGGCCTTACGGTATTCCTGCTGTGATCATCGGACTTCTTGTCTGCCTTTTCATCGGCTTCACCATGAGAGAAAAAACTGCCTAAGGAGGAGAAAATGGACAAAGTAGTGGATGCGCGCGGTCTTTCGTGCCCCGAGCCCGTACTGGCCACTTTGAATGAAATAAAGAAGAATCAGCCGGGAGAGGTTGTGGTTCTGGTTGATACGGACACATCCAAAGAAAATGTCTGTCGGGCGGCAACCGGGCAGGGATGGCGGGTAAAGAGTATCGATACCGAAGGTGGAGGTTACCGCATCATTCTGGAAAAAGGATAGAGGAGCGTGAGGGAAGAACTGGATGGGTATGCTACTCAGCTCAGTATCCTCCAGTTCTTCGTATATCTATGGCAACACAATGACTACAATTGTGTGAATATTCCCCTCCGGAATTTGTAGCCCTGGAACGCTTAGAATTCGCGTATCCCATCACACGCGCATTTCTAACGCCTCAAGATCGTTAGTTTATATTAAATAAACCCTACGATGGCACACCTTTTGCTCTATCACTATACGATGCTGGAGGTAATGTAACAAATGGAGGATACAAAGTTGGCCAGGCGTTTTCAGAGGCACCAAGAGGGGAGGCCCTTATGACTAAAATAATGCCATCGACAATGACTTCGGGCGAAGCACGTGCGTGTATCGCCGAAATCAACCGGAATTTGAAGAATACCCGTACGCTGCTGCTCGATCTTTACGAGCGCGAAGGATGGAAAGCCCTGGGGTACCCGAACTGGCGGGAATGCGTGACCGCAGAGTTTAAACAGCATCAAAGCTATTTATACAGACAACTCGAAGCCGCAAGAACAGAAAAGAACATTACACAAATGGCTGAGAATTTGCCAATTGGCGAAATTCCCGAGAGTCATTTGCGCCCCCTTACGCCTCTATCCCCTTTGGATCAGCGAAAAGCCTATCAAAAGGCGGTAGAGACTGCGCCAGACGGTAAGGTTACCGCAAAGCATGTAGAAGAAACTGTGCGGGAGATACAGGAAGCTCACGAGTCGGATAAGAAGAAAGTTAACAGGCTTCACACTGCGCGAGAGGAACATGAAATCATGAGTGATGAGTTCCGGCAAGCATATGAAGCCATGGCGAGAGCCATCATTAACGCTCGCGACGCGGATTGGCAAACGACCGACCGGGTGACGGCGGTGAAACACATCGTAACTCTGCTGAAGATCGCCAGTGGTCAGCAAGAGAATGGCCTGACACCGCTCGCACTTGCTTCGTAAACACCGAACATACGGAACCGCGGGCAAGATGTCTAACCCGAGGCGCTCTCTTCTTAGTGTTCCACTACTTCTTTGTTTTTGTCCGGTCTATAAATGAATTTGGCGTCGCCTATGGGCGCGTTGACCTTGACGGGCGAAAATTCGATGGTGTTGATGTTGCCGGTAAACTCCTCCATCTCGATCTTTCTCACGATGTTCTCTTTGTCGATCCATACCCTGGCTCTCGTGATGCTGCCTTCTTTTCTCGGCACAAGGTCGAGGACCCGCATGTCGCCGGCCACGCTCTCCTGCTTGAGCACAAAGAGATCGTCGAGCTTCGTGATGTCCTCCACGAGATCAAAAAAGGTGCCTCCGGTTCTTTCCTTGTTAATCTTCTCCTTCAACACGAATGTCTTGTCTTCCTCGTCCTGCCACATATATCTTCCATCATAGAGGAAATATTTGATTTTAGGTTTTGTGTAGCGCCAGAGGAACCCTTTCCCTCTTTTGTAAAAGAACTCGCCATCAAATTCCCGCGCTCGCTTTATGGTCGCGATAAATATTTTCTGATGAAAGGTGGCTTCCAGTGAATTTATGTCGCCGTAAGTCTTTTTCAAGTCATCGAAGCCGACCGCAAAGGACGAGGTTGTTACGGCAACGATCAGGGCCGAGACACAAAGAACATTTTCCCACCGCTTACCCATATCGATCACCTAACGTTTGAGCACTTCCCTGGATTTTACGCCGTCGGAGGGACCGACAACTCCATCTCTCTCCATGCGCTCAATGATCCGTGCAGCCCGGTTGTATCCTATCCTGAAGCGTCTCTGCACCATACTGATAGAGGCCTCCCCTCTCGTCATGACGAACTCGACAGCCTCCTGGTATTTGTCATCATCCATGTCTTCGCCGTTTTCTTCGTCTTCCTTTTCCTCGAGTATCTCGTTGTGGTACGATGGGGCACCCTGCCGTTTCAGAAACTCCACCACACTTTTGATCTCACTCTCCGATACGTACGGGCCATGAAGCCTTTGCAATCTCCCGATACCGGGGCTCAAGAAGAGCATGTCGCCGTTGCCGAGTAAACTCTCCGCGCCGTTCGTATCGAGGATGGTCCTCGAGTCCACCTTGGAGAAGACTTTGCAGGAAACACGCGCTGGAAAGTTCGCCTTGATAATGCCTGTGAGTACATCGACCGAGGGTCTCTGTGTGGCAAGGATCAGGTGGATACCGGAGGCGCGGGCCATCTGGGCAAGCCGGGCGATATATTCCTCAACCTCTTTGGGCGAAACCATCATAAGGTCCGCAAGCTCATCGATGACCACGACGATATAGGGTATGGGCTCACCGCCTTCCTGTTTCACCATTTTCTGGTTATATTTCTCGATATTCCTCACGCCCTTCTCGGCCATCATGGAGTATCGTCGCTCCATCTCGTCGGTCATCCACCTGAGAGCTGTTTTCGCGTTCTTCGGGTTTGTCACAACAGGGAGCAAAAGGTGCGGAATACCCTCGTAGAAAGACAGTTCCAGCATCTTGAGGTCGATCATGAGAAAACGCACGTGTAGGGGACTTGCCTTAAAGAGGATGCTGCAGATCATGCTGTTCAAAGAGACGCTTTTGCCCGAACCTGTTGCACCGGCAACAAGAAGATGAGGCATCTTCGCGAGATCCGCCACGTAAGGGTCTCCTGCAATTGTGGTTCCGAGCACAAGGGTGAGATAGGAATGGGAAGACCGGAACACATCGGACTCGATGATCTCGCGAAGGTACACGGTTTCGCGGACTTTGTTGGGGATTTCAATACCCACCACCGCCTTCCCCGGTATAGGCGCGATAATCCTGATGGAGACCGCGGAGAGCGCCATGGCAAGATCGTCAGCCAGGTTCGATATCCTGCTCACCTTGATGCCGGGCGCCGGTTCGAATTCGTACATGGTGATCACCGGCCCGGGTCTTACCTCCGTGACCTTGCCATCGATACCGTAATCCTTGAGCTTCTTTTCGAGGATGCTCGCGTTGGCCTGAATGCTCTCCTTGTCGACTTTCAGTTCCTTTTTCTCGATGGCATCAAGAAGCGCAACCGATGGGAGCTTGTAGGGACCGATCTCTTTGAGAAAATCAAAGGACTCCTGGACCGGCTTCTTTTCTTCCTTAGGTTCTTCTTTCCTCGGTTCCGTGGTTACTGTGGTTACTTTGATTTCCTTTCTTTTCTCAGCCTTGGTTCTGCGCGCCAGCCGTTCTTCAAGCACGGAGAGAATCGGCGCCTGCACGATAAGAAAAAGGGAGATGAGAAGCAGGATAAGGCTGATCAAGACGCTTCCGAAGTAGCCAAAGAAGTTCATGAGCGTCCTCTCGAGGAAAAAACCGAGAAGACCGCAAAAATTCATGGGGACTCCTCTGAGGCCGATCTTGCCAACAATAATCTGGAGCATGGCAGTAAGAGCGATGAAAAGAAGAGCAAGACCGGATGAAAAGACGATGATGTTAGGCGGGTCTTTCTTTTTCAGGTAAAAGAGCGCGAACATAAGCGTAATGGCCGCGAGAAAATAACTCATCATGCCGAAGACAAGCACGAGGCCGTCCGCCAGATAGAACCCCGCCTTTCCGCAGAGGTTGCGTGATGCCGCATCCAGAGGAAAGTAGGAAACAAGGCTTACGAGGAGAAAGAGAAAGAGGCCCGCAAGCCCGATGCCCAGTATTTCCTTCTTCAATTCCCGCGACATATCATCAATCCTTCAATGCGTGATCTCACGTCATCCATGACCCTGGTCTTTGCCGAACGGTCCATGCCGGCAAGTACTATTGGCTCCCCGATACGAATGTATATTACCCCTTTTTCTTTCGGAATGAAACTCCCTTTTGGCTGCAGTGAGCACGATCCGCTTATACCGATAGGGACAATGGGAACCATGGCGCGCAGCGCCAGAGTGAAACCGCCCTTCTTGAAAGGTAGCAGCTTTCCATCCGCGCTCCTCGTGCCTTCCGGGAAAATAATGATATTCATGCCACGCTGGATTTTTCGGGCTGCCTCTTCTATGGCCTTCAAGGCTTCGCGTGGATTCTCTCTGTCAATACTGATGTATCCTGCCCGTCCCATTGCCCACCCTATGAAGGGAATTCTGAAAAGCTGTCTCTTTGCAATCCACTTGAACGAAAGCGGGAGCGAAGAGAGTAGCGAGTAGATATCGAGGGCGCTCTGGTGATTACACATAAGGACGTACGGAGGCTCTGAAATCTTCTCAATGCCCTGGATCACAACTTTCACGCCGCTCACTCTTAAATGGAGCGAGGCCCAGAACCGGCCCATGGCGTGCACTCTTCTTCCGTCCCGATCAAACAGTGAAACGACAAGCGCAATCGTAGAAAGCACTATTGTACTGACGATGAGGCTTAAGGCGATGAGCGACTTCCTCATTCTGCACCGGAAGGCGTCATGGCTTGCGCGAGGTGATCGACGATGTCTCCGATTTCCCGACCAATTTGAGGATCTGCGTCATACGGCGACAGACCGCGCTTGTCCGCATCAATGATCTTTTCGTTCTGCGCCATGTAGCCGAGAAACGGAAGATCGCCAAGGTTCTCTTTCATGAACGTGAGATCCTTTTCACCGGCTACTTTGTTGCCGACCGCGTATACGCGCTTGATTCCTATGTCTTCTCCAAGGCGTTTTACCTGGAAAGCGGTTTGAAAACTCCTTTTCCCCGGTTCCACGACCACGATGAGCGCGTCGATGAATTCCGTGGTCGCCCGGCCCAGGTGTTCGAGCCCCGCCTCCATATCGACGATCACGTAATCATCGCGCTCTACGAGCACATGGGAAAGAAAGCTCCGCAACAGGGCATTCTCCGGACAGAAGCAACCCCCGCCCCCCTGGGGAATACTGCCGAGCACAATGAGCCTAACACCGTCCTTCTCAAGAGAGAACCTTTCGGGTATGTCATCCACCCTGGGATTGATCTGAAAAAAAGCCCCGTATTGTCCCTTTTTCGTCCCTGTCCGTTCCTCAATGAATTCTTGCATTTGAGCCAAAGGCTCGAGCTTTCTTGCCTCCCCCTCGTTAATTCCCAGGGCCGAGGCAAGGTTTGAGTCAGGGTCCGCATCAATGGCTATCACCCTGTGGCCGCGTCGCGCAAGGATGCGCGCCATGACACCGGCGAGAGTGGTCTTTCCGACCCCCCCCTTTCCTGAAATGGCAATCTTCATGGTCCGTCCTTAGGATTTATCGTTGTGAAAGGCTATCATTTCTCATGAAAATATGTCAACGGAGCATTATAGGGGGGACGGCCCTTACATCACGCCTCTCCCGATAGGGCCGCGATGAGCATCCTCTTTTCTTCGGGTGTGGCTATGATGATCATGCTCATCTCCTTCTCCATGATCGTATCCGGATAGGGGTTGTAAATCCATTCCCCGCTTTTCTTCCTGGCGGAGATAACGAGTATATTACCGATATCCCTGAAATTGATGTCTTTCACGGGCCTGCCGACGAAGGGCGAATTTGCCGGTATATGTATCTCTTCTGCACTCATCGGCGAGTATTTGTCTCTTAACATCATGTCAAGGAATGAGGTCACATGGGGCCGTATCATCTCGGAGGCCATTCGCAGGCCTCCGATAAAGTTGAGTGCTACGACCGCATCGGCGCCGGCCCGTTTGATCTTGTCTACGTTTTTCATATCGGTGCACCGCGAGATGATTCGTAGCGAAGGGTTGAGCTGCCTCGCTGTGAGCGAAATCACGATGTTGTCGTTATCGGAGTCGGTGGTGGCGAAAAGGCCCTTTGCATGTTCTATCATGGCCTTCCAGAGGATCTCGTTCTCCGTTGCGTCGCCGACAATGAGGTCCACTGCCAGATCGTTCGCCCTAAAGAGCTCAAGCTTGTTTTCGTCCACATCGATGGCCACGAGCGGCTGTTTCGTGAGAAAGAGTTCGTGCACCACATAGAGGCCCACCATGCCGATACCGCATATGATATAGTGGTCCTTCAGTTTCGCGATATGCTTCTCCATTTTTCTCCTCCTGAAAACCTTCTTCAACTCCCCTTCGATGATGTATGCGGCAAGGGCGGTAAAAACGTAGGCAATCGTCCCCGCCCCGATGAATACGAAAATGATCGTAAAGATCTTTCCAAAAGGCTTGTCGTCAATACCTATCACATCACCGTAACCCACAGTGGTGATGGTAATCGCTGTCATGTACAGCGCATCAAGAATACTCTTGTCCTTGCCGCCTATGATCTTGAATCCGATGGTCCCGATCAGGATAACCGCGATGACGATAACAATAATGTTTAGCAATTTCCTGGGAAGATGCCTTATCAACATTGAACCATTATAGCATGGAAGACGTGCAATAAGAACAACCAATAAGCGGGCAGTTGTGGGGGGCATTCGATGTTCTTCCGCGTGGTTATAGCGATCATCTACGTCATTGATTGTTGACTTATCAGGTGCGGGTGTCTTATTTTACCATACACAGGCAATCGGTTCCGCATTGCGCGGAACTGAACTTTTTTACTCGCATGAACGAGGTGAACCGAATATGACGACGGAAAGGTTAGAATTTAAAACAGAGGTCAAGCAGCTTCTCGATCTTATGATCCATTCTCTCTATTCTCACAAAGAGGTCTTTTTGCGGGAGCTCATCTCCAACGCCTCCGACGCGATCGACCGCGCGCGGTATGAATCACTGACAAATACGGACATCCTTGAAAATGATAAGGGCTGGAGAATAAAGATTATCGCCGACAAAAACAGGGGAACTCTGACGGTGAGCGATAACGGCATCGGTATGGATCACGATGAGATCGTAGAGGCTTTAGGGACTATCGCTCGCTCAGGCACAAAAGAGTTTCTCGCCGTCCTGAGCAACAAAGAAGTCAAGGACAACCCGGAACTCATCGGTCAGTTCGGTGTGGGGTTTTACTCTTCCTTTATGGTCGCTGACAGGATTACGGTGCTCTCAAGAAAGGCAGGCCGAAAGGACAAGCAAGCTGTCCGTTGGGAATCCACCGGCGACGGCACGTTCACCGTCGAAGATGTCGAAAAGGAGGCAAAAGGCACGGATGTCACCCTGCATCTCGTCGATGATGAAAAGCAGTACCTCGATCAGTGGGAAATAGAGGGCATCGTCAAGAAATACTCTGACTTCATCGAACATCCCATCGTTATGGATGTGGAACGACAGGTAGACAGTGAGTTGAAGAAAGGTGAAAAGGTCAAGGTCAGCGAGGAGAAGACGCTTAACTCCATGAAGGCGCTTTGGCTAAAAGATAAATCCGAGTTGACGAACGATGAGTATGACGAGTTCTATAAACATATGACCCACGATTTTACCCCGCCGGCGAAGGTAATCCATTATAGGGCCGAAGGCACCTCCGAATTCACTGCCCTCCTCTATATCCCGGCAAGGGCACCTATCAACATCCTGTACAAAGATTACAAAGTCGGCCCCACCCTGTATGTGAAGCGTGTCCAGATTATGGACCACTGCGAAGACCTCATACCGCAGTATTTGAGGTTTGTAAGGGGCCTCGTGGACTCATCCGATTTGCCGCTTAATGTATCCCGCGAGATACTCCAGCACAACAGACAGATCGAGATCATGAAAACGAATATCACCAAGAAGGTCCTCGATACGCTTGCTGACATGAAAAAAGAGAGCTACGAGGATTATCTCAAGTTTTATGGCGAATTTGGCCGGATCCTAAAAGAGGGGATCCATTTCGATTACCTGAAAAAAGAGACCATCGCGGACTTGCTCGTCTTCCCTTCCACTAAAACGGGGCAGGAAAAGTTCACGACACTCAGTGAATATGTTCAGGGTATGAAGGAGGGCCAAGAAGCGATTTATTATATCACCGGCACCTCTCTTGATGAGACGCTCAAGTCTCCTTACCTTGAAGTATTTCGGGAAAAGGAATATGAGGTCCTCGTCCTGCTCGATGAGATCGATGATTTTATCTTGAGTAATTTCGAATACCAGGGCAAGAAGATGAAATCCATCACTAGGGGTGATGTGAGCCTCGACAAATCGGAAAAGGATGAAAAGGAAAAAGCACAAAAGAAGTATGGCAAATTTATCGATCTCATGAAAGACATATTGAAGGATGAGGTGAAAGACGTAAGGCTCTCGGGGAGACTCACCGATACAATCTGCTGCCTTGTGGCCGACGAGGGTGATCTCGATCCGCAGATGGAAAAGCTGTTAAAATCCATGGGACAGGAAGTCCCTCCCATGAAACGGATACTGGAGATCAATCCGGCGCACCCGCTTTTTGCCTCAATGAGCGCTATCTTCGACAAGGACAAAAAGAGCACCGTTCTTGAGGACTACGTCCGGCTTCTCTACGATCAAGCCCTGGTTGTTGAAGGCTCGAAGCCCAAAGACCCCGGGCTTTTCTCAAAGCTCATTGCGAAGTTAATGCTCGAGAATACCGCAGCCAGGCAGGCTGAGTAGAGGCCAGGCAGGTGCCGCGCATGGTCTTATTGCATATTTATTTGTAAAGTATGGTGGTTTCGAACGGACAGATGGTTTTTACATAAGACCGGAGAGGAATCTACTCGAAGATCTCTTTGAATCTTTCCTTAACACCTTTGCGCATCTTGGGGCTAGCCTCTCCGAACTCCTTGGCGAGCTCTTCCATGAGATTTCTCTGCTTTTCGCTCAGGTTGGAAGGTACGACAATATTCAGGTAAACAAGCTGGTCCCCTCGACCGTATCCGTTGGATTTTGTCACGCCCAAACCCTTTAGCCTGAATACTTTGCCCGGTTGTGTGCCGGCGGAAACCTTGATCTCGGTGTGGCCCTCTATCGTGGGCACCGTGATTACTCCGCCCAGAGAGAGCAGCGGAAAACCGACATCGATCTGCACGGCGATATCGTCACCGGCACGCTCAAAAATTGCGTGCTCCTTTACCTGCAAAACTATATAGAGGTCTCCGGGGGCCGTATCACCATGCTGTTGCATGCCCTCATTGCGGAGCTTGAGCCGTGTCCCGTTGTCCACGCCGGGCGGTATCTTGATTTTCAGTTTCTTTTTTGTTCTGACGCTGCCCCTGCCTTTGCATGCCTTACAGGGGTTCTTAATGATAGCGCCTTCGCCGCCGCAAAACTCACAGGTCCTGTTGATCGTGAAAAAACCGTGGCTCTGTCGGACCTGGCCCCTGCCGTTGCAATTCTTGCACGTGGTAGGCTGATAACCCGGCTCTATCCTGGTGCCGTTGCAGACCGTGCATTTCTCTTCCTTAGGGATCTCAATCTCTTTCTCTCCGCCGAACACCGCCTCTTCGAATTCTATGGTGAGGTTGTAGCGAAGGTCATCCCCTTTTCGCTCCCTGGACTGCCTCTGCGTGCCGAAGAAATCATTGAACAGGTCGTTAAAAACCGTGTCAAAATTGCCTTGAAAGCCGAAATCGAACATCGATCCCGCGTCGCCCGCGTCGCCGAATCGTTCGTAGCGGCGACGCTTCTCGGGATCGGAAAGCACCGCGTAGGCCTCGCTTACTTTCTTGAACATCTCCTCGGCTTCTTTGTTACCCGGATTTCTGTCGGGATGGTACTGGAGGGCAAGTCTCCTGTATGACTTCTTTATCTCCTCTTCGGTAGCCCCTTTAGAAACATGGAGGATTTCGTGGTAGTCGACATATTCTCTTCTCATTAAATCGCCTTGTTTTACTGGATTTCAGGTTTTTTGGACAGAACTACCCGCGAGGGTCTCACCAATCTCTCGTTGAGCAGGTAACCTTTCTGAAACTCGGATATTACCATATCCGGCTCCATGTCTTCTCTCTCTTCCTGGTAAAAGGCTTCATGAAGGTTAGGATCAAACTTTTTACCTATCGCATCAATTCTCGTCACGCCGGCTTTTTCAAGGGTTTTGACGAATTCATTGAGGGTCATTCTGACCCCTTCGTTGATGCCCTGGCACTCATCGGTTTTTGAGGCATGTTCGAGGGCCATTTCCAGATGATCCACCACGGGGATCAGGTCTTTGATGAGAACCTCATTTCCGTATTTTATAGCTTCCTGTTTTTCCTTGGCCTTGAGTCTCTTGAAGTTCTCGAATTCCGCCTGGAGATAGAGCATCTTCTCTTGAAGCGCCTTTATGTTCTCTTCCTTCTCTTCAAGCAATCTCTTTAATTCTTCTACGCCGGCCTCATCAGTCTTCTTTTTTTTCTTGTGTTCATCATGCCTGTGTTCTTCCTGATGGCCGGCCTCGCGTTTTTCATGCGGTTCCCTGTGATGCTCTTCCTTGTTCCTTGCTTTGGTTTCTTCCTGATTATTTTCCGGTTCTTTCATTACCTGTTTCTCCCTCACATCATCCTGAGGATATCCGTAACGGTCCTCGCCGTATAGTCAACAATGGGTATGAGCTTCGAGTAATTCATCCTCATGGGACCTATAACCCCGAGGATACCCATGCCTTTTTCGCTAATCCGATAGGTGGACATAATAATGCTCACATCCCTCATCTCTCTCATATCGCTCTCATTGCCGAGTATCACGCTCGTGCCCTCTTTTCTCAGGCAGCTATCGAGCAGTTTTACGAGCTTCTCTTTGTTTTCGAGGGCTTTCAAAAGTTCCTTGAGCCTTTCAATGTCAGAAAATTCCGGAACTCCTATCATTTCGGAAGTGCCTTCCATGTATACTTCTCGTTTCTCTTCTTCGCCTATAATGATATCGAGGGCGTCTCTTATCTTTTCACTGATCAAAGTCAATTCTTCTCTATCTCTATTCATCTCTCGCAGTACATGGTCCCTCAGCGCATAAAAGGGCATGCCGCTGAATCTCTCGTTCATGTATGCCTTCATCTCATTTAACACATGGATGGGAAGGTCTTCGTCGGTTTCGACAAGCCTCTTATGAACCATGCCCGAGGAGGTAACAAATACCATGAGTATGGTATGGCGGGACAGCTTCACCAGTTCTATTTCTTTGAAAAACATCGTATTTACTTTGGGTTCCACAACAATACCCGTGCAGCTCGACATGGCCGCCAGCATCCGTGATGCATCCGACATGATCTCTTCGACATAAGAATAGTGCGGCCTGGCAAGCGATTCCAGGACTTTCAACTCCCTTCTGCCCGGCATCCCGAAGGTGGCCAGGTTGTTCACATAATACCTGAACGCCTTTGGACTGGGCATCCTTCCCGCGACGGCGTGAGGCTTGAAGAGAAAACCGAGTTCTTCCAGAGATCCCATGATGTTTCGTATTGTGGCGGAACTCACCTTACTCTTTATGGTTTTCGCTATTGTTTCCGACCCGATTGGCTCGGCAGACGATATGTAGTGCTCCATCACCAGTCGGAGCACAATCTTTTCCCGCTCGTTTAATACTTCGTTCAACTCATTCAACCTTTCACGTATAAATTAATGATATTCGCTATTTTTGTCAAGAAAAGGTGGCGAGCGAGGGTGACTCGTCCTACGCGTAGACTTCGAGGGTTGACATGAGTCTCAACCCTGCTGCCTCAACCTCTCTGTACCTACTCACGCCGGACTGGATCATACCCGTCACGACCTTATCGATGGCATACTGGTCTTTCACAAATTGTGTATCCACGTTCAGGGTGTAGCCAATCTTTATACCGGTCGCGACCCTGGCGGGGCAGACCTCCGTGCCGTATGAGGAATTTCCCGTACCCTCCGGCGTCAGGAATCGCTCAACCGGAAGAAGGCTCGTGCTCCCATTGGTTACACGGGTTTCACCGGCACGAGCAAGGCCCTTATCGTCGCGGGCAGCGTCCGCAGCAACGCTACCCTTTGGCGCGCCGTCTTGTTTTTCCCTGTTCGGCCTGCTTGTCTCTGCAATGGGGCGGGAGCCGTAGTATGGCACTTTAGCGACGTTGCCTTGAGTTATGATAGCCGTCGTTTCCATTATCGCCGTATTATTATAGCACTATTCGAGAAAATCGTCATCTGCAAATGTCCTTAAGAAACATTTAATCATCAGGCGCCGTTCTATCAATGACGCCTGCCAACGGGTTCATCCTTGACTTTCGGCGGGCCATAGGGTAATGATTTGCGTTGTGAAAGATTCTCCCATTTCCTCCGATTCGCCGCCTTTTAAGGAAGATCCTTCTGCCTGGTGGTTTGTTTTTCGGGATCAGAAAATGCTCGTTGCTGTGGAAAAATCCGCGCCTGAAGTGCCCTCCTCAGATGCGCTTTTCGGGCTCGGACTTATCCCCTTAACCGAGTACCATCTTGGGATCTTAGATGGAACGCGATGCATCGCCGCCTATCTTCCGGAGAACGTCGCAGTGCCCGCTCATATGGAATTTCACGGGTTAAGAAGCCTTTTCGGACACCTGAACCCGGAGTTTTACGCGATCGCGGTCAGGGCCCTCGGCATTATTAACTGGGACAGCACCCATGAATTCTGCAGCCAATGCGGCTCGCCGGCCCTAAGGCGCAACGACGTGCTAGCCCGACAATGCACAAAATGTGGCTTTACCATGTTTCCCCGCATCTCTCCCGCGGTCATTGTGCTTGTCGAGCGCGACGATAAGGCGCTTCTCGCCCGCGCGACAAGGTTTCAGGATGCGATGTACAGCGTCATCGCGGGATTCGTCGAACCAGGAGAGACGCTCGAACAGACAGTGCAGCGGGAAGTCAAAGAAGAGACGGGGATCGAGGTCGATAACATTCACTACTTCGGGAGTCAGCCATGGCCTTTTCCCGACTCTCTCATGATTGGGTTTACCGCTCAGTACGCAGGTGGCGAAATCAAGGTTGATGGCGAGGAACTTTTGGATGCAGCGTGGTTTGCGGCGGACGGGCTTCCCAGGATTCCCGGAAGGATAAGCATCGCCCGGGCGCTTATCGACTGGTTTGTCGCGAAACACGGCAAAGCGGTCGGCGATGAATAGGATACGCAACGCATGGTAGGCAGAAGGCTCATCTCTCCACCGGCTACCGATAGTGCCTCCAAGGACAGCAATAAACGTATGAAGGCAATT
>Ga0335069_10004439_pt1 | contig 20836 bp, 22 predicted proteins | sample Lox_Sample_11_FD_206714 | JGI IMG/M metagenome (GOLD analysis project Ga0335069, IMG submission 206714) | Soil microbial communities from Loxahatchee National Wildlife Refuge, Florida, United States - Lox_Sample_1.1 | ecosystem: Environmental > Terrestrial > Soil > Wetlands | place: USA...
CGGATCGCCGGTGCGCTCCCGGACGTATTTGATCGTGTTGATCAGCTCGTCGTACGTCGACATCGGTGTCGCGACCCCTCCATGCCGGGCGACAGTACCCAGGCACGTTCGCACCGACAATTCACCCCGTCGCGCCTGTGAACCATCGATCCGGCGTGGTTGGTGGCTAGCCCGCGGGGACGGCGTACTGTGCGCGCAGCCCTTCCAGGACAGCCTTTTTCGCGCGATCGAGTTCGCGGGCATCGGCCACCACCCTCGCGATTTCGCGTTGCTTGTCCATCAGAAACCTGTGCAGTTCGCGCGCCCCCATGGGGGTGTCGATGGCAAGGTCCGCGCGGTCCGTGGCGGCGCGGTCGATCTCCTCGGCGATCGCGTCGAGTCGCCTGACACTCTCACGGGTCGCGGCATGGGCGCTGGCGAGCACCCCCGCCAGCACGCGGTCGGCATCGGAGGCGGCGCTGTGCCGTCCGGCCAGCGCTGACTGCCGCGCCTGCATGGCGCCCAGCGAGGGCCCGGCTTGTTCCGGCGTGGATTCGTTGCTCGTCATTGCGGCCGCCGAATCGCAATGTTGCTGCCCAGTCGACTGATTCGCACCGAAGCGCCCGGGTAGGGCGCTTCGACAACCAGGTTGTTGCCGATCGCCATCTGCACGTGTCCGGCGTGGGGGAAGACGAGGTCGCCCGGCCGGACGAGCGAACGGGGGACCGGCAGACCGTCGTTGATCTGCTGATAGGTGGTGCGGCCCAGGTGAACGCCCGCCTGCGCATAGGACCACTGGACCAACCCGGAACAGTCGAACTGGTCGGGCCCGGTCGCACCCCATACGTATGGGCGCCCCAGTCGCGACAACGCCGCGCGCACGGCGATCGCGGCGCGGCCGCTCAGCGCGGGCAGGCCGGGAACGCGGTGGTGTATCAGCCGGTACCGCAGCGCCCGCAGGGCCGTGGAGTGCCGTCGCGCCTTCAGGCGGGCCGCCAGGACGTGCGCCCGCTGGGCGCGCAGCCGGGCCACGCGACGGCGCATCGCCTCGCGCTGGGCCAGCGGCGTCATGGCAATCGCGGAAGTCCCCGCGGTATCGGCGCGGGCGTGGTCGACCACCGATTTGGTCAGCTCGCGGGCGTCGGCGCGATCCTCGTGGGCGACGGCGATGACGCGGGCAGCGTCGGCATCCGTGCGCGCCGCCGATTGCAGGCGGTGTTCGCCGCGGTCCGTCGCGAGCCGGTAAACGGCATGTGCGACACCGCTATTCAGGCCGCTGCCTCGTTGCAGCAATCCGCGGTAATGCGCGGTGGCCGCCTCCAGCGTCGGCGGCCTCGTGGTACCGGCAAAGAGTCGATGAGCGCGGCTCAGCACCTCGATTTCGCTTTCGGTCACCGCGCCTCCTCGCCGCCGTCGCGATCTGGCTGGTCCCTCGGCGCCTCGACCGCCTCGGTGAAGGCGCGAACGCGGGGGAGCGCCCCCGCAGGGATGACGCCCCGGTTGCGGATGTCCCACATTTCGTCGGTGCCGACCCCGACGAGGGCCGCGATGACCGTCTCCGGCAACGGCGACCGCACGCACGCGCGATCGAAGCGCGCGCTCAAGCTGGCGGGCATCCGTTTCAGCAGGGCCGTGCGCGTCGCCTCGAGCGCCTGCAGGTGCTCCATGAGCCGGCCCGTCGAGTCGGCGCCGGCGTTGACGGCCACCCGCCAGGAGCTGGCGGCCAGCATCTCCGCCTTCACGCATTGAGCGATCACAGACAGAATATACGTCTCATATTCGTTTGATGTCGTCGCCGGCAGCCGATCGATGACGGATTTGAGGGCATCCAGTTGCGCTTCGGCGTAGCCTTCCAGCACTTCCGTATCGCTGTGACGGTCGACCACCACCGCGCCGGCGGACCGGGCGGGCCTGGTGTCGACCGGCTGCGCGGCCATCAGCCGGGCCAATTCGGCATCCGGGTCGGCGGCCACCAGCAGCCGGGAGTAAGTGCCCGGCGGCAGGCCCAGCCCGTTCTCAACCTTCTGAACTGTGCTTTTGTGGGGCTTGCGAGCACCGCGTTCGAGGAAGCTCAGCCCCATGATGCTGACGCCCGTCGCGGCGGCCAGCTCCGCAAGCGACCAGTCGCGTGACTCACGCAACGCGCGGATGGCCGCGCCGGCCGATTCACGGCTCACCGCACGCTCCGGCCATAGGCCGGATATTACACAAGACGCGGGCTTACCCAGCCGATATACGTTTTAATCTCGTTTCGCTTGCGCTCGGCCGCCATACGTGTATACGATTTCGCCTACGTTTCACCGCCGGACAAGGAGACCGACATGGGGCACCCCTGCGCAGCCAACCCGGAACTGTGGTTCGGCTATCCCGACGACGACGGTGGTGACGGCGCCGCGAAGGCGCGCGCCTACGAGCGGTCCGCCACCGAGGCGCGGATCCAGTGCCTGCGCCGCTGCCCGCTGGCACAGCAGCGCCGGTGCGCCCAGCACGCCATCACGCACCGCGAGGAGTACGGCGTCTGGGCCGGCGTCAAGCTGCCCGGCGGCCAGTACCGCAAGCGCGAGCAGCTCGCCCGCGCCCACGACGTCCTGCGCCGGATCGCCGCCGGCGAGATCAACTCACGGCAGCTGCCCGAGAACGCGGCCCTGTTGGAACGTCACGAGCTTGATGCGATTCCCGTCGCCGCAGTGGTGTTGCACCTGCCGACCGCACAACTCGGGCCCCGTTCGGCCGCCTGACCTTCGGTCATCGTCGCGACGGCAGTTTGCTGACCCTGCCGACGGGGTAGACGGGCTTGGCACGAAAGAGTCCGTCGACCCCGAGGCGCTTCCATGACGTTCGACCTGACACCGACGGCAGCACAACACGACCTGGCCCGGCGCACCCACGAATTCGCCGAAGAAGTGATCCGCCCCGTGGCCCTCCACTACGACCAGCGCCAGGAGTTTCCCTGGCCGGTGCTGGAGGAGGCGGCCCGGTGCGGCTTCTACAGCCCGCTGTTCTATCGTGACCTGATCGGTGACCCGACCGGCATTTCGCTACCGATGTTATGGAGGAGCTCTTCTGGGGCTGCGCCGGAATCGGATTGGCGATCGTCATGCCCGCGCTGGCGCTGTCGGCGATCGGTCAGGCCGCGTCGCCGGAGCAAATGCTCGAGTGGGCGCCCGAATGTTTCGGAACCCCAGGCGATGTCAAGCTCGCCGCCCTGGCGATCTCCGAGCCCGAGGGCGGCAGCGACGTTCGGAATCTGCGCACTCGCGCGCGCCGCGACGGTGACGACTGGATCATCGATGGCCACAAGATGTGGATCGGCAACGGCGGCATCGCCAACGTGCATGTGGTGAACGCGGTCGTCGACGAGGAACTCGGACACCGCGGCCAGGCGCTGTTCGTGGTGCCCGGCGGAACACCGGGGCTGAAACTGGTTCGAAAACTCGACAGGCTGGGTTGCCGGGCGTCCCACACCGCCGAGTTGCTGTTCGAAGGGGTGCGCGTTCCGGGAGCCAATTTACTTGGCGGAGAAGAGAAGCTCGAACACAAGCTCGCCAAAGCCCGCGAGGTGTTGGCCGGTGGAAAGCGGTCCGGCTCGGCGACGCTGGGCACCTTCGAGCAGACCCGCCCGATGGTCGCAGCCCAGGCGATCGGGATCGCCCGCGCCGCACTGGAGTACGCGACGTGGTACGCCACGGAGCGAGAGGCCTTCGGCGGCCCGATCATCGACAACCAGGGCATCGCGTTCCCGCTGGCGGAGCTGGCCACTGAGATCGACGCCGCCCGGCTGCTGACCTGGCGCGCCTCCTGGATGGCCGCCAACAACGTCCCCTTCGAGCGCGGCGAGGGCTCGATGTCGAAACTCGCCGCCAGCGAGGTCGCCGTGAAGGCCACCGAACGCGCCATCCAAACGATGGGCGGCTGGGGCTACATCACCGACCACCCGGTGGAGAAGTGGTATCGGGATGCCAAGCTGTACACCATCTTTGAGGGCACCAGCGAGATTCAGCGGATGGTCATCTCCAACGCGCTGGGCGCCACGGTGGGCAGCCCGCCGCTGCATGTGGTCATCGAGCCGATCGGCGGTCCGCTGAATCGGATTTTCGGTCGCGGCACCCCCCTGCGATCCCGCGCCGCCGAGGCTGCGCTGTCGATGCAGGATCGCGTCCCCGGACCGGTCATGCGGCTGGCGATGAAGGTGCTGCGGCCGCCGGGCAGGTGAGGCCCCGACGAGGCGTAGCGTCGGGCGGGTGAGCAACCTCGAGACCGCGCCGGTCGAAGTCGCTTGCAACACGTCACGGGCCACCGGTATCGAGGTTCTACATCCGCGAGAGGTCCCGCTGGGCGGCCCGAGGGCGATGCGGGTGCAGCGCACCCTTCCGCAACGACAGCTCTCGCTGATCGGCGCCTGGTGCTTCATCGACCACTATGGCCTCCCCGAAGGCCCGGTGCGCGCGCGCATGGACGTCCCGCCTCATCCGCACACCGGACTGCAGACCGTGAGTTGGTTGTTCAGCGGGGGAGTGGAGCACCGCGACAGCGCCGGCGTCCATGCCGTGGTCCGGCCGGGCGAGCTGAATCTGATGACGGCGGGCGCGGGCATCTGTCACTCCGAGGTGTCCATCGAATCGGATGCCGTTTTGCACGGGGTGCAGTTGTGGGTGGCCCTGCCCGATTCCGACCGCGACACCAGCCGCGGTTTCGCTCACTATGCGCCCGCGCCGATTTCGCTGCCGGGGGCGGTGGCACGCGTGTTTCTCGGGGAGCTGGCCGGTAGCCGCTCGCCGGTGCGCACCTTCACCCCGCTGCTCGGCGCCCAGCTCGACCTGGAGCCGAACGCCGCGCTGGACATCGCCGTCGATCCGGGATTCGAACACGGCGTGCTCTGCGACGCGGGGCCCGTCGCGCTGGGCGAGGCTACCCTGGCGGTCGCCGACCTCGGCTACCAGGGACCCGGCGATTCGACGCTGCACCTGCGCAACACCGGTGACCGGCCGGCGCGGGTCGTGCTGCTGGGCGGGACACCGTTCGCCGAACAGTTGGTGATGTGGTGGAACTTCGTCGGGCGCAGTCACGACGAGATCGTCGGCTACCGCCGATTGTGGGAGGACGCCGACGACCGCTTCGGTGCCGTCACGGGCTACCGCGGTCCGGTCACGCGACTGCCCGCCCCGCCGCTGCCGACCACCCGGCTGCGGCCTCGACCGATCCCTCAACCAAAGGAGCACCGATGACCGCCGACAAGACCGGCGCCCCCACCACCGTCACCGCGGAGGAGGGTCGTTACACCATCGCCGTCGACGGCAAAACCGTCGGCCTCGCCGACTTCGCCGATCGGGGCGACCAGCGCGTCTTCTACCACACCGAGATCGACCCCGCGTACGGCGGGCGCGGCCTGGCCACCATCCTCGTAAAGGAGGCGCTCGACGCGGCACGCGACGATGGCAAGCGCGTCGTCCCGGTGTGCTCCATGGTGGGCACGGTGCTCAAGAAGCACCCCGAGTTCGATGACATCACCGACCCCGTCACCGCCGACGTGCACCGGTGGCTGCGGTCCTAGCCGGCCCGCTCACTTGCCGGTGCGCTCGCGGTGCTTGCACCCGGGCCAGCAGCAGGGCCGGCGCTTGCCTTCCTCCAATTCCTCCTGGGTCCGGCGAATGCGCCGCTTTCGGGTCGTGTCCTGTTTGGCGTCCTCCACCCAGCAGATGAACTCGTTGCGCGCCAGGGGTGTGATGTCCTGCCAGGCCACCAGCGCCGTGGAGTTGGCGGTCAGCGCCGCACGCAGATCTGCCGGCAGTCGGTGCACCACTCCGCCGGGGACTCGGTTGCTGCTCACCGGGCTAGGGTAAGGCGATCCAGCCAGAGGAGGCAGCATTGAGCGAGCACGAAGTGCGGATGATCGTCTTGTCGACCGACGACCTGGACGAGTCGATCCGCTTCTACAGCGAGACCCTCGGAATGCCGCTGAAGTTCCGCGATGGAGCCCACTTCGCCGCCCTCGACGGCGGGGCGGTGACTCTCGCGCTCGCGACCGCGGTGGACCACCCCATACCCGGGCAGGTCGTCGTCGGTATCAAGACCGCTGACGTCGACGCCGCCGCGAAGGCCGTCGAGGCCACCGGCGGCGGCATCGTGAAGGGCCCGTACGACGACGCACATGAGCGGCGCGCCGTGGTCTACGACAACAAGGGCAACGGCTTGGTCTTCTACAGCCCGCTGGCTCGCTGAACTACGTTCGACCACAAGCCTTTCGAAACCAGTCGGCATCTTGCCGCTGTCCACACCGATAGGCGACATTCAAATCCGGTGGCGCATGCGATACCGCATTCACGGACCGAGTGGTGATGCGCGCGATCCCATCCTGGTCTGCCGTGCCGGGAACCACGGCGACCGAGCGGCCGCCGATTCCCGACTCATCACACCGGCTCATCACCACAGTGGGCGAAGGGGGACTTGAACCCCCACGTCCCGAAGGACACTGGCACCTGAAGCCAGCGCGTCTGCCATTCCGCCACTCGCCCGGAAAAACAACCGATGGACCATACCACTGTAATAGCCGTCCGCCCCAATCGCCGTGGCGGGACGGGACCGCCGGTCACGCCTGCCGCGACCGGGCCGCGGCGGGCTGAGCTGCACGGATGCGATTCTCAGAGTTCCGCGGTGCCGCGGCGTCGCGGTGTCCCGATACCATGCTGGAGTGACCCAACACGTGGGCGGTCCGTTTGCCTCGCGCCCGCGACACACGACGGCAGCTGCGGGCGAGCGCTGACGGATGAGTAGCCAAAGGGGGCTCGTTCAGCGCATCGAGCGCAAGCTCGAGGCGACGGTCGACAACGCGTTCGCCCGGGTGTTCGGCGGATCGATCGTGCCGCAAGAGGTTGAAGCGCTATTGCGCAGGGAAGCCGAGGACGGGGTACGCGCGCTGCAAGGGAATCGTCTTTTGGCCCCCAACGAATACATCATTACCCTCGGTATGCACGACTTTGCGAAGGTGGGAGCCGACACGGATCTCACGTCGAACGCTTTCGCGAGGTACTTGGCCGACTATATCTATGAACAGGGGTGGCAAACGTATGGTGATGTGGTCGTCCGGTTCGAGCAGTCGTCGAGCCTGCATACCGGTCAGTACCGCGCCCGCGGTGCTGTCAATCCCGATGTCGAGCCCCGCCCGATCGCCATCCATCGCCTCCGGCCACAATCAGATCACGCGTTCGGCGCAGAACGAGGAGTAGCAGCAATGACTGACAATTCGAGCTACCACGGGGGTCAGGGGCAGGGCAGGCCCGGCGACGAGTATTACGACGACCGTTACGGGCGCCCGCAAGAAGAACCGCGCGGCCAGGAGCCGCAGGGCGGACCGGAGCCCCGAGGCGGCTACCCGCCCGAGCAAGGCGGCTACCCACCGCCTGGGGGCTATCCGCCACCTCGTCAGCCGGAGCAGGGCGGCTACCCGCCACAGGGCGGCTATCCCGAGCAGGGCGGCTACCAAGAGCAGCAGCGGGGGGGCTACCCGGAACAGGGCGGCTACCAGGGCCAGCGCGGCGGCTACCCCGAGCAGGGCGGCTACGACCAGCGCGGCTACCAAGCCCCGGGCGGCTACCCCGACCAGGGGCAGGGCGGCTACCCACCGTCCTACGAGCAACGTCCCCCGGCGCCCGGCGGCTACGGCGGCCAAGGCTACGACCAGGGCCACCGCCAGGGTGGCGGCTACGGGCCGCCGGGCGGCGGTCAGGCCGGCGGCACCCAGCAGGCCTACGGGTACGGCGACTACGGTCGCGGGCCGGCGCGCCAAGAAGAGAGCGGGTATGCCCCACCGGCCCCGCAGGGCGCGCCCGAGCAACAACGCCCGGCTTACCCGGACCAGGGCGGCGGGTACGACCAGGGCTATCAGCAGAGTGGGGGATACGGCCAGCAGGACTACGGCCCGGGTGACTACACTCAATACGCCGAAAGCGTCCCGGGCGGCGGATATGCCCCGCAAGGCGGGGGGTATGCCGACACGGCCCACCGCGACTACGAGTACGGCCAGCCCGCCGACTACGGTCAGGCGGCTGACTACGGCCAGCAGCCGGGCGGCGGCTACGGGGATTACGGTCAGGGCGGCTACGGCGCCGCCGGAACCACGGTGACCCTGCAGCTCGACGACGGCAGCGGCCGGACCTACCAGCTGCGCGAGGGCGCCAACATCATCGGCCGCGGCCAGGACGCCCAGTTCCGGTTGCCCGACACCGGCGTCTCGCGGCGTCACCTGGAGATCCGCTGGGACGGGCAGGTCGCGCTCCTTTCCGACCTCAACTCCACTAACGGCACCACCGTCAACAACGCACCGGTACAGGAGTGGCAGTTGGCCGACGGCGACGTGATCCGTCTGGGCCACTCGGAGATCATCGTTCGCATCCACTAGACGCAGCCGGCTCAAAGCTGCCGTGCTTCGCCCCGCGTGGACGACCGTCCAAGTATCGTGACGTTGCTGATGTGCTCGATGTCGCGGGCACGAGGGGTGCGGCGCCAGGACGGAAAGGACGCCAGATGCAGGGACTGGTACTGCAGCTGACGCGCGCCGGATTTCTAATGTTGTTGTGGGTATTCATCTGGTCCGTGTTGCGGATCCTGCGGACCGATATCTACGCGCCCACCGGGGCCGTCATGGTGCGTCGCGGCCTGGCGCTGCGCGGCACGCTGCTGCCCTCGCGCCAGCGTCGCCACGCCGCGCGCTATCTCGTGGTGACCGAGGGCGCGCTGACCGGCGCCCGCATCACGCTCAGCGGGCAGCCGGTGTTGATCGGGCGCGCTGACGACTCGACCCTGGTGCTCACCGACGACTACGCCTCGACACGGCACGCCCGGCTGTCTCAGCGCGGCTCGGAATGGTACGTCGAGGATCTAGGATCGACCAACGGCACTTACCTTGACAGGGCGAAGGTGACGACTGCGGTACGGGTTCCCATCGGAACGCCGATTCGAATCGGCAAAACGGCAATCGAGCTGCGTCCGTGACCCGCGCCGGCGACGATGGTGCCGGCGCAGCCGGGATCGTGGGGGCACTCCCCAGCTCCGCGGGGACACCACCCGCTCGCGGGGGAGAGTGGCGCCCGTGACCCTGGTCCTGCGATATGCCGCCCGCAGCGATCGCGGCCTGGTACGCGCCAATAACGAAGACTCGGTTTACGCCGGCGCGCGACTGCTGGCTTTGGCCGACGGCATGGGTGGACACGCCGCCGGCGAGGTGGCCTCCCAGTTGGTGATCGCAGCGCTGGCCCATCTCGACGACGACGAGCCCGGCGGCGACCTGCTTGCCAAGCTCGACTCGGCGGTGCGCGCCGGCAACGCGGCGATCGCCGCACAGGTCGAGATGGAGCCCGACCTCGAGGGAATGGGCACCACACTTACCGCAATCTTGTTCGACGGCAACAGGATTGGGCTGGTTCATATCGGCGACTCGCGTGGCTACCTGTTGCGCGACGGCGAGCTCACCCAGATCACCAAGGACGATACGTTCGTCCAAACCCTGGTGGACGAGGGGCGGATCACTCGGGAAGAGGCGCACAGCCACCCCCAGCGATCGCTGATCATGCGGGCGCTGACGGGCCATGAGGTCGAGCCCACCCTGACCATGCGCGAGGCGCGCGCCGGCGACCGCTACCTGCTCTGCTCCGACGGGTTGTCCGACCCCGTCAGCGACGAAACGATCCTCGAGGCGCTGCAGATCCCCGACGTGGCCGAGAGTGCTTACCGCCTCATCGAATTGGCGCTGCGCGGCGGCGGCCCCGACAACGTGACCGTCGTGGTCGCCGATGTCGTCGACTACGACTACGGCCAGACGCAGCCGATCCTGGCCGGTGCGGTGTCGGGTGAGGACGACCAGCTGACCCTGCCCAACACCTCCGCCGGCCGCGCCTCGGCCATCAGGCCCCGCGACGAAGTCGCCAAACGCGTTCCGGCGCAAGAGGAAACGCCTCGGCGGTCGCGGTGGTCGCGGCGGCGAATGGCGATCGTGGTCACGCTGATCGTGCTGCTGGTGCTCGCCGGTCTGGGCATCGGCCGGGCCATCATCCGCAGCAACTACTACGTCGCCGAATACAACGGCCTGGTGTCGATCCTGCGGGGGATCCAGGGGTCGCTCTTCGGCATGTCGCTGCATGAGCCGTATCTGATCGGTTGCCTCAACGCCCGCAACGAACTGTCCCTGATCAGCACCCGCCAAAGCGGCGGTCATCTCGACTGCCGCCTGATGCAACTGCAGGACCTGCGCCCGCCCGAGCGCGCACAGGTTCAGGCCGGGCTCCCGGCCGGCACCCTTGACGACGCCATCGGGCAGCTGCGCGAACTGGCGGCCGGCTCCCTGCTGCCGCCCTGTCCACCGCCGCGCGCCACTCCCCCGCAAGCGGGTGGTACCCCCACTCCGCCCGGCACCGCGGAGCCGAATGTCAGTGCGCCGCCTACTTCTTCCAACGCCACCCCATCCACCAGCGCCAGTCCGACCAGCACCCCCGCAAGCACCGCGCCGACAGCGCCCGCGACCACGTCGCCCACCAGCACCCAGACGGTGACTGCGCTCCCGCCACCCCCACCTAAGCCGGGCATCGACTGCCGGGCGGTGGCATGACCACACAAGTCCAGCCGCCGGTCGCAGTTACTCCTCCGCTGCCTACTCGGCGCAACGCCGAACTGCTGTTGTTGTGCTTCGCAGCGCTGATCACCGTCGCCGCATTGCTCATCGTCCAGGCCAACCAGGACCGCGACCTGCGCTGGAACCTGGTCAGCTACGGGCTGGTCTTTCTGTTCATGTTCGGAAGCGCGCACTTGGCGATCAGGCGCTTCGCCCCCTATACCGACCCGCTGTTGCTGCCAATTGTGGCTCTGCTCAACGGGCTTGGTTTGGTGATGATCCACCGCCTCGACCTCGTCAACAACGAGTTGAGCGGCCGTCATCATCCCAGCGCAACCCAGCAGATGCTGTGGACCGTGGTCGGGGTGGCCGCGTTCGCGCTGGTGGTCACCTTCCTCAAAGACCATCGACAACTGGCCCGCTACGGCTACATCTGCGGGGTTGCGGGTCTGGTTTTCCTCGCGATTCCCGCGGTGCTACCCGCATCCATGTCCGAGCAGAACGGCGCGAAGATATGGATTCGCTTCCCGGGCTTCTCAATTCAGCCGGCCGAATTTTCCAAGATTCTGCTGCTGATCTTCTTCGCCGCGGTGCTGATCGCAAAACGCCGGCTGTTCACCAGCGTTGGCAAGCATTTCATGGGGATGACCCTGCCGCGCCCCCGCGATCTCGCGCCGCTGTTGGCGGCGTGGGTGATCTCGGTGGGCGTGATGGTCTTCGAAAAGGACCTTGGCACTTCGCTGTTGCTGTACGCGTCGTTTCTGGTGGTGCTCTACCTCGCCACCCAACGTTTCAGCTGGGTTGTCATCGGCTTGGTGCTGTTCGCCGCGGGAAGCGTTGCGGCATACTTCCTTTTCGACCACGTCCGCGTCCGGGTGCAGATGTGGTGGGACCCGTTCTCCGACCCTGACGGCAGCGGGTATCAGCTCGTACAGTCGATGTTCAGTTTTGCCACCGGCGGCATTTTCGGCACCGGACTAGGCAACGGTCAGCCCGACACCGTGCCGGCGGCGTCGACCGATTTCATCATCGCCGCGTTCGGTGAGGAACTTGGATTGGTGGGATTGGCAGCCATTTTGATGCTGTACACGATCGTCATCGTGCGTGGCCTGCGTACGGCGATCGCGACACGGGAAAGCTTCGGCAAGCTGCTGGCCGCGGGCCTCGCGTCGACGCTGGCCCTTCAGCTGTTCATCGTCGTCGGCGGCGTGACGCGCCTGATCCCGCTGACCGGGCTGACCACACCCTGGATGTCGTACGGTGGGTCGTCGCTGCTCGCCAACTACATCTTGTTGGCGATCCTGGCGCGCATCTCGCACAGCGCCCGGCGCCCGCTGCGCACCCGCGCGCGTAACACGTCGCCGATCGCGGCGGCCAGCACCGAGGTGATCGAGCGGGTATGAACGCCTCTCTCCGCCGGATCTCGGTGACCGTGATGGCGTTGATGGTGCTGCTGCTGCTCAACGCCACCATGACGCAGGTCTTCGCCGCCGACGGCCTGCGCGCCGACCCGCGCAACCAGCGAGTGCTGCTCGACGAGTATTCGCGCCAGCGCGGCCAGATCGTCGCCGGCGGCCAGCTGCTGGCGTACTCCGTGGCCACCGACAGCCGCTTCCGGTTCCTGCGCGTCTACCCCAACCCGGCGGTGTACGCGCCGGTTACCGGCTTCTACTCGCTGCGCTATTCGAGCACGGGCCTGGAACGGGCCGAGGACCCGCTGTTGAACGGGTCCGACGAGCGCCTGTTCGGGCGCCGGTTGGCCGACTTCTTCACCGGTCGCGATCCGCGTGGCGGCAACGTCGACACCACGATCCTCCCGCGGGTCCAGCAGGCCGGGTGGGACGCGATGCAGCAGGGCTGCGGTGGACCGCCGTGCAAGGGCGCCGTCGTCGCGCTGGAGCCGTCCACCGGCAAGATCCTGGCCATGGTGTCGTCGCCGTCCTACGACCCCAATCTGCTGGCGTCGCACGACCCCGAGGTGCAGGCGCAGGCCTGGCAGCGGCTTCGCGACGACCCCGACAACCCGCTGACCAACCGCGCCATCTCCGAGACCTACCCGCCGGGCTCCACGTTCAAGGTGGTCACCACAGCGGCGGCGCTGCAGGCCGGCGCGACCGATACCGAGCAGTTGACCGCGGCGGCCACGATTCCGCTGCCGAACAGCACCGCCACGCTGGAAAACTACGGCGGCGCGCCGTGCGGCAACGAGCCGACGGTGTCCCTCAGCCAGGCGTTCGCCCTGTCCTGTAACACCGCGTTCGTCCAGCTGGGCATCCTCACCGGAGCCGACGCCCTGCGCGGCATGGCGCGTTCGTTCGGGCTGGACAGCACGCCCAGCGTCATTCCGCTGCAGGTCGCCGAATCCACCGTCGGGATCATCCCGGACGCCGCCGCGCTGGGCATGTCGAGCATCGGTCAAAAGGACGTGGCGCTGACGCCGCTGGAGAACGCCGAGATCGCCGCGACCATCGCGAACGGCGGGGTGACGATGCAGCCCTACCTGATCGATAGCCTCAAGGGACCGGACCTTTCCAACATCAGCACCACCGCGCCCTACCAACAGCGCCGCGCGGTGTCGCCGCAGGTCGCCGCTAAGCTAACAGAGCTGATGGTCGGCGCCGAGAAGGTCGCACAGCAGAAAGGGGCGATTCCCGGCGTGCAGATTGCATCAAAGACGGGTACCGCAGAGCATGGCACCGACCCGCGTAACACTCCGCCGCACGCGTGGTACATCGCGTTCGCGCCCGCGCAGGCGCCGAAGGTTGCCGTGGCGGTGCTGGTGGAGAACGGCGCCGACCGACTGTCCGCGACCGGGGGCGCACTCGCCGCGCCGATCGGACGGGCGGTGATCGAGGCGGCGCTACAGGGAGGACCATGAGCCCGCGAGTTGGTGTGACGCTGTCAGGCAGATACCGCCTGCAGCGCCTGATCGCCACCGGCGGCATGGGCCAGGTGTGGGAGGCCGTGGACAGCCGGCTGGGTCGGCGCGTCGCGGTCAAGGTGCTCAAGCAGGAGTTCTCCCAGGACCCCGAGTTCATCGAGCGGTTCCGCGCCGAGGCGCGGACCACCGCGATGCTCAACCATCCCGGCATCGCACAGGTCCACGACTACGGCGAAAGCCAGCTGGACGGCGAGGGGCGCACCGCCTACCTGGTGATGGAGCTGGTCAACGGCGAACCGCTGAATTCGGTGCTCAAGCGCACCGGGCGGCTGTCGCTGCGGCACGCGCTCGACATGCTCGAGCAGACGGGTCGGGCGCTTCAGGTCGCGCATGCCGCGGGGCTGGTACACCGCGACGTCAAGCCGGGCAACATCCTGATCACCCCGACCGGCCAGGTGAAGATCACCGACTTCGGCATCGCCAAGGCCGTCGACGCCGCGCCGGTGACCCAGACGGGGATGGTCATGGGCACCGCCCAGTACATCGCCCCCGAACAGGCGTTGGGTCACGACGCGACGCCGGCCAGCGACGTCTACTCGCTGGGAGTCGTCGGTTACGAGGTGGTTTCTGGTAAGCGCCCGTTCAGCGGTGACGGCGCCCTGACGGTGGCGATGAAACACATCAAGGAACCGCCGCCGCCGCTGCCCGCCGAGCTGCCCCCCAATGTGCGGGAGCTCATCGAGATCACGCTGGTCAAGAATCCCCAGATGCGCTACCGCAGCGGGGGACCGTTCGCCGACGCCGTCGCCGCGGTGCGCGCCGGCCGCCGCCCCCCGCGGCCGAGCCAGTCACCGCCGCCCGGCCGGGCCTCGCCCGCGGCCATTCCGTCCAGCCCGCACACCAGGGCGGCCGTCACACCCGGCCGCAGCGCCCCGGTCCGCCGGTCCGGGCCGTCCACCGGCCGGTCCCGGCCCCCGGCCCGGCGCACCTTCTCGTCGGGCCAGCGCGCCCTGCTGTGGGCTGCGGGGGTGCTGGGAGCGCTGGCGATCCTCATCGCGGTGATCATCGTCATCAATTCCCGCGCGGATCAGCAGCAGCCACCGACGGTCACCGACACCGGGACCCCACCGGCGACGGCGCCGCCCCCGGCGAGCAAGACGCCCAGCGGAGCGGGACCGCGCCTGCGACTCAATTGGACGGATCGCGGAAACATAGGTAATTCTGGACTCCGGATTAGGCCGGATGACCATGGCTGGGCCACCTCCCCGCCCAGCACATCGCCGGCCCGACATGGAACGCCTTGATGACAACCCCGCAGCACCTGTCCGACCGCTATGAGCTCGGCGAGATCCTCGGTTTCGGGGGCATGTCCGAGGTTCATCTGGCCCGCGATGTCCGTTTGCACCGCGACGTGGCGGTCAAGGTGCTGCGCGCCGATCTGGCCCGCGACCCCAGCTTTTATCTGCGCTTCCGGCGCGAGGCGCAGAACGCCGCCGCCCTGAATCACCCCTCCATCGTCGCGGTGTACGACACCGGCGAGGCGGACACACCCACCGGCCCGCTGCCCTACATCGTGATGGAGTACGTCGACGGCGTCACGCTGCGCGACATCGTGCACACCGAGGGCCCGCTCCCGCCCCGGAGGGCGATCGAGATCATCGCCGACGCCTGCCAGGCGCTGAACTTCAGCCACCAGAACGGCATCATTCACCGCGACGTCAAGCCGGCGAACATCATGATCAGCTCCACCAATGCGGTGAAGGTGATGGACTTCGGCATCGCGCGGGCGATTGCCGACAGCGGCAACAGCGTCACCCAGACCGCGGCCGTGATCGGGACCGCCCAATACCTGTCACCGGAACAGGCGCGCGGTGATTCCGTCGACGCCCGATCCGACGTCTACTCGTTGGGCTGTGTCCTCTACGAAATCCTCACGGGCGAACCGCCGTTCACCGGCGACTCGCCCGTCGCGGTCGCCTACCAGCACGTCCGCGAGGATCCGGTCCCGCCGTCGAAGCGGCACGAGGGCATCTCCGCCGACCTGGATGCGGTCGTTCTCAAGGCGCTGGCCAAGAACCCGGAGAACCGCTACCAGACGGCGGCGGAGATGCGTGCCGACCTGGTGCGCGTACACAACGGGGAAACCCCCGAGGCGCCCAAGGTGCTCACCGACGCCGAGCGCAGCTCGTTCCTGTCGTCCACGGCGGCCGGCCACGGGCCGCGCACCGACCCGCTGCCTCGCCAGGCGCTCGACGACACCGACCGCGATCGCTCCGGCGGTTCCATCGGCCGCTGGGTTGTCGCGGTCGCCGCGCTGGCGGTGCTGACGATCGTGGTCGTCATCGCCTTCAACACGTTCGGCGGCAACACCCGCGACGTTCAGGTGCCCGACATGCGCGGCCAGGTCTCCGCCGACGCCATTGCCGCGCTGCAGAACCGGGGCTTCAAGACGCGGACCCTGCAGAAGCCGGACTCGTCGGTTCCGCCGGACCACGTCATCAGCACCGACCCGGCTGCCAACGCGTCGGTGGGTGCCGGCGACGAGATCACCATCAACGTTTCGACCGGACCGGAGCAACGCGAGGTGCCCGACGTCTCCTCGCTGGGCTACACCGACGCGGTCAGCAAGCTCAAAGCCGCCGGATTCAGCAAGTTCAAGCAGGCGAACTCGCCGTCGAGCCCGGAGATGCTGGGCAAGGTCATCGGGACCAATCCGCCGGCCAACCAGACGTCGGCGATCACGAACGTGATCACCGTCATCGTCGGCTCCGGGCCCGAGACCAAGCAGGTGCCGGACGTCGCGGGCCAGACCGTCGACGTCGCGCAAAAGAACCTGACGGTCTACGGGTTCACCAAGTTCAGCCAGACGCCGGTGGACAGCACCCGGCCGGCCGGTGAGGTGATCGGCACGAATCCGCCCAAGGGCCAGACGGTCCCGGTGGACTCCGTGATCGAGATCCAGGTGTCCAAGGGCAATCAGTTCCTGATGCCCGACCTCACCGGCATGTTCTGGACCGACGCCGAACCGCGGTTGCGGGCGCTGGGCTGGACCGGGGTGCTCGACAAGGGTCCCGACGTGGACGCGGGCGGTTCCCAGTCGCACCGGGTGGTGTATCAGAACCCGCCGGCCGGGGCCGGTTGCAACCGGGACGGGATCATCACGCTGAAGTTCGGCCAGTAGCCGCCGCGTCCTTCGGGAAATACGGGCGGACCGCGGCGCGCACCTCGTTCTCCAGCCGGCGCACCAGCGTGTCGTCTCGTGTCCAGCCGCAACAGGCGAGCCAGTTCGCCAGCATTCGGTGCCCGCCCTCGGTGAGGATCGACTCCGGGTGGAACTGGACGCCGTGAATCGGTAACTCGGTGTGCCGCACCCCCATGATGACACCGCTGCGGGTGCGGGCCGTGACTTCCAGCACCGCCGGCAGCGACTCCGGCAGGATCGTCAGCGAGTGGTACCGGGTCGCCGTGAACGGATCCGGAAGTCCTTGCAGCACACCCACATTCGTGTGAAAGACGCTACTGGTCTTGCCGTGCAGCAACTCCGGCGCGCGGTCCACGGTGGCGCCGAACGCCACGCCGATGGCCTGATGCCCAAGGCACACCCCGAGCAGCGGGGTGCGCTGCTCGGCGCAGGCCCGCACCAGGCCGATCGAGGCACCCGCGCGTTCCGGGGTGCCCGGGCCCGGGCTGAGCAGGACGCCGCCGAACTGCGCGGCGACGGCGTTCTCGTCGGAGAGCCGGGTGTCGTCATTGCGCCAGACGTCGGCCTCGACGCCCAGCTGGCCCAGGTACTGCACCAGGTTGAACACGAAGCTGTCGTAGTTGTCGACGACCAGGATCCGCATCGTGTCAGGGTACCGTCCGGCTCAGTACCCCACCGGGCCCGCCGGCTGCGCGAAGTGCGTGCGGACCGGTTCGGAATGGCCGGCTATCTGCACGTCCGGCTTGACCTCTTCGTGGTAGCCGAGGCCGAAGCGGACCACGTACTGCTTGTAGAGGATGACGAGGGGAGCGGCGGCCAGGGCGGCTTGCATGGCCGCCGCATTGCCGATCGCGGTGATCGTGTAGGGCGGGCTGTAGGTGCGCCCGTTGAGCAACAGCGTGTTGCCGACGCAGCGGGGCACCGAGGTCGCGATGATCCGCTGGTCCTGCATCTGGATCGCCTCCGCGCCGGCGCTCCACAGCGCGTTGAGGACGGCCTGGATGTCCTGCTGGTGGACCACGAGGTCGTCGGGGGACGCGTCGCGGGGGAAGCGGCCGTTGGCGTCGCGCTGCGCGTCCTGCAGGGTCACCGCCAGGCCCGGGCCGTGCACCGGGTCCATGCCCGCCTCGGCCGCCAGCTCCGCGGAGCGGCGCAGCATCGCCGCGAGCGCGACGTCCGAAGACCGGCCGTGCGTCGAATCGAGCTTGTTGGTCAGCTCGTCGCGTTGGGCGCTGAGGCGGGCCACCGACGACTGCGCCTCGCGGACCAGGTCAACCAGGCGCGGCGCATCGCTGCGGCGGATCTCGGTGCCGCCGGACACGCCGTGTGTGGCGGCGAGCAGCAACCCGGCCAGCAGGCACACCAACGGGACGCCGAAGCGCCATGGTGAACGGCGCCTGTCAATCATCGACTCTCCATTTCCTGGTCGCGGGGCCAGGTGAGTTAGTCTCGTAGCCGAGCTATACGTGCAGCTGCCATCGTTATAGTCGCACCCCGTCCCGTTCCACATGTTGTTCAGGTAATGCCGAGGTACTGAAATGCCCAAATCGAAGGTCCGCAAGAAGAACGACTTCACCGTCAGCGGGGTCAGCCGCACGCCGGTGAAAGTGAAGGTCGGACCGTCGAGTGTGTGGTTCGTGTGCCTGTTTGTCGGTCTCATGTTGATCGGGCTCGTGTGGTTGATGGTGTTCCAATTGGCCGCGGTCGGAAGCCAGGCGCCGGCGGCCCTGCATTGGATGGCACAACTCGGCCCGTGGAACTACGCCATTGCGTTCGCTTTCATGATCACCGGGTTGTTGCTCACGATGCGTTGGCACTGACCAAGGCCGCGAGGGTAATGAATTCATCTTGCGGTCCGCGTGTAACTGGTTCAGCAACCATGCGACCACCCAATCACACGCGTGTGATTTATCCCCACTGTTGATAGCGCTTGTGGATAACCGCATAGCCAGTGGTGGGAGGGGTTAGACAGCCCATGCAGCAAACAGAATGGGCGCCTTCGGCGACCGGAATTGCTGGTTGTGGGGCCGTCGGCGTTCTGATGGCTATCGCTAGTGTGACCATGGTCACAGACCCGCCCGGTCGCATTTTGACGGGGATTGCGGCGGCCGGTCTGATCTTGTTTGCGGGGATGAGCTGGCGCGCGCGCCCGAAGCTGGCAATTGGTCCCGACGGCCTGGTGTTGAAGGGCTGGTTCCGGACGCAGGTATTACGGCGCCCCGACATCAAGATCATCCGGATCACCGAGTTCCGCCGGCATGCGCGCACGGTCCGCTTGCTCGAGGTCGAAACGGCTGACGGCGGGTTGGTGATCTTCTCCCGTTGGGACCTCGGCACGAACCCGCTGGAGGTGCTCGACGCGCTCACCGACGCCGGCTACGCGGGCCGTAACCCGCGCTGACCGACGGCCGGTTCAGGAGATCGTGATCGACTCGATGACGACCGGTTCGGTGGGACGGTCGTTCCCGTCGGTGGCCGTCGTCGCGATCGCATCGACAACCTTCTGGGAATCCGGGTCGGCCACTTCGCCGAAGATGGTGTGGCGCCGGTTCAGGTGCGGCGTCTGGGCCACGGTGATGAAGAACTGGGAGCCGTTGGTGCCCGGGCCGGCGTTCGCCATCGCCAGCAGGTAGGGCCTGTCGAACTGCAGCTCGGGGTGGAACTCGTCGGCGAACTTGTAACCCGGGCCCCCGCGGCCCGTACCCGTCGGATCGCCGCCCTGGATCATGAAGCCCTTGATCACCCGGTGAAAAACCGCGCCGTCGTAGAACGGGCCCGACGGGCCGCCCGATGCGTTCTGCGTCGAGTACTCTTTCGTGCCCTGCGCCAGGCCGACGAAGTTGGCGACGGTCTTTGGCGCGTGGTTTCCGAAGAGGGCGACCTTGATGTCTCCACGGTTGGTGTGCAGCGTTGCGGTAGCGGTCTGAATGGGGCTGTTAGTCACGGGGTTAGAGTCTGCCATTGCGGGCGGGCGGGCCCACAGCCGGTACCGAAACCGGCCACGCACAATATGCCCGTCCGTGCCCGATTGATGGCAGTCTGATGAGACATCGGGCGAGCGGCACGGAAGGGCGGCAGATGAGCGCGAAGACGGATACCCGGCTAACCCCACGCGAGCGACTCACCCGGGGCCTGACCTACACGGCGGTGGGGCCGGTCGATGTCACCCGGGGCGTCATCGGACTCAGCGTCGACGGGGCGCAATCGACCGCATCGGAGCTCCGTCGCCGTTACCGCGAGGGGCGGCTCGCCCGCGAAATCGCCGCGGCCCAAGAGATGCTCGCCGAGGAGCTGGCCGCCGCGCAAGAGGTGGTCGCCGGGCTGCCCCAGGCGCTGCAGGACGCGCGCCGGGCACAGCGCCGGCGTCACAGGCCCTGGGTGATCGCCGCGGCGGCCGTCGTGGTCCTGGCCGTCGGCGCCGTCGCGTTCAGCATCGTTCGGCGCTCGGTCCGTGCGGGCCGCGAGGAGCCGTCGCCCCTGCCGCCCAGCGTCGACGTGCAGCCGCGGCCGTAGCGGTTATCGGACGGCCAGCCGCAGGCATTTCCGGCGCCGGACCAGGATGCTCGGCAGCCATTCGCCGACCTCGAGCGCCTCGATCCACGTGGTGCGCTCCAATAGATTGCGCAACGCGATGTGGGCTTCGAGCCGTGCGAGCGCGGCGCCCACGCAAAAGTGCACGCCCTTGCCGAACGCCAGGTGAGCCTTGGCGGTGGTGCGATCGAGGCGGAATTCGTTCGGAGCCTCGAAATGCACCGGGTCGCGGTTGGCGGCTCCCCACATCAGCAGCAGATGGGAATCGGCCGGGACCTTGACCCCGGCCAGTGTGGTGTCGCGTCGCACGTGTCGGTAGTGGCCACGAAAGGGCGACTCGAAGCGCAACGTCTCTTCGATGAATGAGCTTAGTAATTCCGGGTTTTTACGTAATTGCCGTTGGATCGCGGGGAGATCGGTCAGAATCCACGCCGCGCTGCCCAGAAGTGATGCCGTCGATTCACCGGCGGCGCTGAAGAGCGTGAGCATGATGCCCAGCGCCGGTAGTTGCTCTAGCTCACCCGAAGCGCAGCGTGCGGCCAGATCGGCGATCAGACCGTGTTCGGTTGTGTCACTCGCCTTTTCGAAATGCTCTTGGACATAACCAGATAGTTCCAATGCCGCCGCGAAGGCCCCTTCGAGC
>Ga0335069_10004441_pt1 | contig 20833 bp, 19 predicted proteins | sample Lox_Sample_11_FD_206714 | JGI IMG/M metagenome (GOLD analysis project Ga0335069, IMG submission 206714) | Soil microbial communities from Loxahatchee National Wildlife Refuge, Florida, United States - Lox_Sample_1.1 | ecosystem: Environmental > Terrestrial > Soil > Wetlands | place: USA...
GCCAACGAGGTGATCGCCAACCGGGCGTCCCAGTTGTTGGGCGGCAAGCTGGGCGAGTACAAGCACGCGCACCCTAACGATCACGTGAACTACGGCCAGTCCACCAATGACGTCTTCCCCACCTCGATGCGCCTGGCCGCTCTCCTCGAGCTGGAGAAACTCTATCCCGTTCTCAACGAACTGGGCGCAGCGTTAGAAGCCAAGGCGAGTGAGTTCCACCATATCCTGAAATCCGGCCGCACTCACATGATGGACGCCGTGCCCATGCGTCTCGGCCAGGAATTCACCGCCTACGCCGGAGCGATTCGCCGCGCCAAGCAGGCCATCCACCAGCAAGCCGACTTGCTGCGCGAAATCGGCCTCGGCGGCTCGGCCGTGGGCACCGGCATCAACACCCATCCCGATTATCGCGAGAAAGCCATCGCCAACCTCGCCCGCTTCTCCGGCCAAAAGCTCACGCCGGTGGACGACATGCGCTACGCCATGCAGTCGAACCTGGCGATGTCGTCAGTCAGCTCCGCGCTGCGAAACCTTGCGCTCGAGGTAATCCGTATCTCGAACGACCTGCGGCTGTTGTCGTCGGGGCCCAACACCGGCCTCGCGGAAATCAACCTGCCGGCACTTCAACCGGGATCGTCGATTATGCCGGGCAAGATCAATCCGGTGATGGCTGAACTCGCCGCGATGGTCTCCTTTCAGGTCATCGGCTATGACACCGCTGTCGCTCTGGCCGTGCAGGCGGGGCAGCTTGAACTCAACGTCATGATGCCCACCATGGCACACAGTGTCCTGACGTCGATCACCATCATGACCAACATGCTGCGCCAGCTCACCGAGTTCTGCATCAAAGGCATCACTGCCAACGAGAAGCGCTGCGAAACCTACGCCCAAAGCACAGTCTCGCTGGCGACGGCTCTGAATCCCTATATCGGGTACGCGAAAGCGGCAGAGATCGTAAAGGAATCGGTTGCGACGGGAAAGACGATCATTGAGATCGCGCGGGCCAGGGGTTACCTGACCGAGGAGCAAATCAAGGAGATTCTGGATCCGGCAAGAATGACCGAACCGCAGCGGCCGCTGAAAGCGGCGAAAGAGAGGGAAAAGGTAAAGGCGAGCCGCTAACAGTAAGCTGTTAGCCCTGCCGCCGTTCCAGGTTGATGATCTTGGTCTCCAGCTCTAGCAGTTTCGCCGGGAAAGCGTCCATTTGCTGGGTGGTAGAGGAGTTCACGTTGGAGAGGTCGGCTTCGATCTTGCGAAAGCGGACCGCAGCCGATTCCTGGTACGCGCCAAACGCCCTTACGATGCGGGTTTCGGCATCGTGCGTACGCTCGTTGATGTACTCGCGCAATCGAGTCTCGACTTCATGCGCGCGCTCGTCAATGTACTCGCGCAATCGAATCTCGACTTCATGCGTACGCTCGTCGATGTGCTCGCGCAGCCGATGTTCCATCCCTTCCAGGAACTGTTTCAGATCGGCGTCCATGAGCTCAATCCTAGCATGGCCGTGAAGCCTCAATCCGCAGCGCCGCTAGTACGCCCACTTCAGCAGGGTCGCGCCCGACGTGAATCCGGCCCCCACTGCCGACAGCAGCACCGTGTCGCCTTTTTTTAGCTTGCCGGTCTCCAGCGCCGTCTGCATGGCCAGCGGTATCGTTCCCGCCGTGGTGTTGCCAAAGCGGTCGATGTTGACGATGACTTTTTCGTCCGGCATCTTCAGGCGGTCGGCCGTGGCGGTGATGATGCGCCGGTTGGCCTGGTGCGCGATGAAGCAATCGATGTCGGCGCCGGTGAGGTTGTTGCGGTCGAGGATGCGCTGGGTCATCTCCGCCATCTTCTTCACTGCGTACTTGAAGACCTGCTGCCCATCCTGATGAATATAATGCATCTTCTTGTCAACGGTTTCGTGCGAGGCAGGGTTCAAACTACCGCCCGCGGGCATGTACAGGTACTGCCCGCCCGCGCCCTCGATCTGGGCTACATGGTCGATGATTCCCGCCTCGCCCTCTTCGGCCGGTTCCAACAACACTGCTCCCGCGCCGTCGCCGAAGATGATGCACACTGCCCGGTCCTCATAGTTCACCATCATCGAATTCTTGTCGCTGCCGATGACCAGCACCTTCTTGTACTTGCCAGTCTCGACGAACATCGCGCCCGTGTTCAGCGAATACAGGAACCCTGAGCAACCCGCCGACACGTCGAAGCCCCACGTGTTGGTGATGCCCAGTTTGTGCTGCACCAGGCACGCCGTCGAGGGATACATCATGTCGGGCGTCACTGTGCCCACCACGATGAGGTCTACTTCCTGCAGATCGAGGGGATGGCTCTCCAGCAGCTTCTTCGCCGCCTCGACCGCCAGGTCGCTGGCGGCCACGCCCTTGTCGGCGATGTGACGTTCACGGATGCCAGTGCGCTCCAGAATCCACTGGTCGGTGGTCTCCACCATCTTCTCGAGATCTTGATTGCTCAGAACACGCGGCGGAACGTAGGTTCCTAGAGCAGTAATCTTGGCGCGACAGCATGTCGGCAAAACAAACTCTCCCTCAATTGCAAATGCAAGATGAATGACCACTCATTCTGAACGATGCGCAGCAGAATGTCCACGCTGCCTAACGAATGGGTTGGCGCACAAACCCGAGACTAATTGCTAACGGCTTATTGCTAAAAAGTCAGGCGCCAGTTGACCGCTGCACACAGCAGTGACCTGTTACCGTTGCTTCCTTCCGGACCTGGCGGGGTTCACAGGGTGCGTTGCGCGGGACCAGCGCCCGACCTCCTGCATCATACCATCTGCATGCGGCGCCGTGCCCACGCCGGTGATGCTCGCCTGAATGCTAAAATCAAGAGATTGCATGCATTCCACGCCCGATTCTGTAGCCCTGCTGGCGCCGCCCGATGAGGGCGCCGCGCCTGCCACTCCCACGAAAATCGGCTTCGTCAGCCTCGGCTGCCCCAAGAACCTGGTGGACAGCGAGGTCATGATGGGCCTGCTCTTGCAGGGTGGCGCGCAGATCACCCCGCGCGCTGAAGACGCCGACGTCATCGTGGTCAACACTTGCTCGTTCATCGACAAGGCGCAGCAGGAGTCGGTGGACGCCATTCTGGAGATGGCCCAGCACAAGACCACCGGCAAGGCCAGGAAGCTCATTGTCGCCGGATGCCTGGTCGAGCGCTACCGCAACGAAATCCAAAAGAACATCCCCGAGGTCGACGCCGTGGTCGGCACCGGAGAGCTGCAGCAAATCCTTTCCGCTGCTGGAATCCAGCCGCCGCCAACGGACCTCGGCCCTTTCGTCATCCTAAACTCGCGCCCCGAAGGCGATGCCCGCCAGGCTTCCGGCCGCTTTTCCAAAGAGGGTTGGGAGAGCGCCATCGCCGATCTACCCAACTACCTCTATGACGAGAACACCCCGCGACTGCTGGCCACGCCAAAGTATTCCGCCTACATCAAGATCGCCGAGGGCTGCGACCACCCGTGCTCGTTCTGCATCATTCCGCAGTTGCGAGGCAAGTTCCGCTCCCGCCGCTTCGAGTCCGTCATCGCCGAAGCGCAACACCTGGCTCAGCAGGGCGTGCGCGAAATCACTCTCATCGGTCAGGACACCACCTGCTACGGCGAAGATCTCGGCCTCACAGACGGTCTCGCCCGATTGCTCGAACGGCTGGCGCAAATCGACGAGCTGCGTTGGGTGCGCTTTCTCTACGCCTATCCCAACAAGATCACCAGCAAACTGCTCGAGACCATCGCGGCGCACGAGAAGATCTGCTCCTACATCGACGTCCCGCTGCAGCACGCTTCGCCATCGGTGCTCAAGAACATGAAGCGCGGGGCCGGCGCCGAGATCTTTCTCAAGTCCATCGCCAACATGCGCCGCCACATTCCGGACCTCACGCTACGTACCTCTTTCATCGTCGGTTTCCCCGGCGAGACCGCCGCCGACTTCGACCTCCTTTGCGACTTCGTCCGCCAGGCGCAATTCGACTGGCTAGGCGTCTTCAGCTACTCCGACGAAGAAGGCTCGCGCTCCTTCGCGTTGGGTGATAAGGTCGCACCCAAAGAAATCGAGCGCCGCCGCAGGAAGCTGATGTCGATCCAAATGCAGATCAGCCGCAAAAACAAGCGCGCCCTCATCGGCCGCCAGTTCGATCTGCTGCTCGAAGGACCGTCCGAAGAAACCGACCTGCTATGGCAGGGACGCACCGCCATGCACGCGCCCGAGATTGACGGTACGGTGTACGTCAACGACTTCGGCGACCGCGACAACGTCCGCGAAGGCGAATTCCATCGCTGCGAAATCACTGAGGCGCACGAATACGACCTCGTCGCGCGCATCCTGTAGGTTGAATGATGGCCAAAAAGCGCGCTGCCGGCCTGCGATGTCCGACCTGCAAAACGATCGTTCGTGCCAGCGATCCAGAATTCCCTTTCTGCAGCGAGCGCTGTCGGCTCATCGACCTGGGCAAATGGGCCAGCGGAGGGTATGTCATCTCGACCCCTCTCAACGACCCCGAGACCGACGACTCCAGCTATCCCAACGATCATGTCAAAAAGCCCAACTGACACCGCCGCGACCTCAAGCACAGCCCCGGGCTGGGCGACGCTGCTGGCAACCTTTTTCGGCGCCGGTCGCCTTCGCCCCGGCCCTGGCACCTGGGGCTCGCTGGCCGCTGCGCTGCTCTGGTGGCTACTCGCCTCACACCTGCCCGCGCCGTGGCATCTGCCGGTCATTCTGGCGTTGATCCTTGTCGTGACCGCGATTGGCATTCCCGCCGCCACTCTCGAGTCCCGCCGCTGCGGCGCTGAAGATCCCTCTCACGTGGTCATCGACGAAGTCGCCGGACAACTGGTTACCCTGATCGCCTGCCCTCTCCTGTGGAAACCCCTGCTGGCGGGCTTTATACTTTTTCGTGCGTTCGACATCCTGAAACCGCCGCCCATTCGCCGCCTGGAGAAGCTGCCGGACGGGACTGGAATCGTGGTGGACGACTTGGGTGCCGGGGTGTACGGTTTGGTGGTATTGCAAGTCCTGCTGCACTTTCATGTTCTTGGCTAGGCAGCGGTTGGCCGCCCGATCGTGACAACTCGAGCTCGGCGGTTCGACGCGAGAGCAGCAACGGGTCTGCAGAGATGGCTGTGCTCCACATGAACGGCAAGCCCCATATCGAATCCATTGAACCCCGGTGCGCTCTGCCCGGAGGCGAGGTCCGCATCCTCGGCCGCGGGCTTCGTCCCAAAGAGCTTCGTCGGCCTGAAGTCCGCTTCGGTGACGTGGATGGTTACATTGTCATTAGCTCAGACCAGTTCATTGTGGCGCGCGTACCTGACGGGGCCTCCTCGGGCAGCGTGGTCGTTGCCACCAACGGGCAGCGCAGCAATGCGCAGGAAGTGCGCGTCGCCATCCCCATCGCGGACAACCTTCACCCTGTCGCGAACCCCGCGGTCGACGCGGAGGGAAACATATACGTTACCTTCTCCGGCTCCCGCGGTCAGAAGGTGCCGGTCGCAATCTATCGCATCGACGACACCAACTCCGCTAAGCCCTTCGTCACCGAGATGATGAACGCCACCGGCCTCGCCGTCGGGCACGACGGGCACCTCTACGTCTCTTCCCGCTACGACGGAACGGTGTATCGCGTGTCGCGCAATGGCAGCATGACCTCCTACGCCGAAGGCATGGGCGTCGCCACCGGTATCGCGTTCGACAAAGAAGGCAGTCTCTACGTCGGCGACCGCAGCGGAACGATCTTCAAGATTGGGCGCGACCGCCAGATTTTTGTCTTCGCCACCATGGAACCCAGTGTTGCCGCCTACCATCTGGCCTTCAACGACGCGGGCGACCTCTACGTGACCGGTCCCACTACCTCGAGCTACGACGCCGTTTACCGGGTCGATCCTCAAGGGCACGTCGAGGTGTTCTACCGCGGTCTGGGAAGACCGCAGGGGCTAGCTTTTGACGCCAAGGGCAATCTGTACGTCGCCGCGTCGTTGCACGGTCGGCGCGGCATCGTGAAGATCACTCCCGGCGGCGTCGCCTCCCTCGTGGTATCGGGACAGAACCTGGTCGGCCTCGCGTTTGCCTCGGACAAATCGGCTGTGCTGGCCACCAGCAGCGGTCTCTATCATCTGGCGTGGGAGATCGCCGGCCGACGCGTGATTCCCGCTCGCTAGCTGCGTCGGACCGCCATTTTCCGGATGCTAGACTGAACTCGTGATCGCTGAAATCATTGCGGTCGGTTCGGAGATGCTCACTCCGTTCCGTCAGGACACTAACTCCCTATTCCTCACCAGGCAGCTCAACGAATTGGGCGTCGTCGTCGCCTTCAAGACCGTCGTAGGCGATACCTTCGACCACTTGGTGGGAGTTGCGCGCGCCGCGATCGACCGCGCCGATGTCGTCATCTTTACCGGCGGCCTGGGCCCGACCGAAGACGATCTCACCCGTGAATGTGTTGCCGCTGCACTCGGACTAGAGCTCAAACGCGATCACGAAACCGTCACCGCCCTGTACAAGCGTTTCGCCGAGCGGCGCATCGCTATGCCGCCCAACAATGCCAAGCAGGCCGACATGGTGGAAGGGGCGGTGCTGCTGCCCAACTCGCGCGGTACTGCACCCGGACAGTATCTGGAAACCACGGTGAATGGCCGCGAGCGCATCATTCTGTTGCTTCCAGGTCCGCCGCACGAACTCGAGGCGCTGTGGCGCCGCGAGTGCGAGCTGCGCCTCCAAGCCAAGTTGCCGCCCGCAGCAATCGCTACCAAGGTGCTCAAGACCGCAATGCTGCCCGAGTCGGCCGCCGACATGCGCACCGCTCCCATCTACAAGAAGCATCCCAACGTGGAAACCACCGTGCTCGCCGGACAGGGCCAGGTCGAGTTTCACCTTCGCTCGACTGCCACCTCGATAGAGGAAGCCCAGGCGGCGGTGGACAAACTCGCCGGCGAATTGGAAGACGAACTCGACGACGCCGTCTTTTCCACCTGCGGCGAATCGCTGGAAGAGATCGTCGGCTACTACCTGCAGATGCGCAACCTCAAGCTGGCTGTGGCCGAATCTTGCACCGGAGGCATGGTCGCCGAGCGCATTACCTCCGTCCCCGGCAGCTCGCGTTTCTTTCTCGGCGGAGCCGTCGTGTACTCCAATGACCTCAAGACCCTTTTCGCCGACGTGCCGCCCCTGATGATCGAGGCGCATGGCGCTGTAAGCAAGGAAGTTGCACTGGCCCTGGCGGAGAACATCCGTGACATCTGCAACGCTGACATCGGTGTGGGAGTCACGGGCATCGCTGGGCCTACGGGCGGCACGGAAGAGAAGCCCGTCGGCCTGGTTTACGTCGCCGTCTCCGACGGTACACGGCGTGACGTCGTGCAACGCCGCTTTCCCGGCGACCGTGAGCGCATCCGCCGCTGGGCCAGCCAGCAGGCCCTCGACCTCGTTCGCCGCATGGTGATGTGAACCCATGCGCCTCTTCGTAGCCCTCGACATCGAACCCGAAATCCGCGAGCACATCACTGCATTCCGCAATCAAATGCGTGCTCTGGCTAAGGATGTGCGCTGGGTCGGCCCGGAGACCTTTCACGTCACGCTGCAGTTCCTCGGGGAAACTAAGAAGTTAGACGAGATTCGCCACGCCCTGAAGCAACTGCAATGCACGACCGTGACGATTTCGTTTCGTGGCGCCGGCTTCTTCCCCAATCCCAAAGCTCCCCGCGTGTTCTGGGTCGGCATCGAAAGCGACGAACGGCTGCAGCAATTGGCGACCGAGGTTGCAACTGCCATGCGCCCCCTCGGATTCGAGCGCGACGCCGGGCCCTTCACTCCGCACCTCACCCTCGCCCGCTCCGGCAGTGGACGCCCGCGCCCCGTTCCCGGCGAGCGTCCCGCATCCGGTTTGCAACGGGTCCGCGAGGAGTTGGCAAAGTCTCCGCCACCCGACTTCGGTACAATGACCGCGCACGAGTTCGTTCTGTACGAGAGCCACCTGTCGCCGGCAGGCGCGCGCTACGAAAAGCGCGCGGCCTTTCCGTTGAAGTAGCGGGCCTTCAACTTCGCCATATCGGAATTGGGTGGAGCACGGCTTCAGGCACACATCGAGAGCTGCGATTTAAAAGGGCACGACTTTAGTGATGCCCTTAGGCCCGTTGTTGATTTCACCCCGAGCGGACTTTAGTCCGCGAGGCAGCAACCGTCGAACTGAGATCGCTTGATCCACTACACGGTCATCTTCGCCGTCACTTCGTATCTGCTCGGGTCGATCCCCTTCGGCTACCTCCTCGTCCGCATCTTCCGCGGCGAGGACGTCCGCCAAACCGGCAGCGGCAATATCGGCGCCACCAATGTCGCCCGCACCGGCTCCAAAGGTCTGGCGATCGCCACGCTGCTGCTCGACGCCCTCAAGGGCTATGTTGCGGTGGCGCACGTCTTCTTCTGGGCGCAGCATCATCCCGGCCACGTTCCCCAAGCCGGGCCACACACCGTCTTTGCCTTTGCCGCCTTCGCGGGATTCTGTGCCATCATCGGACACATGTTTCCCGTGTGGCTGCGTTTCAAGGGTGGTAAAGGTGTCGCCACCGCCGTCGGCGCGTTTCTCGCAATCGCGCCGGTGGCTGTTCTCGTGTCGCTCGCGGTTTTTGTTGCCATCGTCGCCATTAGTCGTTACGTTTCTCTCGGCAGCATCCTCGGATCGGCGATCTTTCCCTTGGCTGCCTGGTGGTTTGAGCCGCATACCCGCAGTGTTGTCGTGATGCTCTTCATCGCCGCCTCTTCCCTGCTCATCATCGTCCGCCACAAAGACAACGTCCGCCGCCTGTTGGCGGGGAACGAAAACCGCTTTGGCGGAAAGAAATCAGGTGCTGCATGAGCCGAATTGCTGTCATCGGAGCCGGAGCCTGGGGCACCGCCATCTCCATCGTCCTGGGACGCCGCGGTGGACACGACGTCCGCCTTTGGGCGCACGAAACCGAAGTCTGTGAGAGCATCAACATCGGTCACGTCAACGAACTTTTCCTCGCAGGTTGCTCAATTCCCGAGTCTGTCATCGCCACCAAAAGCCTGCAGCAAGCCCTGCGTGATGCGGACTTCGTGGTCAGCGTAATGCCCTCGCACCACACGCGACGCGTCTTCACCGGAATGCTCCCGCATCTGCGCGCTGACATGCTCTACGTGAGCGCGACCAAGGGCATCGAAAACAACACCTACCAGCGCATGACCGAGGTCATCACCGATGTACTGCCCTTCGCTCCGCGCATCGGCGCTCTCAGCGGCCCAAGTTTCGCCAAAGAGGTCGCGCTCAACCATCCCACAGCTATTACCGTCGCCTCGAAAGACGTTGAACTCGCCCGAACTGTGCAAGCGGAGTTCAGCGATCCCCGCTTCCGGGTTTACACCAACGACGATGTAGTGGGCGTCGAGTTGGGTGGTTCGCTGAAGAACATCGTGGCCATCGCCGCCGGAGTGTGTGACGGCCTCGGCCTCGGCCACAACAGCGTGGCCGCGCTCATCACCCGCGGCCTCGCCGAAATCACGCGGCTCGTCGTGGCCTGCGGAGGTCGGCAAGAAACCATGGCCGGATTGGCGGGACTTGGCGATCTGGTGTTGACTTGCACCGGCGGGCTCTCCCGCAACCGCAGTGTCGGCGTGGAGTTGGGTCGCGGCCGCAAGCTCGACGACATCATCGCCGGAATGCACGGCATGGTTGCCGAAGGCGTACTCACTACCAACGCTGCCATCGGTCTGGCACGCAAAATGGGCGTCGAGATGCCGATTACCGAACAGATGCACGCCATTCTGCAGGAGGGCAAGTCTCCGCAGGAAGCGATCCGCAACCTGATGGCCCGGCCCTCCACCAGCGAGCTGGGGATCGCGCGGAATCGTTAGCTCGCACGCTAGTCTACTTCGTGTTGTGCTTTTTTGGCGTCGAGGTCAGGCTGTCAAAAAAGTTCGCCATGATGCGACGCATGTCGCGCTCCGGCATCACTGCCGGGTCCAGCATGTGTTCCAGCGTCAACGAGTTCCCCAGCGCCGCCAGCGACACTCCCGTCACATAAGCTGAGGCCGGAAGGTCGCGGCCCAGCGCCTTCATCACTTTTTCCAGGAAACCGCCCCGTGGTCCTACAAAGCGGCGGTGCATCTCCGCCAGTCGCTGCCGAACTTCGGGATGCCGCACGGCAAACAACTTGAATTCCAGCGACAGCAGGGCCCACCGGCGGTCCAGCGTTTTGGTAAGGAAGAAGTCGCGCATGGCCTTGAGCTTCGCTTCCGGCTCACGTACCTTGTCCATCTCCCGTTCCAGGGCCGTGATGCGCATCGAGATTTCTCGCTCCAGCAGCGCAAAGAAGAGGTCCTCCTTGCTGTCGAAGTTGGCGTAAAATGCGCCCCTCGTGTAGCCCGCGTCTGTGGCTATCTCCTCCAGCTTTGCGGCCTCAAATCCGTCGCGCGCAAACACCTTCTCCGCCGACTGGATCAGCCGCGCTCGTGTAATCTCGGTGCGCTCCTGATGTCGCGATACTGGGGCTGCCTTGTTCATCTCAAATCAACTCGGGTCTGTGCTCTGGTTAAAGATTTCGTCCCGATTTTGCGACCGAACCTCTAGCGGGCACATCTAACGCACCTGTAGTATTCCATACATGCATGTATGTATAAGTTAGATATATCATGAGACGCATGCGACGCAACTTTTCTCAAAGAGTGATCCGGCGTGCCATCCCGCTTGTTGCCGCACTTTGGTTGTCGAGCGCAAGCCTGCCGGCGCAGGTCACTTCCCCGACTCTCCTGGCGCCGTTGCCGTCCGCCGAGTCGGTCATCACGCGCAACACCGATACCTACCTCGGCTCGATTCCCCAGGGCAAGGCCACCGCGGAGACCATCGACCTGACAGTCGAAGACGCCATGGAGCGCGGACTGAAATACAACCTCGGCCTGTTCCTCAGCAGCCAGACGACCGCCGAGGCCCACGCGGCCCGCCTGCAATCGCTGAGCGAGATACTCCCCAACCTCAATGGATCGTTCAGCGAGGAAATACAGCGCATCAACCTCAAGGCCTTTGGATTCACCTTTCCTGGCTTCCCGAGTTCCGTCGGCCCCTTCGGCCTCACCTCAACCCAGGCGACGGGTTCCTGGAACCTGTTGAACCTCGCCTCCATCGACAAGTTCCGCGCTTCTGGACAAACGGTGAAGGCCGCGCAGTTCAATTACTACGACGCACGTGACACCGTCGTGCTTGCCGTGGGTGCCAATTATCTTCTTGTCATCGCGCAGGAATCGCGACTGGAAGCGGCGCAGGCGGAGCTGAAAACTGCCCAGGCGTTGTATCAGCTTGCGGAGGATCAGGAGGCCGCCGGACTGGCCCCGAACATCGACACCTTGCGCGCCCGTGTGCAGTTGCAGGCCCAGCAAGAAACCCTGATCCAGGTCCAGAACGCTCTCGAAAAGCAGCGCATCGCCCTCGCCCGCGTGATCGGTCTGCCGGTCCGCCAGAAGTTCCGCCTGGTGAACCGCGTGCCTTACGCGGCAGTGCCCGAAATCGCGCTGGAGAGCGCGTACGATTTGGCACTGCAGACGCGCTCCGACTATAAGGCTGCGCAAGCCCAACTTCGGGCCGCCGAACTGCGACGCTCAGCGGCGTGGAAAGGTTACCTACCGTCGGTTGGGGTCTCCGGGACCTACGGCGTACTCGGCTTTACGCCGAATGGCATGGCCCCAAACTACTCCGGCACTGCCTCACTCAACATCCCCATCTTTCAGGGCGGCCGCGTGCAGTCCGACGTCAAAGAAGCCGACGCTGTCCTCAAAGAGCGCCAGGCGCAGGCTGACAATCTGAAAGCGCGCATCGAGCAGGAAGTCGAAGACTCTATACTCGACATTAAGGCAGCAGCACAACAAGTGGAGGCGGCCAGAACCGGTCTTGATTTCGCCCAGCGGGCATTGGTGCAGTCGCAAGACCGCTTTGCCGCAGGTGTAACCAACAACGTCGAGGTGATCCAGGCGCAACAGCAGCTCGCGGCCGCCAATGACCAATACATCGCCGGCCTTTATGCCCACAACATCGCTAAGGTTTTGCTGGCACGTTCCATTGGCAACATTGAGCAGATGGTGAAACAGTACATGGAAGGCAAGCCCGCACTGCCACCTTCCGTTCTGGCGCCGCCAGGACAACAACCGCCGCCGGACAATAGCAACGTGCCTCCACCGAATCCGCCGAATCCCAAGTGAGAGACGAAGCAACAGGTGAATGACCAGATGAGCCCTGCCACTACTGAAGAAGACGACTTGAAGCACACGGAAGCGCCCCTGCTGAATCACGACGCCAACCATGACGACCGCGATCTCGGCAACCGCGGCAGCGTATTCCAGCGCAACCCGAAAGCCCGCGTGATCGGGCTGGTGGCGCTGCTGCTCATCCTGGTATTGGTGGGCTGGTATTGGTGGGACGGCCGTCATTGGGAGAGCACCGACGACGCCCAGATCGACGGCCACATTTATCCCATCAGCGCGCGCGTTGGCGGACAAGTCATTAAGGTCAACTATGACGACGGACAATTCGTGCACAAGGGCGATGTGCTGGTCCAGATCGATCCCACCGACTACAAGGTCTCGCTCGACCGTGCTCAGGCGGATTATCTCGACGCACAGGCCAACCAGCTCGCTGCCCAGGCAGGCGTGCCCATCGCTGATGTCGGATCCGTGAGCCAGATTCATTCCGCGGGCGCTGACGTCAGCGGCGCCCAGTTCGGCGTAATTGCTGCGCAGAAACAAGTCGAAGCAGCGCGGGCCCAGGTCATCGAGGCCGAAGCCAACGCCAAGAAACTGAACGCCGACGTGGAGCGCTATCGCACGCTGCTCGACAAGCATGAAATCGCGCAGCAGCAATTTGACCAGGCCATTGCCGCAGCTACGGCCGCTAACGCCACAGTCGATGCTCGTAAGGCCTCTCTTCTCGCCGCCCAGGAACAAGTTCGCGTGGCGCAGTCGCGGGTGGATCAGGCTAACGCCGCCCTGCGCAATGCGCAGATCACTCCCAAGCAGGTGGAAGCCACTCGCGCCAAAGCGCAGGCCGCCGCCGCCCAGGCGCTGCGCTCCAAGGCCGCACTCGATCAAGCTCAACTGAATCTGGGATATACCACCATCGTCGCGCCCGTGGATGGAATCGTAGGCAAGCGTGGGGTACAAGTAGGCCAGAATGTCTCTCCCGGCCAGGACCTGATGGCGATTGTGCCACTGCGCGACATCTGGGTTACCGCCAACTTCAAGGAAACCCAACTCGCCCATATGCAACCCGGCCAGCCCGTCAAGGTGAAAGTCGACACCTACGGCGGGCGCAAGTGGAACGCGCATGTCACCAGCATCGGCGGAGCCACCGGCGCCAAGTACAGCCTGCTTCCGCCCGAAAACGCCACCGGCAACTACGTCAAGGTCGTGCAGCGCATTCCCGTGCGCATCGACTTCGACAACAACGACCGCCCCGACTTCAATCACGACGGCCTGTTGCGGCCGGGCATGTCCGTCGTGCCCGACGTGAAGGTCTCGGTCCGCCCCAAGGCCAAGAACAAATAGCACCACAGGATGACAAGCAGTCGAGCGTTAAAGTAGCGTGGCTTCACAGGCTGCGGAAAAACCCGCTTCGGACGATGTTTTGAAAGGGCACAGCTTGAGCTGTGCCGCTAAGCGCTTTATTGTTGATCCGCCAAGCGGACTTTAGTCCGCGAGGCGTGTGCCCTTCCGACTTTTTCAGCTGTCGCCCAGGGCCTACGGCCCGCGAGAATGCATGAAAGTTCACATCGAGCGACCAAGTATTTTCAATGGCTTAGTCTGATTTTTCGACCCAGCCTCTTCAGCCGTGCCGCGATGGGGTCTTTGTTTGTCTCCGAGCGAAGCTGAATTCGCCTGGTGCTGAGTAACAACCGTATGACCGATGCCGAACCTCACACCATCACCACCTGGAAGCCCCGCTACAACCCGGCGATCATCGCCCTGACTTCTTGTCGCCCACGCCACCGCCGCCAATCCTAAGTTCAACCCGATGGTGAAGGGCAGCGCAGCCAACATGGCCAAATCCGGCTCCGGCCCGACGCTTGCCGTGCAGCAGGCCTACAACCAGGTTATGGAACTCATCCAGCAGCAGGCCGCCCTGCTCTCCTACGTCAACGCCTTCTGGGTTGCGGCTGTGATCGTAGCTTGCCTCGTCCCCCTGCCCTTCCTGCTCAAGAAGCCGCGCCCCGGCGAAGCGGCAGACGCCGGCCTCCACTGAACCTGCTACCCCTGTGGGAAACGGTCGGATCTGGCATCCCCGTAATCCGCGGAACGAGCTCGATCGTGAAGAGCCGCGATGTGGTGCGCCGTAGTATTCTGATTTCTCTTCGAATGGAGACATGCCGTGCCGGCTGAAAAAACGCCCGTATTGGAGTTGGAAACAGAGAAGCAACCGCAGGTGACGATCGTGCACTGCACCGGCAAGGTGGTCATCGAGACCTGGCCGAAACTCTCGACTACGCTACGAGATCTCATTCCCGAGGGCAAGCCAATCCGCGTCGACCTATCCAATGTAACGGTAGTCGATAGCGTCGGCATCGGAGTGTTCGTTAGCGTCTGGGCTTCGGCCAAGAAGGCAGGCTGCGACTTGAAATTCCGTAACCCCAGCAAGTACGTTCAGGATGTCGTTGAACTCACCAGGCTGTATGATTTGTTCGAAGGCACCAAGGCGAGTTCCTGATTCGCCCGGCGATGTGGTGTCCAGACAGCACTGCAGAACCGCAGGCGGCGCATCCGTGGCATCGTTTGCGTGGCGCGCTTAAGAGGTTCCGGAGCGGCGCGCGGATGCGATACGGAAAACGCCCATCTGCACTCGGCCGGGATGGCGAAACTGGCAGACGCAGCGGACTTAAAATCCGGATCATACGTGCCACTAGTTTCACTAAGCTTATGTAAAACAAGGATTTGACCTAGAACAACCAATGTGCTGTAATATTGCACAACTCTTTCACATTTTGTCTTTTTTTTCACGGGTGAGAGAGGTAGGCGGACACCGCACAGTGGCGGAACAACACACAATTCTCGGCGGCAAGGTCCACGTTTACAAACGCCCGAACAGCAGCTGCTGGCAGTGCTCCAGCTATCTCGCCGGCAGGAATCGCCGGGCCACCACCAAGGAAGAAAGCCTGTCGAAAGCCAAGGAAGTTGCAGAGGACTGGTATCTGCAGCTTCGCGGAAAACTCCGCACCGGAGAATTGAAAACCGGGAGGACCTTCCGCGAAGCCGCGGAACAATACCTGCGCGAATACGACATCATCACGCAAGGACAGCGGAGCAAAACTTATCTCAGGGGTCAGCACTCCCGAGCAGCCGGGCACCTGGTGCCGTTCTTCGGCCGTCTGGTCCTGTCGGAAATCACTGCCGGCAAGATACAGGACTACCGCATCCACCGGCTCGAAGAGGCAATGGCGAACCGCGGCAAGCCTCCGGCGCACAACACCACGCACCAGGAGATCGTGACCTTGCGTCAGATATTGAAAACCGCCATCCGCCACGGATGGATGGACCACCTGCCCGATCTGTCGGCACCCTATCGGTCGTCCCCGAAAATTTCGCACCGTGCGTGGTTTTCTCCCGACGAATACAAAACACTCTACGAAGCCACAAGAAAGCGCGCGCATGATCCGAAACAGCCGCGCTTCAAATGGGAGTCAGAACAACTTCACGATTACGTTCTGTTCTCGGCCAATACAGGCCTGCGCCCCGACGAAGCAAGGCGGCTCCAGTTCCGAGACGTGACAATCGTTGTGGATGAGGGGAGCGGTCAGAAAATCCTTGAGATCGAGGTGCGCGGTAAGCGCGGTGTCGGCTACTGCAAAAGCATGCCGGGAGCGGTGTTGCCCTTCGAGAGACTCAAGGCAAGGCTCCGTCCAGCGGGCGGCCCCGGCAGGAAAGGGAGCCGTGTCGAAACCATGGCCAACGGGGAATGGCACAAGCCGGCACCTTCAGACCTCATCTTTCCGAAATGGCAGCGCGAACTGTTCAACGCGATCCTGAATGAGGAAAATCTGAGAGTCGATCGTGACGGCCGCCCCCGCACGGCTTACAGCCTACGGCACACCTACATCTGCTTGCGCTTGTTGGAAGGTGCCGACATCTACCAGATCGCCAAGAACTGCCGCACCAGCGTCGAGATGATCGAGAAGTATTACGCAGCGCACCTCAAAACCCAGCTTGACGCATCCGCGATCAACAAAATGCGAGAAAAGCCAAAGAAAAGACAAAGTCCGACAAAAACCTCGGAAAGGGCAAGATGAATTCATCTGTGCCGCTTTGTGGTAAAAAATAATCAGCCAGGTCGCGCGGGCGTGGCGGAATGGCAGACGCAACGGACTTGAGAAAGACTTGAGTGCTCGCCGGGAAACCAGCGATGTAGAACTGCCCAAACTCGGGGAACCCTGAAATGGCAATCCCGAGCCAAGCCCCGGCGGAATACTCCGCCGGGGAAGGTGTAGAGACTAGACGGGTAGCACCTAAGCCCCGGAACTTCTGGGAGACGGTGAAGGGATAGTCCAGACCGCAAACTCGGCGTCGGCGCTATCGAGCGCCGCGCCAGGGCGGCGAAAGCCGCAGACGGTACGAAAATCCGTAGAGCCGAAAGGTTCGTGAGGGTTCGACTCCCTCCGCCCGCACCACCGTACTCCGGCCAATGCCTTACCTGACGCACACTGACTATGTCCAAGCGAGAGAAGCCTATTGCTACGTCGATCTTGACGCACACTTCAATGTCCTGCAGACTGGGAGCCTGCCGTACACCGGAAGGATTCAAGGCATATTCCCAAGGGTCGTACCCGCTACCCACCAGGCGGGGATCAATCTTCGAAAGTTCGAGGTAATTTGCGAGACGGTCTTTGCTGAGGCAGACTCGGCCGACGCTCTCGGCTACTCGACCCCAGATCATCTGGCGAATATACGGAATGTGGTTTGTGCGATTGTCCACTGGAAGATGGCCTCCCAAGGCGGCAGGGGCAAAGTTCAGAATGTCCAGGACCGCTGGACTCAGTCGACACATGCACAGCTTCTTCGCGCTTACCGCCAGCGCTCGCTCTCCGCGTTCCGAATCGACGGCATTCGCATACCAACCGCGACGGCGATGCTTCGGTTCACGTACCCGAACGAATTTGGAATCATGGACAAAAGGGTTGTCACCCGCCACACTCAACCGGCCGGGATCACCACGCTTAGCCTCCGACAGGTGGACAGCTATATAAACGACACGAGGGACAACGTGCACAAGTACCACAGGGAATACATTCCCTTCCTTGTCGCTGAGGCGACCGCGCTCAACAACGCAGGCGTAACATTTTCTGATGTGGACCCTGGCGGTCGTCACGTACAGGTTGCTTTTCGCCCATGCGATGTGGAAATGGCCTTATTCCTCTAAAAGCATAAAGGGGGCCTCCTACCAGGTGCAGGGCAGACGTTGACACACATGGCGACTCTTTATCACGCAACGACGGCAGAATTGACCATCGGTGAGAAGCTGAAATTAACCGCTTCTGCTGTTAGCCACACCACCAACGCCTTCCAGCGCGAAGCAGAACATTTCTTGGAGCAACGACGCCCTGAAGGAAGACCACCACGCCTGTCCAGTTGGTTCGCCTGTGATAAAGCGAACCTTGCCGCAGAGTACCTAGACGCGCAGTTAACGTTGGGGCCTGACAAGGGAGCTCGAAACGGACAGCCGCATCTCTACGCGGTCGAGATGGACTCATCCAGCAGGCAGCCCATGATCTTGTCTAATGCTGTTGCCGTAAAACTCTTCGCAGGAGAGAAGGACGTTGCCCTGTTGCTCGCGGATGAATACTGGGCACCGACGCAGGAATGGAGATGTTGGGAGTACATCAACCCAGACATTGTGGTTCTGGAAAGACAACCATGGCCGGATTTAATGGCCCTCCCGCTCGCCCTCGCTGCTTATACGAAGGACTCCGACATTCTCAAACAGTTTCTCGGCACTCTGGGGCGGCAGAACTTTGAAATTAAGGCACGTTCCGTCCCGCCAGCAAAAGTCCTACCTAAGAAATGAAGCCTTCCTGGCCGCTGATTGCAGATCGTGGTAGCAGTCGGTTCTCTGCTCGTCATCAATGGCCGTGCTGGTGGTCAGCCGACCAAGCGCCGCGATTAAGCCATGGTCAGAACCACGAAAACGCCCTCTGTGCTACAACTCAAGAGCCTTAAGAACAGCGCGGTCGATATCACCATAGAAGATGACGTCGAGCTTCTCGACTGTTTCCTCCGGCAGAGTTGCGAATTGCGATTTGCTCGAGATTGGGACGAGAGCACGGATAGCACCGTTGTCAAGCGCAACATGAAGCGGCTCAGCAATTGATGCAACACCTTTCAGATTACCTTGAATCGTCAAATCGCCCAGCACGATCGTACCGGCTTGAATACGGCGATTCTGAATCGCTGACATTAGAGCCACGAAGAAGGCAATGCCGCATGCGGCTTCTACCCGCCCGCCTGAGAGATCGACCGCTTCAGCGCAGATGTCCTTTTGCGCAAGGAGTGCCGCCAGACCGAGCTTGTCTTTGACCGACTGCAGATAAGTGACAGCTCGATTCAACGACTCCTTCAACCCTTTTTCCAAGCCTGTTGGCGTTCTGACCTTACCAGTGCCTGCTGTGAGGGTAATCTCCAGCCGGAATAGGGCAACTTTGGAGTCACCATCAGCAGCAATTGTGTACACCGAGCCCGGCGGGAGAGGATCGGGCGAGATCATCCCCTTTCCGCCCTGTTCCGGCACAGCGACAGCACGCTCGACGCCATCTTCTACGTCGATATAGGAAAAGCTCGTCTTGTAAAACTCGAATGAACCGCGCTTCTTCAACTGTTCCTTTACCCGGCGTCGGCCTTCGAGAGCTAACTCAACATACTCGCGCAGTTCATCCTTTGTGTACTCACCGTGAGGATGCAAAAGCTTGAGAAAGCCGCTCACGGTTCGTTTCATCGCAGTTGCGTCACGGCCCTCGACATGCGAGCCCGGTCGGAATGCCTTGTCTACTTCGTCGAAACGGTTCTGCCTTCTAAGCGCCCGAAATGCTTCGGCCAAGTAATCTGTAACGAATCCGTAGCGGTTCGTGAGAATGTCCTTGGAGTTCTTCGGAACTTCCCACCCAGGCATATAGAAATGTATGCGATCGATAACGGCTAAATCGAACTCTTTGGCGAGGGGCTGAAACAGGTCGGTCGCGGCATTCTGAACTAAGGTTTCAACCGGTTGGTTCAGGTTCCCTACGAACGCCAGGGACGCTTCCGCCTGAACCTGCGCGATACCACGGCTGAACCGCCCATTCGCCATGTAATCCTTCATGATCTGGATGGTGTCGGGATCGGTTACCTTCATCCCTCCAACTTCGTCGAAAGCGACAACATCCCAGTGCCCGACCAGACCAACCTGTCGGCGGGCGTTGTTATAGAAAAGATTCGCCGTGCTGGCCTTACCGCCTGAAATGAGAATGCAGTAGGGCGACATCTCACTGAAGGCATACGACTTGCCCGTTCCCCGGGGTCCCAGCTCAATGAAGTTGTAATTCCGCTCAACGAACGGTAGAAAGCGGGAAAGCAACAGCATCTTAAGTCGACGCTCAAATCGGCTTCCTTCCAGTCCAGCGCTCCGCAACAAAACATCCAGCCATTCAGCAGTTGAAAAATCGCGTCTCGATTGGCAGTACTCATCGAAGTCGAAGCGGGCTAGCTGAATCGGCTTGAGTTCAGTTATGTGGAACGGACTGCCATTCTTATCCGCATCAACCCTGAACTCCACATCGACGATTGCCCATATTCCTCCTTCTAGCAGCCTCTCAAAACGCCGATAGAAGTCTGCTGGTACATGGATGCGGGTGTAGCCGAAATTGTCCATTGCGGCCCAATACTTGTTTTCGCTTGGAAGAAACCTTACCTCGACGCGGTCAATGAACCTGTGGCGTCCGAGCTGCTCCACCTTCGCCTGGGCTTTGTTCGCTTCGTCGTGCCGGAAGTAGTTAGTCCTAAGCGTTTCCTTTACCGCCTCAATACCGATTCGGATTTCGTCCTCATCGTCTGAGGCGCAATACTTGCCCAAGAGATACTCAAGCACGTAGGAGGGGACGTTTTCTCCCCCCTTGATTTGGTGGAGCAGGTCCTTGCGCACGACCCTGCCGGCAAAAGTCTGCGTCAACTTCTTATCGAGCGCGTCCGGTTCCATTGCTTCTCCACTCACTCAAGTACCGAATTGTTCAGTTTCAATCGATCCAGAACTGCGCCAGTCGCTGGATCGACAGCCCTAATTTCAATCGCTGGCCCGGAAAAATCATCGGCAATACGGATCGGGATTTGCGTTTCCTCGCCTTTTCGAAGCGTGACGTCGCCCGTGGCTGGATCGCGTGCGTCGCAATCAGCCGCTTCGCCCACGCGCTTCGCTCGCGGCCCGCTTCCATCGAATGCGTGGACGCGGACAATCAACGAATCAAGGAGCAGCGAATTGAACCAGGCTTTGATGCTGATAACCCGGCTGGTGAACCGATCTGCGCGATAGCGCAATTTGATTTCTTCTCCGCCGGATGCGGAAGCAACTGGCTCTCTTGCTTGCAGCACGACGACGGGAAGCACGCATTCCTGCAGCGAGACTCCTTCGTGGAAGTAGGCTGCGCCGGCGGTAAAGACCTTGAAATCCTGTGCCACTGCCAACTCGGCAACTGGCGCGACAATTCCAACTTGCGAACACTTCAAGATCAGGACTCCTGGTGCGCCGGCTGTGCTCTGGCCGAGGAGACTCCGCCGTTTAGCCTTTACCCAGTCGCCTCTTGGCGCGGCGATCACGTCGCCGG
>Ga0335069_10004442_pt1 | contig 20830 bp, 18 predicted proteins | sample Lox_Sample_11_FD_206714 | JGI IMG/M metagenome (GOLD analysis project Ga0335069, IMG submission 206714) | Soil microbial communities from Loxahatchee National Wildlife Refuge, Florida, United States - Lox_Sample_1.1 | ecosystem: Environmental > Terrestrial > Soil > Wetlands | place: USA...
ATTTGCAGCCTTGCTCGGCCACATAGAGGATCGCGTTCAACACCTGCAAGTTGGACAGGCTCACGTTGCCGCGCTGAGTCGGCAATACATGCTCGATCACGCGGTACTGCGCTTCGTCGATTTCCATTAGCGCAGTATGCCATCGATTCAATGAATAGTGTGAACACGCCCTAGTCGGACGGAATGGAGAGCCTTGCTCTTGGGCGCGCTCGATGGCGCAGCAGTCATTAGCGGCTTCATCCAGACCATCGTCCACGCAAGGGATGTCCCGTCGAGGTTCGGTGTCGGTTGGTTTGGTCTATGCCGTGGCCTGCCGGCCACTCTCTATTTCAACATGAGACGGTGCTATCCTCGTCCAGAGTAATCCAAGCGCCACCCAAGCTGGGAGAATGATCATGCCAAGTATGGACGACAAGGTTGCGCTGATTACGGGAGCCAGCAGCGGGATCGGCCGAGCGACAGCGGGGGCATTCGCGGCGAAAGGTGCCAAGGTCGTAGCGGCGGCGCGGCGGGCCGACGAGTTGGCAACGCTCGTGAACGAGATCGAGGCCCGCGGCGGGAAGGCCATATCCGTGCCCACGGATGTTTCTGTTGCCAGCGACGTGGAACGATTGGTCGTGCAAACGATCGAGACGTTCGGTCGCCTCGACTTCGCTGTCAACAACGCGGGATTCGAGGGAACAGTCGAACCAATCACGGATTGTGCGGAAGAAGTGTGGGACCGGGTTCTCGGCACCAATCTGAAGGGGACGTTCCTCTGCATGAAGTACGAGGCCAGAGCCATGCTGGATGCCGGGCATGGCGGCGCGATCGTCAACGTGGGCTCGATAAATTCCTTTCTCGGCTTTCCGGGATTCTCGCCTTACGTTGCTTCGAAGCACGGCATGATCGGTCTGACTACGAGCGTGTCCGCCGAGCTTGCGCCGAAGGGGATCAGAGTAAACATCGTGTGTCCGGGAATAATCGACACGCCGATGCACCGTCGCGGCCGAGAACTATTCGGCGACGCGGCGTACGATCAGGTGCTGCAGCATAGCGTCCATAGTCGGCGCGCGGGCCGGCCGCAGGAAATCGCGAATTGCATCGTATTCCTCTGCTCGGACGAAGCCAGCTACATTACTGGAACCACCCTGACGCCAGACGGCGGGTACACGCTGACTATGTGAGTTCGCCCGGCGAGGCACGCGTATTCATTCTGCGCTTCCGGAACGTCAGTCGGCCAATTAGCTCATTCCGTCCCTGCAAACGACGGCGTTTCGGCGGCCAGATTGGTGTGCTGACGTTCCGCTTCTGGCCGACTGTCGCCTTTTCTCGCGATTTTTGAATGGCTGCTTTCTATTTCGGGGCTGCGTAGTCGGCCCCGAGATGGGTCGAAGGAGAATCTGACTCCGCGCGCATACAATCACCGCTGACGCAGATATCTCACCACTCTCTCGAATGACGCCGAAAGCAAAAACTGGACGGTATGCCAGCCGCACGGACTTGGGTGTCACTGCAGACGAGTACGCGATTCTGCGCCGGCTAAATCGACCCAGCAAAATCCAGACATTTCTTGATGCGATTCCGACCAACCGTGAAATCGGTGGAGAGACCATACTATCGGTGCGCCAGGTGCTGCTGCAGCGACGCGCGCACTGCATTGAGGGAGCCTTGGTCGCCGCTTGCGCCTTATGGATCCAGGGGGATGCGCCATTAGTCATGCATTTGGACTGCGTTTCGAGCGACTACCCACATGTAGTGACGCTCTTTCGCCGGGGGCGGGATTGGGGCGCGATCTCCAAAAGCCGGACCAAATTATTGCGCTTTCGCGATCCGATCTACCGCAGTCTGCGCGAGCTTGCGATGTCGTACTTCCACGAATACATTGATGGCAGCGGGCGCAAAACCTTGCGAAGCTATTCTAGGCCGTTCGATCTTCGGCGCATCGATACCAAACTCTGGGTGACGAGCGAGCATGCATGCGAGGAAGTCGAAAGTCGATTGGCAAACCTGAGGCACTACGTACTTGTTAACGAGACGCAGGCGCGACGGCTATCTATTCGGGATTAGATATCAGGGCAATGTGAACCGCCCCGGGTTTGCCGGAGGCTCCATTCTTTTGAGAGGATGGAGCAATGAGCAGACCTTCAAAGTTCTCACCTGAAGTGCAAGAGCGGGCGGTGCAGAAATACGGTTGTTGTAGCTAGCGCTTCGCATTAGGCCCATCCCATCGCACGCTCGGCACGCTCGCATAGCTGGTCGTTTGTCTCGCCTTCGCGCTGGAAGGTAGAGAGAGTCCCATCGTCGCCCCGCGCGACAACTTCGGTTATTCGATCGCCCGGCGCGTGGGGATCCACGATCAGGCGCAGGATGTGGATAGCATCGGGTGCGGGCGCCACCGCGCGCTCCAGCTGCTCAAGTCTTGTCGTATAGCTACGCATTGATGCTTCCCTTGGCGGCTAACAGCTCGAGCGCGGCAATTCGCTTCTCGATCTCGTCGGCCTCGATGATGCGCGCCTGACTCGCCGGCGCTTGCAGGATGGTCGCCGCCTCCTCTGGCGTTAGCTCGCCATCGGCCAATGCCTTGACGACGACTCGCGTGTTGTTGGCCAGCGATTCCGCCATGCCGCGCAGCGTGACGGGATCATCCTTCGCCTTTGCCGGCGGAATCAGTCTATCCAGACAGATGCGCAGCGCCGTGGCATCGCCGGCCTTGGCCATCTCGACAACCTTGGCCACCAGCTCCGGTGCGTGCAGCAGCAGCAGATCACGCATCGCCGTGCGTTTGTCGCGGATACCGGGGGGCGCCCGGCTGGGTTACCACTCTCGCCTTTCTCGAACATTGCGCTATTACTCTCCGATTGATGAGATCAGGTTCGCTAGCCGAAGGGCCCGGAACGACAACAGCGCCGCGTCGGGATTGCCTAATGCCGTGGCGAGCGCTTCCGCCCGCTCGGTATCACTAGCGTCAGGCAGCACCGATGCGACTAGCTCGCGTAGCTCGGCCGCTTCTGATGGTGTCGCAGTTCGTCGCATAGGCTTTGGCGCTTCGATCTCAGCCCCCGGATAGAGTGCGGACACCTCCGTTTGCGTCGCAGGGGGTGCGAATAGCACTTCCATCGGAGCGGCATGCGGATAGCGCACTTGCCAGCGTCGGATCGCTTCATCATTCGCAGAGGTTGCGACAGCGACAGTTGCGACAGTTGCGACAGTTGGCACGCCTGAACCCGCAAGTGTCGCAGGAGTCGCAAGTGTCGCAGTCGCAGCTACCCAGTCACGAAGCGCCATTGCTGCCCCCTAGAAGCGCGGGATTGACTCGGATCAGCTTGCGCTTGCCGTCGTCGGCCTCCCGAATTCGACGCGCCTCGGCGAGTTCTGTCAGCGCGGCGTCCAAGGCCGGCCGGCCGCGTACCGGATTCGGGCCGCGATTCGAATCCCCCTGGGGACGCCATTAGAAACAATGTTGGGTTTGTGCGGCCGCCCCGTGTCAATGCCGCGGCAACAAACCTTTCCTGACGCCGGTTGCACGAGAAGATCGCCTGACCGCGCGCTGCGCACGCCATAAACGAAAACCCCGCCACGCGGCCAGGGTACGTGCGTCCCAACGCTGCGCGCCAAGCATATAAGGAAAATCGACGAACCCTCTGGATGCGCTCGATCGAAACACTCTCGCGGACGCGCTGCCAGAGCTTTGGCGTTCAGTCGCGTCGCGCGCCTCGGAAAATCCGCGGGCGGCAGGCGGCTGCGGCCCGCCGCTTGCGGACGGAAGACGAACTGACTGGCGTGGGGCCAAGGTGCAGCGAACTCGGGCGCCAGCGCGTCCACGACCTGTGCGCGTCTCATGGCTTCGACGCCGCGGACAACCCGTTCGGCCCCGGGGTCGTTACCCGTGTCTTCGGTACGGCCGTACGGCCCGTCACCTATGGGTCCGGGCCGTACCCCAGAGGCGTTGGCGCCCCGGACAGGAGTTGAACCTGTGACCCCCCGCTTAGGAGGCGAGTGCTCTATCCACTGAGCTACCGGGGCGCTGGAACCGCAGCATTCTACCGGAGGCCTGCGCCCCGCCTTCGCAGGCGCACACGTCACGCCCGCTGCACCGCCGCCCAGCGCGGGCACTTGACGAGATGATCGTTGACGAGGCCCGTCGCCTGCATGAACGCGTACATGATCGTGGGACCGACGAAGCGGAAGCCGCGCTTCGCGAGATCTTTCGACAGAGCATCGGACTGCGGCGTTCGGGCCGGAACGGTCGCGAGCGAGCGGTGGCGGTTCACGATAGGCTTGTTGTCCACGAATTTCCAGACGTAGCGATCGAACGTTCCGGATTCGCGCTGCAGCTCGAGGAACGCGCGCGCGTTGGCCACCGCGCTCTCGATCTTCAGGCGATTGCGGACGATGCCGGGATTCGACAGCAGGCGCTCGATCCTGCGCGCGTCGTATTTCGCCACGCGCCCAGGATCGAATTCGGCGAAGGCCTCACGATAGGCGGCCCGCTTGTTGAGGATCGTCGACCAGGACAGGCCGGCTTGCGCGCCCTCGAGGATCAGGAACTCGAAGAAGCACCGATCGTCGTGGACGGGAACGCCCCATTCGTCGTCGTGATAGGCGATGTACAGGTCGCTTCCGTCAGCCCAAGGGCAGCGCGTGGTGGTATCGGCCATCGGCGTGGCGCGTGGGAGTCGAAGACCGATTATCGGGGTGGGCGATGCTCGCCGCAATGCGGGACGGGCCCGATTCCTCGCGGAGCGCCGCATGGCAGAATCGCCGGGTGATCCCGTGGCTTCGTAACAAGGCACCGTTTCCGCCGCTCGACTCCGCGCTCGCCGAGCCGAACGGCCTCCTCGCGGCGAGCGACGACCTGACGCCGGAGCGCCTTCTCGATGCCTATCGACGGGGAATCTTCCCATGGTACAGCGGCGACCAGCCGGTGCTGTGGTGGAGCCCCGACCCGCGGATGGTCCTCTTCGTCGATGACTTTCGCCTCGGACGCTCGCTGCGCAAGCGCGTGAAACAGCAGCGCTGGGAGATACGTGCCGATTCCGACTTCGGCGCCGTTATAGAAGCGTGCGCCGCGACGCGCAGGCCCGGGCAAACGGGCACGTGGATCACGCCCGAGATCATCGACGCCTACACGGCCCTGCACACGCGCGGCTATGCGCACTCGGTCGAAGCGTGGCGCGAGGGCGAGCTCGCCGGCGGCCTTTACGGAGTCGCAATCGGGCGGATGTTCTTCGGCGAATCGATGTTCGCCCGCGAGGCAGACGCCTCGAAAGTCGCGCTGGCGCACCTCGTCGCCATGCTGCGCACGCGCGAGTTTCCTCTGATCGATTGCCAGCAGGAGACCGAGCACCTCGCGTCGTTCGGCGCCCGGCCCATTCCACGCAGGGCGTTTGCCGGGCTCGTTGCGAGATTGGTACACTCGACCGCGCCGGGCGAACCGTGGACGCCCGCATCGATACCGGATGTGCTCGCGTGACCAGGCTCAACGATCTACCGCTCGCATCGCTGCAGTTCTACGCGACGGCACCTTACCCGTGCAGCTACCTGCCGGACCGGGTTGCAAGGTCGCAGGTCGCCACCCCGAGCCATCTGATCGACACCGAGGTCTACAGCGAACTCGTTCGCCACGGCTTCCGCCGCAGCGGGGGGTTTACCTACCGGCCGTACTGCGACCGCTGCCGGGCCTGCGTGCCGGTCAGGATCCCCGTCGATGTCTTCGGGCCCAACCGCACCCAGCGGCGGACGCTGCGGCGCCACCGGGAATTGACGGCAGTTAAGCACAAGTTGACCTTCAATCCCGAGCATTACGCGCTCTACCTGGGCTATCAGCGATATCGGCATCCCGGTGGGGGGATGGACCAGGACAGTCGCGAGCAATACCAGCACTTCCTTCTCCACAGCAATGTCGCGACCGATCTGATCGAGTTCAGAGAGGGCAACGTGCTGCGGATGGTGAGCCTCGTCGACCGGCTGCGGGATGGCCTGTCCTCGGTTTACGCCTTTTTCGAGCCCGGGATCCCCGGGACGAGCTACGGCACCTACAACGTGCTCTGGCAGATCGAGCGCTGCCGCGTCCTCGGACTGCCCTACCTTTATCTCGGCTACTGGATCGCCGAGAGCCGCAAGATGGCGTACAAGGCGACGTTCCGGCCCGTCGAGGGGCTGGTGGACGGGGTGTGGAGGCGCCTCTAGCGTCTGCTCGGCGTCACCGGTACGGGTCCGCCGCGTCGCGCAGACCGTCGCCGAAGAAGTTGAACGCGAGGATGACGACGATCACCGGGACCACCGGCACCATCAGCCAGGGGTAGAGCGCCACGACGTTGATGTTCTGCGCTTCGTTGAGCAGCACGCCCCAGCTCGTGATCGGCGGACGCAGACCGATGCCGAGGAACGAGAGCGCCGTCTCGCCCAGGATCATCCCGGGGATCGAGAGCGTCGCAGACGCGATGAGGTGACTCATGAAACCCGGGAGCAGGTGCCGCGCGATGATCCGTTTCGGCTTTGCCCCCATGAGGCGCGCCGCCGTGCAGTAATCCTCCTCGCGCAGGGCGAGGAGCTTCGAGCGCACCGCGCGCGCGAGCCCCGTCCATTCGAGCATGGCGAGGATCCCCGTGATCCCGAAGTAGATCAGCAGCGGACTCCACGTCACCGGAAGCACCGCGGAGAGCGCCATCCACAGCGGAAGCTCGGGAAACGAGCGGATGATCTCGATCAGGCGCTGGATCAGCAAGTCGGCCATGCCGCCGAAGTAGCCCGCGATGCCGCCGATGATGAGCCCCAGAGCGAAGCTGATCGCGATGCCCAGCAGACCGATCGTCAGCGAGATCCGCGCGCCGTAGACCATCCGCGACAGCACGTCGCGGCCCAGCCGATCGGTTCCGAGCAGGAACAGCGTCGCCCCTTCGGAGGGGCAGACGACATGGAACGACGCTTCGACGAGTCCCCAGAACCGGTACGGGTCGCCGGAGCAGAAGAAGCGCAGCGGGAAGGGCCGCGTCTTGTCCTCGGCGTAGTCGCGGCGCAGCGTCTCCATGTTGAGCGATTTCTTGAGCGAGTAGACGAACGGCCCGACGAAGCGTCCCTCGTGGATCCAGTGCACGCTTTGCGGCGGCGCGTAGATGAAGTCGGTGTGGCGCGTGTGCAGGTTGTAGGGAACCAGGATTTCGCTGACGAGCGTGGAGGCATACATGAGCAGCAGGATGACGCCACAGACGACGGCAACGCGGTGGCGCTTGAATTTCCACCACATCAGCTTCCACTGCGACGCGAGGTAGAAGCGCTCCTGCTCCGGCGTCAGCCGCATTACGGAGGTCGGGTCGAACGGTGCCGTCGAGACGAAGTGTTCCGGCTCGCCGGGGATCGCCGCGAGGTCGCGCGGCGCGTTCATCGCGCGACCCCTCCCTGCAGGCGGATCCGCGGGTCGAGCGCCATCAGCGCGAGGTCGGAGATCAGCACGCCGACGACGATCATCAGCGCGAGGAACATCAGGAACGACCCCGCGAGGTACATGTCCTGGCTCTTGAGCGCGTTGAGAAGCATCGGCCCCGCGGTCGGCAGCGACAGCACGACGGCGGTGATCTCGGTCCCGGAAATGATGTGCGGCAGGATGCTGCCGATGTCGGAGACGAAAAAGTTGAGCGCCATGCGCAGCGGGTATTTGAACAGCACCTTGCGTGGCGGCAACCCCTTCGCGCGCGCGGTCACCACGTATTGCTTCTGCAGCTCGTCCAGGAGGTTGGCCCGGAGTCGCCGAATCATCCCGGCGGTCGAGTGCGTGCCGATCACGATCACCGGAATCCAGCTGTGCTCGAGCACCGAGCGGAACTTGGCCCACGACCATGGCTTGCCGATGTACTGCGGGTCCATCAGACCCCCGATCGACGTCCCGAACCAGACGTTGGCGAGGTACATCATCACCAGCGCGAGCATGAAGTTCGGGATCGCGATGCCGAGGAAGCCGAGCAGCGACAGTCCGTAGTCGCCCCAGCTGTACTGGTGCGTAGCCGAGTAGATCCCAATCGGGAACGCGATGGCCCACGTGAAGAGAATCGTGATTCCGGACACGATGATCGTCAGCAGCATCCGGTCGCCGATCACCTTCGACACCGGCAGGTTGAACTCGAACGAATAGCCGAAGTCGCCGTGCAGCATCCCCCAGGCCCAGTGCAGGTACTGCTGGAGCGGCGGCTTGTCCAGTCCGTAGTAGCTCTGCAGGAACGCGATCTTCTGCGGATCGACCGACTCGCCCTGCGCCTGGAGCTCGGCGATGTAGCTCTCGAGGTAGTTGCCCGGTGGCAGCTGGATGATGACGAAGACGATGATGCTGATCGCGATAAGCGTCGGGATCATCAGCAGCAGGCGATTGACGACGTAGCGCAGCATTACCGGTGGCTCTTCGGATCGAACCAGAACGTGTCGGTGTGGTACATGCCGAAGTAAGCGCCTGGATCCCAGCTGTAGAGGCCTTCGGGCGGAACGTTGCGCAACGCGGCGTTCACGACAATCGGCTGCAGAGTGTGCGCGACGATTCCGATGGTAAAGACCTGCTGTGCCTGAATATCGAGCATCTTGCCCCAGATCTCGGCGCGCTCCTCGTCGGTCGCCGACATGCGCCATGCATCGTAGAGCTCGACGAGCTTCACCGCCTCGGGCATGTCGGGCGCCTGGCCGCCCTTATGGTTGTTCTCGTAGTACTGGCCCCACATCGGCCATTGCAGCTGTTCCTGCTGCGTCGGGGCGAGCTCGAGCGGACTCATGTCGGCGGTAGGAATGCCGTTCGAGAGCCCCGACCAGACCGACATCATCGACTTGCCGGAGAACACGCGCTTGCGGAACACCTCGCGTTGCGACGGCCGCGAGAACAGCGCGATGCCCATCTGCCGCCAGCTATCGCGGATCAACTCGAGCACGTCGGTCTCTTCGGTGCTCTCGCCGGAGGTGTCGACGACGATCTCCATCGGGCGGCCGTCAGGCAACAGCCGCAGGCCGTTCTTATCGCGCTTGACGAGACCCAGCTCGTCGAGAAGCTTGTTGGCGGCCTTGATGTCGTATTCGCTCCAGGCTTTTCGGTATTCCTCGCGGTAAAGCGGGCTCGACCTCCGCACCGTGTTGCTCGACTCGACGCCAAGGCCAAAATAAACGACCTCGTTGATCTCGTGGCGATTGATCCCCAGCGAGAGCGCGCGCCGAAAGCGCAAGTCGCGCATCAGCTTGCGCCATTCGGCGTCGTCCACGTTCAGGTTCGGATAGAGCGCGACCTGCGATCCGAGCACCTTTTCCCAGAGCAGCACGCGGTAGTGGTTGCGCTTCTCGTTCTGCTTGAGGAACGTGTAATTGTCGAAGCGCAGATAACGCGCCTGCAGGTCGACGTCGCCGGCGCCCGCTTTGGCCGGGATCAGCTTCTCCTCGCTGATGCTGACGATCACTTTGTCGATATAAGGGAGCTGGTGACCCGAGCGGTCGACGCGATGGAAGTACGGGTTGCGCACGAGCACGAAGCGCGTCGAAGGCAGCGGCGTCGTATTGAGCCAGGGCTCGAGCGTCGGCAGCTCGGGATTGTCGAAGCGGTACTGCTCGTCCTTCTTCTGATAGAGGCCCGCCCAGCTGCGCGAGCCGGCGGCACTTGCCTGTGCGTTGGCCTTGTCGAGACCGATGTATTTCGGATGGAACTTCTTCAGATAGTGGGCGGGGCGATAGATGTAGAGCGGGCTCGGACCCGCGAGTGCGGCGAGGAACTGCGGGTTCGGCTCGTCCCACGAGTAGCGGACGGTCGTCTCGTTCAGCACCTCGAATTTCGGGCCCTTGCCGCGCACCAGCAGCGCCTGCGGCAGCCCGAACGGGGAGATCTCCTTGTTGTTGACGACGTCCTCCCAGTAGAACCGGAAATCCGACGCCGTGAACGGCTGGCCGTCCGACCATTTGTGCCCCTTGCGCAGATACAGCGTGAAGACGCGGCCGCTTTCGTCCTCGACCTTGTCGAGGATGTCGGGGACGAGGCGCAGCTGTTCGTCGTAGCCGACGAGGCGCGCGTATCCGTAGACGACCATCATCCGGACGTCGCGGTCCTTCGCCATCAGCATCCGCATCTCGCCGCCATAGACGCCTTCGGTCCAGTCATTGCGCCTAATATCCACGACGAGCGGCGGGTGCGGCAGGCGCTGCGCGAGCGGCGGCAGGCGGCCCGCGGCAACGTCGGCCTCGAGCGTCGGGGGTTCCTCGGCACCGAACGAGCTCGCCGCGACGAGTGCGGCGCCGAGGGCAAGCAGCAGGCGGAGGGCGCGATGGCTCATGCGATCATCCTCATGTGCTCCTCGCCGGGCTGGATGCGCACGCGATGGCCGTCCCCGATCTCGACGAGCTCGCCCGCGCCTTCGGCCGTCCATCCGAACGGCGCGCGCCACTCCTGCGGACTCCGCGCCGCGCCGTCGAGCACGGCGACGAGATCGAGCTTGCGATTGAGGTCGGGATAGGGCACCGCAGCGAGCAGCCCCAGCGTGTAGGGGTGGACCGGATTGCGAAACAGCACCTCGCGTGGGGCGATCTCGACGATGCGCCCGGCGCACATCACCGCGATCTGGTCGGCGATGTAGTCGACCACCGCGAGGTTGTGCGAAATGAACAGATAGGTGAGCCCGAGCTCGGCCTGCAGGTCCTTCAGCAGGTTCAGCACCTGCGCTTGGATCGAGACGTCGAGCGCCGACACCGGTTCATCGCAGAGCACGAGATCGGGCTTCAACGCGAGAGCACGCGCGATGCCGATCCGCTGCCGCTGTCCGCCCGAGAAGCTGTGCGGGTAGCGGTTCAGAAAACGCGGATCGAGGCCGACGAGGCGCATCAGCTCCTTCGCCATCTCTGCGCGGTAGTGCGCGTCGCCGACACCGTGGATCACCAGCGGCTCGCGCAGGATGTCGAACACCGTCATCCGCGGATTGAGCGAGCCGAACGGGTCCTGAAAGATGTACTGCACGCGCCGCCGGAAGCGCATCAGGTCGTGCTCGTTGGCACGCGTGACGTCGAGAACATTTCCGCGGTCGTTGTAGCGGACTTCGCCCGAATCGGGCTCGATCGCGCGCATGATCACCTTGGAGAGCGTCGTCTTGCCGCAACCGCTTTCGCCGACCAGGCCGAAACACCCGCCGCGCGGGATCGCGATGCTCACGTCGTCGACGGCGCGCACTGCGACGCCTTCGCGGCGGCGCAAAAGGCCCATCGAGCGCTGCGTGAAGGTCTTCGTCACGTGGCGCACGTCGAGGTGGATCGCCGGCGCATCGGCGGGCCAGGGCTCCGCCTTCTGCACGAGCTCTCCGGTCTGGTGATCGATCGGGCGCACTGGAACAAGCCGCTCGCCGGGCTTCATGTCGAAGTGCGGCACCGCATTGAGGAGCGCGCGAAGGTAGGGGTGCGCGGGACGGCGGTAGAGCTCGGCAATCGGGCCCTGTTCCATCACCCGGCCCCCGTACAGGACGACGACTTGCTCGGCAAGGTTCGCGACCACGCCTAGATCGTGCGTGATGATGAGCACCGCCATGTTGAGCTCGGCTTGCAGCTCCTTGATGAGCGCCAGGATCTGCGCCTGGATCGTCACGTCGAGCGCGGTGGTCGGCTCGTCGGCGATCAGCAGCGAAGGCCGGCATACGAGCGCCATCGCGATCATCGCGCGCTGGCGCAGCCCGCCCGAGAGCTCGAACGGATAGGCTTTGAGCGCGCGCGCCGGGTTCGGAAAGCCCACGAGGCGCAGCATCTCCTCGGTCTGGCGCATGCCCTCGGCATGGTCGACCTTGTGATGCAGGAAGAGGCCCTCGCTCACCTGATCGCCGACCTTGTGCAACGGAGAGAGCGATACCATCGGCTCCTGGAAGATCATCGATATGTGCCGGCCGCGAATCGCGCGGATCGCCGCGCCGTCGGGGTCGAGCCGCGTCACGTCGATCGGTGCATTCGCCGTGCCCGGCTCGGCGAAGAGGATCTCACCCGACGTTATGCGCGCGGTCTTCGGCAGGATTCCCATGATCGCCTGCGCGGTCACCGATTTTCCGGAGCCGGATTCGCCGACGAGCGCGACGGTGCTGCCCGGCGGTATCCCGAACGAGATCCGATCGAGCGCTGGAACCATCGTTCCGCGGTTGTCGAACTCGACGGAAAGATCGCGAACCTCGATCAGGTCTGCCAACCCGCTCTCCTCATGTCGCATAACGACCCGTCACCCGAGGCCGCATTGCGGCACCCTGACCTGATCAGACGCTTGCGATTCCCCCAGAGGGGCCTTTCTTCCATTCTGCGACGTTGGGCCCGCTGTCCGGTCGTGCAGAACGACGCTTTTCGACGACGCTTTTCGACGGCCTCCTGTGCCCGCACCGGCACGGCTCCGTATGTCGATAGAATGCCCGTAGTCGGCCGCGCCGTCGAGTCCCCGCTCTCTGCAGCAGGGATCGCCGTGACTCCGGCGCGATTCAGCCGCGCGCCGCGAAGGCGCCTTGGAGGCTCGCTCGCGACGCGACGCTCGCGTTCAGCCGACTGCGGTCAGCCGGAATACCGGCACGGGTTGCGCGAACCCGTCGAGCGCCGTGGGTCCGAGCGCGTCGAGTTTCGCGGCATCGTCGAGGGACGCGCGCGTCTTGCGATCGATCAGCACTTCTCCGGGGCCCGCCTTGTCGCAAAGCCGCGCCGCGAGATTGACGACGCTGCCGATCGCCGTGTAGTCGACGCGGCCTTCGTAGCCGAAGGCGCCGAGCGTCGCATAGCCCTGGGCAATTCCGATGCCGAGATCGAGCTCGTATCCGAGCTTCGACCAGCGCGTGCGCAGCGAGCAGAAGCGCTGCTGCATCCCGAGCGCCATCCGTGCCGCGCGTCCCGCTGCATCGGATACCGGCAGCGGGTCGTTGAAGAAGATGAGGATGCCGTCTCCCGCAAAGCGGTCGAGCGTCCCCCCGTACTCGGCGACGAGCGGACCCATCGTCGCATGGAACTCGCGCAGCATCGACTCGACCTCCTCGGGTTCCGCCGAATCGGTGAACGCCGTGAATCCGCGCAGGTCGGCGAAGACGTAGCTGATCTCGCGCCGATGCGGTGCGAGGATCGACCTTTCGCCCGCGGAGACGATCGCATCGGCGACCGCCGGCGCGAAGAAGCGCTTGAGCTGAGCCATCCTCTCGAGTTGCGCGACCTGGTCGTCGACGCGCTCCTCGAGCTTCGCGTTCCACTCCTTCAGCGCAGCCGCCTGGCGCTTCACCTCGTCCTGCAGCGATTTCACGCGCAGCAGCGAGCGTACGCGCGCGAAAAGCTCCGGCTGGTTGATCGGCTTCGACAGGAAATCGTCGGCGCCAGCCTCGATGCCCTTGATGCGCTCGCCCTGCGGATCGAGCGACGTCACGAGAACAATCGGCAGCAGCGCGGTCGGCGGATCGCCACGCAGCCGCCGGCAGACGTCGTAGCCGGAGAGCCCCGGCATCATCACGTCGAGCAGGATGAGGTCGGGGATCTCGGCGGCGACCTTAGCGAGCGCGTCCTCGCCGTTGACCGCGGTCGCGACGGCGTACCCCTTCGCGCCGAGCAGGTCCGCGAGCAGCTTCACGTTGTGCGGAGTGTCGTCGACGACGAGCACCTTCGCCGGCTCGCTCACGGGCGGCCTCCTTCTGCACCCGGGTCGGTCATTTCGCGCCCCGCGCCAGCATCGCGCGTATCGTGTCGATGAACTCCCTGAGGTTGATCGGCTTGCCGATGTAGCCGTCGAATCCCGCCTCGGTGATGAGGTTGCGGTCCTGCTGCATGACCGACGCCGTCACGGCGATGACGGGAATGTGCGCGGTGGACGTGTCGGCGCGAAGCACCTTCAGCGCGTCGATGCCGTTCATCCCCGGAAGCTGGATGTCCATCAGCACGAGGTCGGGCTTGCGGCTGCGCGCGAGCTCGATCCCGTCCTCGGCAGTGCCGGCCTCGATGGTCTCGTAGCCCTTGACCTGCAGCACGTCGCGAACGAGCTTCAGATTCTTGTCGTTGTCTTCGACGATCAGCACGAGGCTCATCGCTTCTCCGGAATGGTGAAGGTGAAGGTCGATCCCTCGCCCGGCTCGCTTTCGAGCCAGATGCGGCCCCCGTGGAGCTCGACGAACTTGCGGGTGAGCGCGAGGCCGAGGCCCGTGCCCTCCTGCTTGTTCGTGTAGTTGCGTCCGACCTGGCGGAACTCCTCGAACACCGCCTGCTGATCTTCCGGGGCGATGCCGATCCCCGTGTCCCGGACCGCGACGACGAGCTCGTCGGCGAAGCGCCTGGCGGCGACCTTGATCTGGCCCCCGTCAGGTGTGAACTTTACCGCGTTTGTCAGCAGGTTGAGCAGGATCTGCTTGAACTTGCGCTCGTCGGCAACGATTTCGCCGAGCTGTGCGTCGGCGTCGACTGCGAGCGCGATGTTGTGCCGCTGCGCGCGCTCGCGTATCAGCGTCATCGCGTTCGCGATAGCCTCGGGCACGTCGAACGCCGCGAGGTCGAGCTCCATCCGCCCGGCTTCCACCTTCGAGAGATCGAGGATGTCGTTGATCAGCTGCAGCAGGTGCCTGCCGGACGCGTGGATGTCCCTCAGGTAATCCTCCTGCTTTTCGTTGACCTCGCCGAAGAGCCGCTCCAGCAGCACTTCCGAGAAGCCGATGATCGCGTTCAGCGGCGTACGCAGCTCGTGCGACATGTTGGCGAGAAACTCTGACTTGTGCTTGTTCGCGGTCTCGAGCTGGCGGCTTTTGTCCTGGATCTCGCGGAAGAGGCGCGCGTTCTGGATCGCGATCACCGCCTGGTCGGCGAAGGTCTTGAGCAGCGTGATGTCCTTGTCGGAAAAGGGACCGGTGTAGTCGCGTCCGACGAGGATCGCGCCCATGGCCCTGCCTTCCCAGAGCATCGGCGCGCCGATCGCCGCCTTGATGCCCATGATCCCCCAGCCCTCGCGGGCGCGCTGCGGGACGTCCTCGCCGCCGTCGACGTCGGGATAGTGGACGACGGCACGCCGCACGATCGCCGTGCCCGTCGCGCTGCTCTCGTCAACGGGAAATGGAAAGATCTTCTCGAGCTGCCCCCTCGCGGGGCCATGATGGACGCCGAGATGGATCATCTCGTCGTCGCCGACCAGGTTGATCTGCACGAGCTTGCCGGCGAAGAGGCGCTCGCAGCTCGCGAGGATCCGCTCGAACACGGGCGTCGTGTCGGCGATCGAGCTGCTGATCGCCGCGAGGACCTCGCCGGAGGCCCGCTGCTGGTCGAGCGCTTCCTTCGTCTCGTTGAACAGCCGCACGTTTTCGAGCGCAATCGCTGCCTGGTCGCCGAAGGTCCGCAGCAGTGCGACTTCCTGGTCGGTGAACGCGCGCACTTCGGTGCGCCGCAGAAGGATCGTCCCGAACGGCTTGCCCTCGCGGAAGAGCGGAGTGACGATCACCGTGCGATGACCCAGGCGCGCTGCGATGTCGTGGCTGAGCGGGTAATCGGCACCCTCGGCGAGCAGGTCGGGCACCTGGATCGTCCGCTGCTCGAGCACCGCGCGTCCCGACAGCGATTCGCGGTTGATCGGCACCGCTTCGACGTTTTGTACGGGGTCCGGCGTGGCGCCCTTCGACGCGAGCAGGCGCAGCATCTGCCCGTCGATCAGGTACATCGACGCGGACGATGCCTCGCACAGCCGCGCCGCGCGCTCGGCGATCGCGTCGAGCACGGGCTTCACGTCGGTCGGCGAGCTCGAGATCACGCGCAGGATCTCGCTGATCGCCGTCTGCTGGTCGAGCGCGTCCTTCGTCTCGTTGAACAGACGCACGTTGTCGATCGCAATCGCGGCCTGGCGCGCGAAGGTCTGCAGCAGTGCAATCTGATCCGCCGAAAACGGCCGTGGCTCGCGGCGCCAGATCAGAATCGCTCCATAGGAGCCGCCCTCGCGCATCAGCGGCACCGCGAGCATCGCACGGAATCCGAAACGGGACTGGTTCACTTTCGCGTCGGGGTACTCGCCATCGAGCAGCGGCAGAATGTCCGGAATATGGATCGTCGTTCGGTCCAGCACGGCGCGTCCGACGACGAGCTCGCGGGTCAGCGGAAACGGCCCCTTCATCTCGCTCGGGTCTTCGTATCCGGGACTGAAATCGTGCGTGGTGGAAACGGCTACCGGCTTGACCTCGTTGTTCTCGATCAGCACGACGTACGCGAACGGCGCGTCGCACAAATGCGCGGCACGCTCGGCAACAGCCTGGAGCACGGGGCGCACGTCGGTCGGCGAGCTCGAGATCACGCGCAGGATCTCGCTGATCGCCGTCTGCTGCTCGAGCGCGTTCGACAGCTCGCGCGTGCGCTCGTCGACCTTGCGCTCGAGGCCGGCGTAGGATTCCTTGAGCTGCGCCGACATCCGATTGAACTGATCGGCGAGGCCTTCGAGCTCGTCGCCGGTGCGCACGTCGATCTTCTGGTCGAGTTCCCCGGCGCCGATCCGCCGCGCCCCTTCGTCGAGCGTGCGGATCGGCCGCACCATGCCTCGGGCGAGCACGAGCGCGACGAGAGCCGAGATGATCAGACCGGCGAGGAGCAGGAGCCCGGTCCGGGTGATCGAGGCGTTCAGCTTCGCGTACACCTCGGCTGCCGGCTGCTCGACGAACACGTTCCATCCCAGCATCTCGATCGGCGCGACCGAAGTGAGCACCTTCGCGCCCGCAAGATCGGTCGAGAACATCGCGAGCTCGCCGGAGCTCTGGTGCTCGAGCGCTGCCTTCACGTGCGGGAGCCCGGAGAGGTTCGTCTTGCGCAGCACCAGCCCGATGTCGGGATCGGCGATGAGAAATCCGCTCGCGTCGACGACGTATGCCTTGCCCTTGTCGCCGATCTTGATTCGCGAGACGACGTCCCAGATGAACTTGAGATTGACGTCGGCGATCGTCACCGGCCCGCTGTCGCTGCCGGAGCGGATGGCAATCGTCATGTAGGGCTCGGTCTCCTTGCGGAAGTACACGGGGCCGAACCACGACCTCCCGCGCCTCGCATTGCGGAACGCAGGTTCGTCGGAGCGCTTCTTCCCCGAGCGAAGGACGTCCATTCCGAGCCGCGACACTGCGATCTGCTCGAGACCTTCAGCGTCGACTTGGGCGATATCGGTAACCTCGGGGGCCTGGCGCAGGAGCTTCAGGAATTCGAGACGCCGCACCTCGACGTCGCCCGCGTCGAGCTGCGGCAGCGCGGCGTAGGAGAGCTGCTGATCGATCTGCCGTATGTATTGCTCGATCCGCGACGCAGCGGCGATCGCCTTTTCGTGCTGCAGCTCGGCGAGCGCGGCGCGGCTCTCCTGGTACGAGAAGTAAACGCTGATGCCGCCCGAGGCGAGGAGGGCGCCGGTGACAAGCGTAAGGATCAGCGCGAGGTAGCGGCGAAACAGCCGGCCGCGGTGCGTGGGCGGAGCTCCCCCCGCGGCGCGGTAAGGCGGCGTCGATGCGGTGATAGTATGGGCTGTGTCGCGTCCGCCGTCCGTGGTGCTCGCTGCGCGGCCGACCTCCGCGCCGGGGGCCGGGCGCTGGAACGCGTTCGCCGCGGCGAGGTCCTCCCCCGAGAGCTCGCGCGGCGTCACCACTCGGTGAGCCCCTCCAGCTCGTAGAGCTTCTTCCAGCTCGGTCGCGCACGCACGCGGTCGGCGAGCGTCTTGAGCGCGTCCCACTCGGTCGCGGGTTTGGGCATCTTCCGCGACCAGCGCATCAGCATCGTGACGTAGAGATCGGCGCCCGAGAACTCTCGTCCGGCGAGATAGGGGCCGGCGGCGGCGAGCTGCGCGTCGGCGCGATCCCAGACACCCTCGATCTTGCGGCGCAGAGCGTCCCGTACGTGCGGCGGATGTTCGGGTGCGCCGAGATCCCCGGGATAGAACCAGAAGCGGAATGTCGCCGCAAGCGTGTTGCTGAGATACACGATCCATTGCAGCCACGCTTCACGCTCCGCGCTTCCGGCCGGCGGGGCGAGGCACGCTTCGGGATGGCGCTCGGCGAGCACGATCAACAGTGCCGCGGACTCGGTGAGCGGGCGGCCGTCGACGACGAGCGTGGGGACCGTACCCTGCGGGTTCAGCCGGAGGTACGTCGGGTCGCGCTCCTGCGACGCGTGAACGTCGATCAGCTCGAGACGGTATGGGGCGCCGATTTCGAGCAGTGCGAGGTGAACCACCATGCTGGCGGTGCCGGGAGAGTAGTAGAGCGTATACACCGGGCTCCTCGCTTCGAGCGGCGATCAATCGAATGACGCTGTATCGCTGCGGCGCACTCGCCCGCGATGAGACAGCGAACCGCCTTTGCATCCTGCCGTCATGGGCGGCGACTCGCCAGCCCCTGTGCACGCAATTCGTCGAGGGAGGCGCTCGGCGTGAGCGCCTGCGGGTCGAGCTTCAAATGCAGGAGCGCGGCCCTCCCGCAGGCGAGGGCGCGCTCGAACGCAGGCGCGAACTCGTCGGTGCGCGTCACGGTCTCGCCGGCGGCTCCATAAGATCGCGCGAGCGCTGCGAAATCCGGGTTGACGAGGTCCGTTGCGGAAACGCGCCCCGGATAGTTCCGCTCCTGGTGCATCCGTATCGTGCCGTACATGCCGTTGTCGACGACGACAAACACGATCGCGAGGTCATATTGAATCGCGGTCGCGAGCTCCTGCCCGTTCATCAGGAAACACCCGTCACCGCTCCACGACACGACGATACGGTCGCGATGGAGGGTCTTCGCAGCGATCGCCGCGGGCACGCCGTAACCCATCGAGCCCGAGTAGGGCCCCAGCTGCGTGCGAAAGCGCCGGAAGCGGAAGAAGCGGTGGAGCCACGTCGCGAAGTTGCCGGCGCCATTCGCAAGAATCGCGTCGTCGGGAAGGCGCTCGTCGAGCCAGCGAACGATCCGATACATGTCGAGAAGGCCGGGGACGGCGCGCGGCCCCTGCCATTGCGCGTACTCGGCGTGCGCCTGCTCCGCCGTGCCTCGCCATGCGGATTCCGCGATCGGCGGGCTCGCGTTCATCGCAGCGAGAAAGGCGCCGGGCGTCGCGGCGATCGCAATCGACGGCTGATAGACGCGCCCGAGCTCGTCGACCCCCGGGTGCACGTGGACCAGGCGCTGCGCTGGCGCTGGAACGGTGAGCAGCGTGTAGCCGGAGGTCGTTATCTCGCCGAGGCGTTCGCCGATCACGAGCAGCGCATCGGCGTCGCGGACGCGCGCGGCGAGCTTCGGATTGATCCCGATGCCCACGTCACCTGCATAGTTGGGAAGGCGGTTGTCGAAGAGGTGCTGGCTACGGAACGCGCAAGCGACCGGCAGCGCATTCGCTTCGGCGAAGGTGCGCAGCGCCGCGCATGCACCGTCGTCCCAACGCGTGCCGCCGACCAGCACCAGCGGGCGTCGCGCGCCGGCAAGCAGCTCTCGCGTGGCCTGGACCCGTGCCGGATCGGGCGAGGCGGCGAGCGCGTCGACCTTCGGCGCATCGGCACACTCGGCGCGTGCGCCGAGCACATCCTCGGGAAGAGCCAGAACGACCGGTCCGGGCCGTCCCGACATCGCCGTACGGTACGCGTGCGCGACGTACTCGGGGATGCGCTCGGTGCGGTCGATCTGTGCCGCCCACTTCGCGACGCTGCCATACATCCGCCGGTAGTCGATCTCCTGGAAGGCTTCGCGGTCGGCGAAATCGCCGCCCACCTGGCCGACGAAGACGATCATCGGACTGGAATCCTGGGCCGCCGTATGGATGCCGACGGCGGCGTTCGAGGCGCCCGGACCGCGGGTCACGAATACAATCCCCGGCCGGCCTGTTAGCTTGCCGTAGGCCTCCCCCATGTAGGCGGCGCCCCCTTCGTTGCGGCAGACGAGAACATGCAGCCGATCGCGAACGTCGTACAGCGCGTCGAGCACCGGCAGGTAGCTTTCGCCCGGAACGCAGAACGCATGCGTTGCGTCCTGCGCTACCAGATTGGCGACGAGGATCTCGCCGCCGCTGCGCGCTGTGGGCAAGGGGTGCCTCCGTTGACGCCGCCGTCCGTAAGGGCGGTCGGCAGGGGATTCGTCATTCTATCGCCGGCGAGCACTTCCGGCGGGGGTTCGGCAACGGCCGTCCGTCTACCCCGGGTTGCCGTGTGCGACGCGCGGGTTCATCATCCGAACCGAAAGGGAGATTTCGCGGTCTTACGACTGCGCTTCGAAAGGAGAGTCCAATGAAGAAGCTCCTTCTTGCAATGGTGGCGATGGCAATCGCTCCGTTCGCTTGCGCCGAAGCCACGGCTCCCGCCAGCGCCAAGGAAGCCATGGCTCCTGCGGCGACCGCGGCGGAGCAGCAGAGCGCCCTGACGACCCAGGCGGCTCCCGGTGGGGGCCAGGTGAAGACGCTGCTCGGAGAGCGCAACTGCGTCCAGGAAACGGGCAGCCACATCGTGCGCAAGGACAAGTGCGTCAATGCGACAGGACAGGCCTACGGCCAGACGGCGATCAACCGCACGGGTACGTATGACGCCGGCGTCGCGCTGGAGCGCCTCAGCCCGGCAATCCAGGTTCAGGGGCGCTAGTCGCCGCTTTCCCTCGCGCCGCGTGCTTCAGGACGCGGCGATCAGATCCTCCCGCTTGAGGAGAAACACGCTGTCGGCGCTCGCTGCCGTCTCGAGCCATAAGAACGGCATACGCGGGTACGCGAGCTCGGTCGCCGCACGGTTATGGCCGACTTCGACGACGAGTGTGCCACCCGGGTTGAGGAAACGCGGTGCCTCGTCGAGGATCGTTCGCACGGCGTCGAGCCCGTCCTCGCCGCCGGCCAGGGCAAGCCGTGGCTCGTGCCGGTATTCGGCCGGCAAGTCGGCCATCGCGGTCGCGGTCACATACGGCGGATTGCTGAT
>Ga0335069_10004443_pt1 | contig 20828 bp, 16 predicted proteins | sample Lox_Sample_11_FD_206714 | JGI IMG/M metagenome (GOLD analysis project Ga0335069, IMG submission 206714) | Soil microbial communities from Loxahatchee National Wildlife Refuge, Florida, United States - Lox_Sample_1.1 | ecosystem: Environmental > Terrestrial > Soil > Wetlands | place: USA...
GCGATCATGGTCGCGAGAGATAAACGTCACCACTTCAGCGCCTTTCACATCATGGCACTATTCGTGGTGCTGGGAGCGTTGATGTCTGCCGCAGTATCCAGGTATCCATCCTTTGCGCTGTTAAAGGTCCTGAGCCTGTTCCTGCTGTTTGCATACTGCGCCACCGGGGTGAGGTTAGCTGTGGCCGGTCGCGAGGGACGATTTTTCACCGGCTTGTTGACAGGGTGCGAGATTCTTGTGGGTATGTTGGTACTGTTTCACCTGCTCGGCGTAGAAGCGATGGGGAATCCTAACTCGCTCGGAGCCATTACAGGCGTGGTCGCAGCTCCGATCCTGCTATGGGGCGCGTTGCTGCAGGAGGAAAGAGGTACGCAGATTCGCAGGACCATCCTGTACGTACTCTGCATGTATCTCGTGCTTCACAGTCACGCGAGGGCAGGCGTTGCGGCCGCGATCGTGTCGAGTACATTACTCTGCGTCGGCTTGCGGCGATATCGGCTTTTTGTGCAAGGGGCGGCGGCCCTGTTGGTGGTAGTTGCCGCGACCGCGATCATTCAGCCGGAAGTTATCTCCCAGACAATCTTTTCTGTGACCACCGAAATCGTTTACAAGAGCACCGATCCGACCCACGGCTTTCTCAAATCGCGAGTAGCGCCCTGGGAGATGGCGATCAACCGCATTCGTGATAACTTTTGGTTCGGAACGGGCTTTGGAACTGCAGACAACGGTCAAGATGCGTCCAATCAATTGGCTCAGTTCTCAACTGTGGCGGCAGTTAATGTGGAGAACGGAAGCAGTTACCTTTCAATCCTGACGTGGGTGGGAGTTCTCGGGGCAGCACCATTCTTCTGCATGGTGGTGATGGTTCTGGTCAAGGCAATGCGCGCCATGCGTTGGCTGTTCAAAACGGGCAACCCATACAGCCCCGCAATTCCGTTAGCAGCCCTGACCATCGGGGGCTTGTTGCATGCTGGCTTTGAAGACTGGTTATTCGCACCTGGGTACTACATTTGCGTTGCTTTCTGGAGCGCCGCCTTCATCCTCGCGGACTTTGTTCCGCAGCGGGCGGCGCAGAGTGTCACGCGCCTATGGCGTCCTGAACCGATGCCGCAAGGGTTGGGCAGGGTCGCCACGACTCGATGATGCGCTTGTTTGTGAATTGTCTGTCCGCCAGCGCAGGCGGTGGCCTTACCTATGCCCGCAACGTCATCCCGCTGATGGCCGGGGATCCGGATTTGCGGGTAACCGTCGCGGTGAGTGCCGGCTTGCGGCAGGAACTGGCAAACTGCTCCAACGTTGATTTCGTTGAAATCGAGAGTTCTCCCGGACGCCGGTTCTGGCTGGAACAATCACAACTGCCGCTATTGATTCGGAAGGCGCAGAGCGACATTCTTCTCTCTGCGGGCAATTTCGCCTTGCGGAACGCGCCAGTCCCGCAGATTCTGTTGTCACGGAACTCTCTTTACACTTCAAGCGACTTCTACCGCGATCTGGCTTCGCGAGGAGAATATCGCGCCTGGCTTGATACACGCTTGAAGGGATGGCTCGCCAGGAAATCCACGGAATGGGCCGACGTAACCGTAGCCCCCAGCGCAGCATTTGCCCACGAACTGGAACAGTGGACCGGTAGACCGATTCGCGCGATTTACCACGGCTTTGACTCCCACACGTTTTCGAGCGATGAATCACCATTAACGGAAGACGTTGTCCAAAAGCTCCGTGATGCGGAAGGCGCCCTTCGTTTGCTGTTCGTGAGTCACTACAACTACTACCGGAATTTCGAGACGCTGCTGAAGGCATTGCCGCTTTTACAAGAGCGCTTGGCGCCCCGCCCGGTGCGCTTGTTACTGACCTGCAAGCTTGTGAAGGGCAGGAATCCTGGCTCTTACAATCCGGAAAAGGCTGCGAAGTTAATCCAGGAAATGGGCGTGTCCGAAATGGTTGTCGAACTCGGAAGCATCCCGTACGCGCGACTGCACCACGTTTATCGCAATGCAGACATATACGTAACTCCGGCGTATACGGAGACCTTTGCTCATCCATTGGTCGAAGCGATGGCGAGTCGGCTTCCGATCGCCGCTTCCGATCTGCCGGTGCATCGGGAAATCTGCGGAGATGCGGCTGTTTATTTCCCCCGCTTTTCAGCAGAAGGTCTCGCTACGGCGGTTGCACAAGTAGCAGGTTGCCCGGATCAGCGCAGGGGAATGTTGGATGCCGGTACCGTTCGAGTTTCCCAATTTTCCTGGAAGACACATGTGCAGGAAATAGCAAGCCTGGCAAGAACGCTTATCGATCAAAGGATCTGAGGACTCATCGACTTTCCGATGCAGAACTGGAGCCAGCATTGGCTGTATGAACTGCTCGTATGCCCGCGAGACAGGCAGGAACTCACGGTCGAAGGGAGTCATCTGGTCTGCAGGTCAGGTCACAGATATGCGGTGGTTGAAGGCATCCCGATTTTTCTGATCTCCGATGCTGAACAAACTCACATTGAGGGAAGTCGTGCTCTAGCAGTAGCGGAGAGCGGCGATCCCGCGTCTTTGCCGCAAATCGAGATATCGCTGGGCGAAATCGATCCGTTTGTTCGCAATTCGATCGGGGCTACGAATGGCGGTCTTTACCAACACCTGGTTGGCAATCTGACTGAATATCCGATTCCGCGTCTGCGCCTTCCCGCCGCGAAAGGCAGCTTGTTCCTCGAGTTGGGTTGCAATTGGGGGCGGTGGTGTATCGCGGCTGCGCGTCTTGGTTATCGGCCTGTTGGCATCGATCCCTCGCTGAAGAGCATCCGCGCAGCGTACCGCGTGGCGCGTCAGTTAGGGATTGAAGCCGGTTATGTGGTGGCGGACGCACGATTTCTGCCTTTCCGTGACGGGACCTTCGGCCAGGCATTTTCCTATAGCGTTCTGCAGCATCTCTCCAAAGAGAACACATTGCTCACTCTCGATGAAGTTCATCGAGTCCTTTGGGCGAGCGGTGAGTCCCTGGTGCAGATGCCAAACGTATTCGGTGTGCGATGTCTTTACCACCAGCTTCGGCGGGGATTTCGGGAGGCCCGCGACTTCGAGGTCCGGTATTGGAGGCCCGCGGAGTTGTTGAAGGTTTTCGAGAGCAGAGTGGGGCCTTCGGTTCTGACCGTAGACGGATTCTTTTCCCTGAACGTGCAGCCGAGCGATTTGCATCTGCTTCCGCGACGCTATCGTACTTTGGTCCACACTTCTGAGGCACTGCGTCGAATCGCCGCGAAAGTGCCTGTTCTGCTGCAAGTCGCAGATAGCCTCTACATCAGTTCGAAGCGGCGCGAGTTCGGTCGGAGTTCCACTTGAGTCAGACTGCGCCTACGTCCTGGCGCCCGGGAGTTGGTGGTGGGGCGAGCCGGTGTCCAAGACGAATCAGAGGGCGTTCCACGAATCGATAACTCAAAGCCGAGATCGCGACCAGCAATAGCAGATTGACGGGGAACGATTGCAGCCGGACCCACGGTGGATTCGCGCCCGGCACCAGGAACAGCTGTTGCCAAAGATAGAGGCTATACGAGAGCCGTCCGATCCAGCGCACCCAGGGGAGTTCCAGCAGTTTGCCGATACGAGTATTCGGCCGCAGCACCGTGGCTGTGACCAGTAAGGCGAGTAAAGCCGATTCCAGAATTGTGTAGTAGTGCCTTCGGAACACAGCTTGAATTGCCAGATACCCCGCAGCGCAGAATGCCCAAACCCATGGTCTAACGATACGCAAGAAGAGCGCGCGCCACCTTGCTTCCGCTAGGAAAAGAGCTGCCAGGCAGCCCATCAGAAGTCCATCCAGTCGCGTGTCTGTTCGGGATGCAAAGAGAATACCGGGAAAGTGTTTCTCGAACAGCAAGTGGTGGAAATCCCAAGATCGCCAGCTCGCGACTGCAATGGCTAGTCCCGCCGCAACCCATCGAGCGCGTTTCGGCCCTGCGAGCGCCAATGTGATCGGCCAAATCAGGTAGAAGTGCTCCTCTACCGCCAAAGACCAGTAGTGGATCGTGTATCCTCCCCACCCGGTGCCAGTTGACGGAGGCGGCAGGTAGTTTCGGAAGAAGAGGCCGGAACTCACCCATTCCATCGGGCTGACGAGGATGATCCCTGCCAGCGCCAATACGGCGATCACGATGAGATAGGCCATTGCGGGCGGCAGGATCCGGCTGGCCCTCCGGATATAGAACCCGGAAAGGCTGATTCGGCCCATGGCGGCATATTCTTCCAAAAGTCTCGAACAGATCAGGAAACCACTTATCGCGAAGAACAGGCTGACGCCATTTGGACCGGTCCGGGTGGCAGAGAAAAGCGCGGGATAACTGCGAAATTCGTATCCGAATACGTGGTCGACGATGACTGCCAGAATCGCTACCGCCCGCCAGCCGTCCAGCGTGGGAAGGTATCCCCGCTCGGTTCGTACTTTTGTGGTGGTGACAACGCACGTTGACAAACGTGCCTACCTCGCCGCAAGAATATTGGTCACAGCTTCTGCAACGGCCTGAACCTGGGGCGGTTCCAGTTCCGGGTACACCGGAAGCGATAATACCTCCTCTGCTGCTTTCTCTGCTTGCGGAAAAGCTCCCTGCGAATATCCCAGATCGGAGTAGGCAGGTTGGAGGTGCGCGGGGATTGGGTAATGAATTCCCGATTGAATGCCGGCGGCGGAGAGCGTGCGCTGCAGATTATCGCGATCGCTGCTGCGGACCGTATACGCGTGATACACATGACGTCCCCAGGGCATCTCTCGCGGTAGAGTGAGGCCGGAGTCGGCCAGGAGTTCGTTATACCTGCTGACGATAGAACGTCGCTTTTCGGTCCATTGCTCGAGGTGTCGTAGCTTCACACCCAGCACTGCGCCCTGAAATCCTTCCATGCGATAGTTAAATCCGCGGAGCACGTGGTGATATTTCCGGTCCGTACCCCAATCGCGAAGCATGCGAATGGTGCGCGCATATTCCGGGTTGCTGGTTGTGACCGCCCCACCCTCGCCATAGGCCCCAAGGTTCTTACCGGGGTAAAAGCTGAAGCACCCCAAGTGGCCGATGCTGCCTGCCGGACGCCCCTTGTAATTTGCACCATGGGCTTGCGCAGCGTCTTCAATAACGATCAATTGGCGCCGCCGCGCCACTTCCATGATGGGATCCATATCGGCGGTCTGCCCGTAAAGATGGACCGGCATAATGACTTTGGTACGAGGCGTGATTGCCGACTCGAGAGCCGCAGGATCCATGGTGAACGAGACCGGATCGATATCGACGAGCACGGGACGAGCCCCGCAGTAAAGAATCGACGCGATGCTGGCGACGAAGGTGAATGGAACGGTGATGACCTCGTCCCCCGGCCCCACGCCGGCGGCCAACAGGGCCAGATGCAGGGCACTCGTCCCTGAATTCACCCCGATGCAATCGGAGGCTCCGCAATACTTCGCAAACTCGTGTTCGAAGGCCGCCACTTCAGGCCCGAGCACAAACTGGCAGGTGTCCAAGACCCGCGCCAACGCAGCGTCGATCTCCGGGCGGATAGCGCGGTATTGCGCTTTCAAATCAAGATAGGGAACTTTGATCTCGCTCATCGTCGTTTCTATGCAAGAAGGTACGGCCTCAGAACTGGACCACCACTGACCTGTGGCTAGAGTGCTGTAAACGATGATACACAACTCGTCGGCGTTGGCTTCAACTCGCACCCCGAGTCTCAGCGTGTCGTCAGCAGATGAACCACATTCGCAACGCCGAGAGCGGAACAGGCTGCAAGTACAGGGCTTATGACCCCAATCGTCCACAGCACCCGCCGATCTTTCGGCAGCCATCGATAAAGGGAGAGCAGGACGAAGGGAAGTACTGGAATTGCGAAACGGGCGAAATTGCCGCGGGCCCAATAGGGATAGTTGTAGGCGTACAGGCAGCAAAGGTATCCAACCAGAAATATGGCTTCCACCACGTGCTCCCGGCAATAACTTCTAAACTCCCTCCAGATCGCCATTCGCACCACCGCCCCTGTAACCATGCCGATCCAGACAACACTCAGGACGATATTGGTCCAGGGGGCGGGCAAGAAAAATCCTTTCATAATGGCGACGAAAGGCACTCCAAAAAGCCAGCCGCCCTGCCAGTCTTTGCTGTGGTAGCTGTTCACGGTGGCAAGGGCGTCCCCGAAGTAGTGTGCCAGCGGGAAAGCATAAAGAAATCCGATGGTGAGACCTATGCTCGTGGCGACGGCCAACTTTTTAAACTCGCGACGCCAAAGCAGCGCAATGCCGATTCCCAGTAGGACGAATAGCCCAAGTGGACGAACAACAGTGGCAAGGGAAGCGAGCAGAGCCGCCGTCAGCCATCGTTCCCGGCGCACACAGAGGAAAGAGCCTAGCAAAAGGCAGACAAACAGAGGCTCTGACCCGCCCAGGCAAGAACGCTGCAGCCAGTCGAAATTGATGATTGCAAAGTACCCGGCGATCCAGCCATCCCATAATTGCCGTGCAAAGATTGCGGCCAATGCTGACGGCAACAGGGAAAGAACAAGCAGGGAGGCGCGGTCGGGCAAGCCGGTGAGCTTCGAAAGCGCAGCCATAGCGTAAGGCAGGCCCCAGAACTGCTTGATGACGACTCCGTGGAAGTCCCAGCGGCGAATCGCCGATGCCAACGTCATGTAACCGAGGCTGTCGCCAAAGGCATCGACCGCGACGAAGTAATTGCGGAGCAGGGAAATAACCGTGATGAACAAAACGAAGCCGAGACCCAAAAGAGTGATCAACTCTTTTGTCGAGGGGCTGCTCTCCTTCTGAACCAATGGGAACGGACTTCCAGATTCAGGCTTACCGGGAGCTAGCGTTTCGGACGGCGACATCGAGAATTGAGCTTCAATCGCCCGTTTGGGGGCGGCTCAGCACGGGATTATATCCCAGCCATTTCACGTCCCTGCTGGTGTTTAATAGTAGCGGTTTACGAAGGGCGTTCTGAATGTGCGGCATTTTTGGGATCGTCGGATATAAAGCCCAGGTGAGCGAGGATCTTCTCGAGCGAGGCACCAACTCTTTGGCGCATCGCGGGCCAGACGATTCGGGCACGGTTGTGGTTCGCGATCCTACGGGCCAGATCGAAGTCGGGCTTGGCAATCGCCGCCTCGCCATCTTGGATCTGTCACCGCTGGGTCACCAGCCGATGCAGGATGGCGATACTGGTAACTGGATTGTTTACAACGGCGAAATCTACAACTTTCGTGAAGTACGCGCGGAGCTTGAGCAGCGCGGCGTAGCGTTCGCCAGCCATTCCGATACCGAGGTTCTGCTCAAGGCTTACGCGTGCTGGGGCATCGACTGTCTAACGAAGTTCCGCGGGATGTTTGCCTTCGCTTTGTGGGATGCACGGCAACGGAGCCTCATCATTGTGCGTGACCCAATGGGGATCAAGCCGCTCTACTATGCGCAGGCGGGGGACTATCTTGTGTTTGCCTCGGAAGTGCGGAGTCTTCTGGGCACGGGGCTGATTCCACGAAGGATTGATCCCGCAGGCCTTATTAACTTCCTGACTTTTGGGTCGGTTTACGATCCTTTGACGCTCATCGAAGATGTCCGTTCGCTTCCTCCTGGTCACACTTTGACCTGGCGAGACGGGGCCTTGTCAGTGGCAAGCTACTGGGACTTGGTAGATCACACTCAGCCAGAATGCAAGTTCAACGATGAGAGAGAGCTCGCTGCAAATCTTCAACCTGTACTTGAGCAGGCGGTTCGGTCTCAAATTGTCAGCGATGTGCCGATAGGAGTCTTTCTTTCCGGAGGCATCGATTCCAGCGCGCTGGTCAGTATCCTGAGCCGGGGAGGGATCGTTCCGAGCACGTTCTCTATCGTATTTCGGGAGTCGGATTTCTCCGAAGCAGAGCATTCGCGCGCCGTAGCCGGAGCATTTCGCACGGATCACCATGAAATTCTGGTCAGTCAGCGTGACGCGTTGGAGGCGGTTCCTTCGGCTCTCAAGGCCATGGATCAGCCGACGATGGACGGGATCAATACCTACTTCGTCTCCCGGGAAACGCGCAAGGCAGGTGTGAAAGTGGCGCTGTCGGGGTTAGGAGGCGACGAAGTTTTTGCGGGGTATACGAGTTTTCGGGACGTACCCCGTGCCGAGCGCATGTCAGATTTCTGGAAACGAATGCCTCGAACGCTCAGGGGCGGTGTCGCCGCCATGTTCGCCGCGCTTTCGCCTGCGAACGATCAGAATCGCAAACTGGCGGCCTTAGTAGCCGGGAATGGAAGGGTTCTGCATCCCTACTTCGTTGCCAGGATGCTATTTACTCCCACGCGGCAGGACCTTCTCTTCCCGGCAGCCAGCGTAGCTGCCCGCGAATCGGCGAGCATGTCGCAGCGGGACTCGCTTCAGCGCTCCCGCGCCCTGGACCCGGTGAATCGGGTTTCCTATTTGGAGTCGCGCTGTTATATGCTCAATACACTGTTGCGCGACGCCGATTTCATGAGCATGTCCCAGGGGCTGGAAGTCCGGGTTCCTCTCATCGATCATCAACTGGCAAAGCAAGTGCTTTCGCTGCCTGGCTCCTGGAAATTGAACGGCACGCCGAAAAAGCTGCTGGTTGCCTGCCTGGCCGGATCCCTCCCAGAGGAGATTGTTCATAGGCCAAAGCGCGGATTCACGCTGCCTTTTGAACACTGGATGCGGCAAGAGCTTCGATCTGAAATCGAACCGGTGTTGACGGACCGAGCGGGAGTCGGGCCACTGGAAGGCTTTCTCGATGGGAATCAAGTCTCTCAAGTCTGGAAAGATTTCCTGCAGGGGGCCGTTTCGTGGACCAGGCCTTGGTCGCTATACGTTCTGCAGCGCTGGTGCGAACTGAATTTCTAAATTGACTGCCGGTATGCAAAAGGTTGAAGAACTTACAGATAGAGGCAAGAGATCGGAGGCGGGCAAGCTGCCGGTCAGCGCAATCGTAGCCGCGCGAAACGAGGCCCGAAACCTGCCCTCCTGCCTGGAATCACTTCGCCAAGTTGCAGAAGTGTATGTTGTTGACTCGCAGAGTACCGATGAGACCCCAGAAATCGCGCGGTCGTATGACGCCAAGGTTATTCAATTTCATTACCAAGGCGGATGGCCCAAGAAAAGACAATGGGCGCTTGAGACTTTGCCTCTTGCCAATGACTGGGTCCTTTTGATTGATGCAGACGAGGCTCTGACGCCGGAACTGGCCGAGGAGATCCGCTCAGCCATTGAGTCTCCTCACGTTGATGGTTATTACATCTGCCTTAGCATGTACTTCCTGGGGCGGGTACTCCGGCACGGCGGCGCGGGCTTCTGGAAGCTGTCGCTTTTCCGGCGGGGTAAAGGCGGTTACGAATGCCGACTGCGCGATCAGGATGCTTCCATGGCGGATATGGAAGTTCACGAGCACGTGGCAGTGAGGGGTGTTACTGGCCGGCTGCGCAATCGGATGGTGCATCGAAACGTCGAGTCGATATCCCACTACATCCGCAAGCATGATGAATACTCCAACTGGGAAGCAAGAGTACTTCTTAAGAAAGACCGAGATCGGGATGAACTGCCACCGTCTCCGTTGGGGACGCAGGCGCAACGCCGTCGCTGGCTCAAGAAGAAACTCTTCGCAGTGCCCGCGTCTCCCTTTATCCTGTTTCTCTACCGCTACGTGCTGCTGCTGGGCTTCTTAGACGGCGTTCCCGGCCTGATTTACTGCGGTTTTCAAGCCACGCAGATGTTTCACACCAAGGCAAAAATCTACGAACTTAAGAATCAGGCGCAGAACGGAAGCAGCAAAGGCAAACGAAACTAATGTGTGGAATTAGTGGACTGGTCGAAATCGGCGACCGCGAGACACTGGCGCGGATGACCGCGGTGCAGTCACATCGCGGACCGGATGACTCAGGCCTTTGGGACCGAAGATTCGCCGATGGGTCCTATGTGGGATTGGGAAGTCGTCGCCTTGCCATCCTCGATCTATCTCCACTCGGGCATATGCCGATGTGCAACGAGGACGGGTCCCTGTGGATCACCTACAACGGCGAGATCTACAACTTCGCCGAGCTTCGCAGGGAACTGGAACGGAAAGGCCATCGCTTTGTCTCGCATACTGACACGGAAGTTGTTCTGCACCTTTTCCAGGAAGAAGGTCCTGAGTGCGTCAAGCGTCTGAATGGGATGTTCGCGTTTGCGGTTTGTGATTTACGTTCCTCGGCGCCCTCGCTTTTCGTTGCACGTGACCATTTTGGGGTGAAGCCCTTTTACTATTTTCATGATGGCCGGCGTTTTGCCTTTGCCTCTGAAATCAAAGCCTTGCTGCAGGTCCCGGAGATCGAGGCGAAACTTGATCTCGAAGCCCTCCATCAATATTTGACTTTCTTGTGGGTGCCGGATCCGAACACAATGTTTCAGGGAATCAAGAAGCTTCCGGCAGGACACTATGCAACCCTGACACGAGGTGAATTTAAGCTCACGCAATATTGGGATCTGCAGTTTCCACCAGAAGCACATTCCTATTCCGGATCGGAAGCGGACCTCAGCGCTGAGATTCGCGAACGCTTCCGTCACAGTGTCGCATCACAGATGGTGAGCGATGTTCCGGTAGGCGCATTTCTGAGCGCCGGGCTGGATTCCTCCAGCATTGTCGCGATGATGTGCCGGGCAACACGGCAACCGGTTCGTACTTACACTGTGACTTTTCCGGAGAAGTATCGAGTCGGCGAAAGCACCCTTGATGATCCGAATGTAGCCGCGAGACTTGCGCGCAAACTAGGGTGCGAGAATCAGAAAATCGTCGTTGAACCCGAGGTCACGACCCTTCTTCCTAAACTTGTTTGGCACATGGACGAGCCTACGGCAGACCCCGCCATTATTCCGGCGTACCTGGTTTGCCACGAAGCCAGGAAGCAATCAACGGTTCTGCTCTCGGGTATTGGAGGAGACGAACTGTTTGCCGGGTACCGTAAGCATGTTGCGCATTACTGGGCGCACGCGTTTCAGAAGGTCCCCGCAGCGCTTCGACGGGCGACGGAGTCTAGTTTCGCTGCAGTGCCTGGAATGCGCGGCACTCCTTGGAAGGGAACCGTGCGCCTGGCTAAGAAAATGGCCAAAAGCGCTTCTTTGAATCCGGTGGATCGGTTCATCGTGAATTGCACATATCTGGACGAGCGTGCCAAGTCCCGGTTATATCGTCCGGAACTGCAATCCATTGTTTCAGGCCGCGATCCCGCGGGAGCACACCGCCAGGCCTTCGCTCGAGTGAAAGGCGCTGACTTCCTGAACCAGATGCTTTACCTGGATACCAAGATTTTCATGACGAGTCTGAATCTCACCTATAACGACAAGATGAGCATGGCTTCCTCTGTCGAGGTGCGGGTCCCGTTCCTGGATCGTGAGTTTGCCGAATTCGCCGCGACGATGATTTCGCCCGGTCTGAAACTCAAGGGTCGATTAAGGCCGGTCACGAAGTACATTTTCCGCCAGGCCATGCGCGACATTCTGCCACCCGAAGTGTTGCAGCAACCGAAGGCAGGTTTTGCCGCGCCCATCGACTATTGGCTGGCCCACGATATGAAGGAGATGGTAGACGATCTGCTTTCAACGGGGCGGATCCATGATCGCCAGTTGTTTGAGGCGAGTGCCGTGCAGCAACTGGTTCGCGAGCATCGCAGCGGACGCGACGATCATTCCATGCAGATTTGGCAGTTTCTGACTTTGGAATTGTGGATGCAAACTTTCCTGGATGGTGGATCTCGCCGATCAGTTGCGCCCGCCAACCTTGTGGGGCAAGCAGCCAGCGCATGAAACAAGTTCTTCAGCACGCACGCACCGGAGAAATCACGGTGGAAGAAGTCCCCGCCCCGAAAGCCATGCCGGGTTGTGTGCTGGTTCGTATCGCCGCCTCGGTGGTGTCGGCCGGAACGGAGCGAGCATCGGCCGAGTTTGCCCGCAAGAGTCTGTTACAAAAAGCGCAATCCCGACCAGACCTGGTACGGGAAGTCATCAGCAAAGTCCAGCGTGACGGGGTTGTCTCAGCAATCCAGGCGGTGCGGAGCCGACTGGACCAGCCTCAGGGTCCGGGTTATAGCAGTTCTGGGACTGTCGTCGAGGTTGGGGAGGGTGTCACCGACCTTCAACCGGGAGATCGTGTTTCCTGTGCGGGCGCGGGTTACGCGGTACACGCAGAATTCGCATGTATTCCGCGACTGCTGGTGGCGCGCATCCCTCCGGGTGATCCAGCCACAGGCGGCGAGGTCACATTCGATGAAGCCGCATTTGCCACCTTGGGAGCCGTGGCTTTGCACGGCATCCGGACGGCCGAAGCGAAGCTGGGAGACCTGGTTGCGGTTATCGGTTTGGGTCTGCTAGGTCAACTCACAGTTCAGTTGTTGAAAGCTGCCGGCTGCCGGGTTGTGGGGCTGGATATGATCCGGGAGCGAGCTGAACTCGCCGGCCGAATGGGCGCCGATGCCGTTGTGACCTCTGCTTCTTCGTTTCGCGACATCTGTTCAGAACTGTCCCGAGGAATGGGTGCAGACGCGGTCTTGATCACTGCAGAAACACCTAGTAGCGAACCGGTGAATCTGGCGGGGGCGGTTGCGCGTGATCGTGGGATCGTTGTGGCCGTCGGCACGGTTGGAATAGAAATCGAACGGAAAACGTACTACGAAAAGGAACTTGATTTCCGTGTTTCGCGCTCCTATGGTCCAGGCCGTTACGATTCGGCCTACGAGCAGAAGGGGCGCGACTATCCCATCGGATACGTTCGTTGGACCGAAACGCGGAACATGGATGCTTTCCTCCAACTGGTACTCGAGAAGAAAGTTGACGTCGGCTCTTTAATCACCCATCGCTTTCCGATTGACCAGGCTCAGAGCGCATACCAGTTGATCACCGGTAGATCCGGAGAACGATTTCTTGGCGTCGTCATTCAATATCTCGGAACAGCGAACAGCTTGCCAACAGTCGCTGTTCGAAATGCGGTGCGCTCCGGGCAGTTCGCAGGCAAATGTGAGATGACGGTTGGTGCGTTGGGCGCAGGCGTTTTCGCGACCGGCACGTTGCTGCCGGCGATCAAAGCGTCATCGGCACGGTTGAAGGTAATATGTGCCGCAACGGGCTCTCATGCGCACCATGCTGCCCGGAAATTCGGATTCGAATGCAGTACTACCGATGAGTCCGAGGTTCTCCGCGATCAGGATGTCAATACGATAGTCATTACAACCCGCCATCACTTGCATGCCCAGCAGGTCATGGATGCACTCGCGGCGGGTAAACATGTTTTTTGTGAAAAGCCGTTGTGCTTGTCGGAAGACGAACTGCGGCAAATTGTTCGGAAGTATGTCGCCCTCAGTGCCGTTCAGCCCGTGCTGATGGTCGGATTCAACCGGCGTTTTGCCTCAATGACAACCCATCTGAAACATTTTGCAGCTCAAACGACGGAGCCGCTGGCGATTCATTACCGGATCAATGCTGGATCCCTGCCGGCGGATCACTGGGTCAGCGATCCTGAACAGGGCGGAGGCCGAATCCTTGGCGAGATGTGCCATTTCGTGGACCTCGCGAGCTTCCTGACAGGTTCCCAGATCGTTGAAGTTGAGGCGAACACTTTGGGCGGCACAGGTCGATACAACGCGGATAACGTAATTGCGTCCGTGTGGTTCGCCAATGGCTCGCGGGCGACGATCAGCTATCTTGCCAACGGTGATCGCGCTTTTTCGAAAGAGAGAATCGAGGTGTTCGGCGGGGGCAGCGCGGCCGTACTCGACGATTTTCGACGGCTTGAACTGGTGCGCGCTGGCCGCAAGCAAACCCTTCGATCGCGCTGGCAACAGGATAAGGGCCACCGGTCCGAGTGGAGGGCGTTTGCTGAATCCGTGCTGAGTGGGACGGAGTCCCCGATCCGGTTCTTAGACATTGTGTCGTCGACTCTGGCCACCTTGCGCATTCACGAATCGGTCGCGACCGGGAAGCGCTACTCCGTGGATGTACCTCGTTTCGTGGAAGCCGCACTGCAGAGAGAAAATAACGGCCTGCCAGAATGATTCTGGCGCCCGCAGCGTCTCAAAGGAGAAAAAGGTAGTACATGCTCATCCTGGGCCTAAATATGTTCCACGCCGATGCGTCGGCTGCGATTGTGCTTGATGGGGAAGTGAAGTTCGCGATCGCGGAGGAGCGGTTAAATCGGCACAAGCACTTCGGCGGCTTCCCGGCACTTGCCGTGAAGGCTTGTCTGGATTTTGTGGGGGCAAAGATTTCCGATGTGGAGCATGTTGCCGTAGGTCAGGATAGCGATGCGAATCTCTCGAAAAAGGTTCAATATGCGCTGGCGAATCCCGCGAAGATCCTGAACTTTATTCGCCTGCGTCAGCGGAAAGAGTCCATCCGGGATGTTCGGTCTTTACTGGCCAAGAGCCTGGACGTGGATCCAGCGCAACTTCGCTTCCGGGAACATCACCTGGAACATCACATCGCCCACATCGCAAGCGCGTACTACTGTTCCCCCTGGGAGAAGGCTGCAGGATTCAGCTACGACGGTTCGGGTGATTTCGTCTCCACCATGATGGCGCGTTGCGAAGGCAATGAGATCGAGGCCCTCGATCGCGTTTTCCTCCCACACTCGCTAGGCAGCGTGTACACAATGGTGTGCGAGTTCATTGGCTACACGCAGTACGGAGACGAGGGCAAGGTCATGGGCCTTGCACCCTATGGTAGCGACCGTTATCTAGGCGAAATCTCGAAGCTCGTCGTCCCCCATGATGGCGGATTCCAACTCGATCTGAAGTATTTTAAGCCGCTGGGGAGCAATCAAGGGATGCAGGTATTACCCAATGGCACCGTCCGCCTGGCGCGACACTACTCAGACAAAATGGAGAAGCGGTTTGGAGAGCCTCGGAGGCTGCACGCGGAAATCAAGCAACGTGACATGGATCTTGCATTCGCGTTGCAGCATCGTTTTGAAGAAGTCTTCTTTCACTTGCTCAACGGATTGCACCAGCGCGTTCCGCTCGAAAATGTAGTGATGGCGGGAGGCTGCGCTTTAAACAGTGTGGCTAACGGAAAGCTATTTGATCACACGCCATTCCAGCAAACTTATATTCAACCCGCAGCCGGGGATGAAGGGCTTGCCATTGGCGCCGCCTTGCATACTTACCATTCTGTACTGAAGCAGCCGCGTCGGCATGAGCTGAAACATTCTTATCTGGGCTCCGAGTTTTCGGACTCGCGCATCCAGGGAGCGTTGCAGAACGCGGGGCTGCAATATCGCAAGCTCGACAGGTCCGCGCTGCTCGAGAACGTGGCAGAACAGATTGCGGCAGGGAATGTTGTGGGATGGTTTCAGGGCCGCATGGAATGGGGACCTCGCGCATTGGGCAACCGCTCGATCGTGGCTCATCCCGGCCGCCCCGACATGAAAGATATCCTGAATGCCCGAATTAAACATCGCGAGTGGTTTCGTCCATTTGCACCATCAATTTTGGCGGACTACCAACACGAGTACTTCGAGCACGACCATCCCTCGCCTTTCATGCTGCACGTCTACAAAATTCGCCCTGAGAAGCGGAAGGAACTGTGCGCTGTGAACCACGTGGACGACACGGGCCGCCTGCAGACGGTGGCGCGGGAGGAGAATCCGCTGTACTACGACCTTATCTCTGCGTTTCGGCGGAAGACCGGGATTCCGGTCATTTTAAACACGAGCTTCAACGAAAACGAGCCGATCGTCTGCACGCCTGAAGAAGCGATTGATTGCTTCCAGCGCACGCGTATGGACGTTTTGGCAATCGGGCCATTTGTCGTCGTGAAAGCGGGAAGGGAAGCAGAGGAGTCGCAGGTGGCCGCGGGCGCCCAGAGGGCAAAACTTTGATGCGAAATAGAAAGACGCCGGTCAGTGAACCTGGAAGCCGGTGGCGGTAATTACCAGTCCGATAACACCCAGGACCATCCCTAGTCCCCAAAACAGGCGACGGCCCGACAGAAGGGTGATCGAGGTGATGACCAGGCCGACTTCCAGGAAGACTTCTGCCAAATCAAATCGATCGGCTCGATTTCTTTCAGTCGCGACCTCAGCTTCCATTTCGCGGGCTTTGTCTTCAATTTCCTTCTGTTCGTCTTTGTAACGAGTGGCTTCCTGGGAATACTTGTCCCGCAACTTGGCGGTCGCGTCATTGGTCTGAGCCGAGGTCAGATCGAGAAAGATTTCGTCCTGGTGGCGCCGGATGTTTTTCGCCTGGTAATAAGACCACTGATCGGATGACTTCGCCTGCAGCACGACCTCTTCCGTATGTGCGCGATGCCCCAGCAAGGAAACGACAGCGACCAGCACGGCGAGCGCGGCCATTGTTACAGAAACTGGCGCAAGGGTAGGATCGTGCTTCGCGTGTTCAGCATGCTCCTGCAATTCATTCAATTCTTCTGACATGGACTACTCTCCCATTACTTTGACGATTACGCGCTTATCGCGCTGTCCATCGAACTCCGCGTAGAAAACTCGCTGCCACGTCCCCAGGTCGAGTTTCCCGGCGGTTATGGGCACGATTACTTCGTGGTGGATCAACAGGGCCTTCAGATGCGAGTCGCCATTGTCCTCGCCGGTCTCGTGGTGCTTGTAGTTCTTACGGAATGGAGCGAGATGTTCCAGCCACTGGTCGATGTCTTCGATCAATCCGCTTTCGTTGTCGTTCACGTAAATGCCGGCAGTAATGTGCATGGCCGAAACCAAAACCATGCCTTCCTTGACACCACTCTTACGGACGATCTCCTCGACCTGAGGAGTGATGTGAACGTACGCTCTGTGAGTCTTGGTGTGAAACTTAAGATATTCAGTGTGCGTCTTCATGGTCACAGATCAGATTCAATGGACGATTTGAGCAAGTTTTCCGTCGGCAATCATTTCCGCAATCCGGGCGATGTCTTTGTACATCACACGATCCTTTTCCATGGTAGGGCACACCGCGCGGATGGCCGAGTGCGCCGCCTGACCTCTTTTGGAAGACTGCAGGGGAGCGAGGAAGTCGATTGCCTGTGCAACGGCCATCGCTTCAATGGCCAGCACGTTTCGGGTATTGTCGACCACCCGCCTTAACTTCAAGGCCGCGGTCATTCCCATGGAGACGTAGTCCTCTTTATTGCCGGAGGTCGTGATGGAGTCAACGGACGCAGGGTGCGCGAGAACTTTGTTTTCGCTGACCAAAGCTGCGGCCGTAACTTGCGGCATCATGAATCCTGAGTTCAGGCCGGCTCCGGGAGCGAGAAACGGAGGCAGACCCTCGCTGAGCGCGGGATTCACCAACCGTTCAATGCGGCGTTCGCTGATACCAGCCAGGGCACTAAGAGCGATCGCTAGAAAATCCAGCGCGAACGCTAAAGGTTCTCCGTGAAAATTGCCGCCGGAGATGACGTCGCCCTCCGAGTTCTTTGCGTCTGTAATAAAGACCAGCGGGTTGTCGACAGCGGAATTGGCTTCAATCTCCAGCACTGAGCGGCAATAGGACAGCGTGTCTCGCACAGCCCCGTGCACCTGCGGGATACAACGCAGGGAGTAGGCATCCTGCACGCGGCCACACTCGCGATGCGATTCGCGAATCTGGCTGCCCTCGAGCATCCGCCGGAGGTTCGCGGCCGTTCTCGACTGACCCTGATGTGGTCGGGCCTTGTGAATACGCTCATCGAACGCTGCGTCGGTCCCTTTCAGGGCGTCGCAGCAGAGTCCGCCGAGGACATCGGCGCTATCGACCAGAGTTTCTGCCGCCAATAAGGCCAAGGTGCCGACGGCAAGCATTGCCTGTGTGCCGTTGATGAGTGAGATGGTCTCTTTCGACTCCAGCACCAGAGGCTTGATCTGGGCTTTTTTAAAAGCTTCGCTGCTGGAGAGTCGTATGCCCTTTTCGTCGAAACATTCGCCTTCGCCAATCAATGCCAGAGCCAGATGCGCCAAGGGAGCAAGATCGCCACTGGCACCGACGCTACCCTGCGACGGAACCACGGCAGTGATGCCGCGGTTCAACATCTCACACAGAGTGTCGATGACGATGGGGCGAACGCCGGAGTGCCCCTTGGCCAAAGAATTCGCGCGTAGCAGCATCATGGCTCGCGTTTCGGCGATACTCAGCGGTTCGCCGACTCCGACCGCGTGCGAACGCACAAGATTGACCTGCAACTCGCGGATCTGGTCCCCAGCAATTCGAACATCGCTTAGCTTGCCAACGCCCGTAGTAATGGCGTAGGCGACGCGGTTGCTGGATACAATCTCGTCCACCACTGCGCGGGCCAGAATCACGGCTTCGCGCGCGTCGGGTGCGAGCAGGACAGCTCTTCGCCCTACCGCGACTTCCTTGACTGCTTCCAGGGTCAGATCGTTTCCGCTTATGTGGAGTGCGTTCAAGAGGCTCCTATGTGAGTATTATTTCCCCATGGCGGCGCGAAAGGCTGTCAGGTACTTAGCCGGTAAAGCTGCGATCTTCATGTTGGAATCGGTGACGATATGCGTAGTTTCGCCCTCGGCCAGCAATGTGCCGCTTTCTGGCCGCACCAATTCATAGGCGAAAATGACCACCGATTCACGTACGCTTTTCAGCCGCGTGCGGACTGCGATTTCCTCGTCGTAATAGACAGGTGCCCGATAGCGACACTTCACTTCGGCAACGGCAATGAAGCGTCCGTCCTGTTGCTCCATATCGCGGTAGGAAAACCCCATCTGCCGCATGAGTTCCACGCGCCCTACCTCAAACCAGATCAAATGATTGGAGTGGTAAACGACGCCCATTTGATCGGTCTCGGCATAGCGCACTCTCAGTCGAGTTTCGTTGTATGCGTGGTCGTTCAAACTCATTTTCCTGTCCACACGGGCCGGCGTTTCTCCAGGAACGACGAAATGCCTTCCCGGAAATCCGCTGTCAACCGTATTGCGGCATTCTCGCGCACGGCAGCCTCGATTTGAACGTCCAACTCCGCTCGGGCATGATCCGTGAGCAGTTGCTTAGTGGCTCGCAGCGACGACGAACTGTTCTCCATGAGAAGGGCCGCCAACTCGTGGGCACGCTTCAACAATGTGTCCGGCGGGATGATCTCATTTACCAGGCCGAGCTTCACGGCTTCTTCCGCGCCGAAGAGTCTTCCGGTCAGCAGAAGGTCACGAGCTTGCTTTTCACCGATTTGCCGCAGCAAGAACGTGGACACAATCGCTGGAACGAACCCAATGCGGACCTCGGTATAGCCGAACTTCGCTTCTGGTACAGCCAATGTGAAGTCACAAAGCAGCGCCAGGCCCGTTCCTCCGGCAATAGCGGCGCCGTTCACGGCCGCAATCGTAACTTTGGGGAACTCGTAGAGCGCCCGAAACAACTTCACCATGGTCTGCGAGTCTTGCAGGTTCTGTTCCGGTGTCCGCCCGAGCAATGCCTTCAGGTTGTCCAGATCCATGCCTGAGCAAAAGGCCTTCCCGGCGCCGGTCAAGATCAGGACAATCGCGTCTGACTTCGAGACTTCGTTCAACGCGCCTAACAGGTCGTCTATCAATTCGAAACTGATAGCGTTTCGCTTCTCATGCCGGTTGAGCGTGATGGTAGCGACAGGCCCGTTGTATGCCAGTTGTATCGTTTCGTAATCCATGGAAGTCTAGCTACCGATTGTAAGGCTTCAGAACCGTTCACGCCCCAACCGATGTGTTGGCTCTAGTCAGCCGCGTTTGAGTCTGAAAATTTAGCGCTGATCCCGGCAGTTGCGCGCAACAGAGCATCCAACGGCTTCAAGCTAGGCAATATTGCACCTCGCTGTTGCAGCGCCTCGAGGACTTTCTCGGTTGGAATGTTGCCAACCAGCGCATCTTGGGCGAATGGACAGCCCCCCAATCCTCCCAGGGCGGAATCGAACCTGCGGCAGCCTGCATCGTAAGCTGCCAAAACTTTTTCCGTCGCGTGTTCCGGCCGGCTATGTAAATGCACACCGATGTCCAGGTAGTCGTACCGTCTTCGGACCGCTCCCATAACGTCGGCAATTTGTTGCGGCGTGGCCACTCCGACCGTGTCGGCTAACGAGATCATGTGCAGGTCTTCGGCTTCGAGCAAGCCGATAGCTTCGACTACCTCGTCAACGCTCCATGAATCGCCGTAGGGGTTACCGAATGCCATGGAGATATAGACCACCACATTGCGGCCGGCGCTGTCAGCTTTCTTCTGAATCTTCTCAAGCTCGTCCAGCGCATCTTCCAAAGACTGATTCTGATTTTTGCGCAGAAAGGTCTCGGATATCGAGTAGGGAAAACCAAGCGTTGAAACCGCTTCTGTATCAATCGCGCGCTGCGCTCCCTTTTCATTCACGACGATTCCGATGATCTCGACGTCATCGGGTGGATCAAGTTCCCTCAGAACTTCCTCCGAGTCAGCCATCTGAGGCACGGCCTTGGGAGAAACAAACGACGCAGCATCGATGTGCTTGAATCCAACGTTGATCAAGGCCTTAAGGTAGTCCGTCTTTAAATCAGCCGGGATCATTCCCTTCAGTCCTTGCCAAGCATCGCGAGGACACTCGACGAGTTTTACTTCATTTGTGGCCGTCACTTAAATGACCTTCAAGCAGGATTGATCTCGATCGTGGGCAGAATGGAGACTATGTTTGCAGCACTCCTACCTTGAACTCGGCAACATCGGGATTCAGCGAAGCCGCTTCAAGCGCCTGGGTGATGGCATCGCGGGTTTCCATGGGATCGATGATCTTATCGATCCACAAGCGTGCGGCACCATAACGCGGATCCGTCTGCTCATCATATGTGCGCTTCACGGATTCGTATAATTCCTTGCGTTCTTCCTCGCTCAGCTTTTTGCCGCCGCGCTCCAGTTGCTTAACCTTGATCTCA
>Ga0335069_10004444_pt1 | contig 20827 bp, 15 predicted proteins | sample Lox_Sample_11_FD_206714 | JGI IMG/M metagenome (GOLD analysis project Ga0335069, IMG submission 206714) | Soil microbial communities from Loxahatchee National Wildlife Refuge, Florida, United States - Lox_Sample_1.1 | ecosystem: Environmental > Terrestrial > Soil > Wetlands | place: USA...
CGAGATACGTCACCACGGCGTTTGTGTTCCCCTGGTTCGCGATGCTGATGATGTGCAGGTACGCCGCCGGATTGGTCGGATTGAACCCCGCCAGGAACTTGTTGGTGTTGCTCATCCCCGCGCCGGTGTAATCCCCACCGGGCGCCATGCTCGCGGTGTTATTGGTGCTGCCGAAATACTGAAGCTGCCACCACGCGAACGGATCGTAGACGCTGATCAAGTTCACCACCCTGCTCGTGCTCGATCCACCGTTCCCGAAGACGATCTCCTGAACCGTGTAACTGCCCGGATTCACGTAGATGTCGGAGGGGTTCGCGCTGACCGACGTGTTACCATCCCCAAACGCCCACGCCCAGCCCGTCACTGAGCCCGACGAGGTGTCGGTGAAGCTCACCGTCAACGGCGCGGCCCCATTGGTCGCGCTGGCCGTGAAACTGGCGACGGGTGGCGGCGTCAGCACGGTAATCAGATTTACCTGCGTATTGGTACTCGAACCGCCCGTGTTGCTGGCGATCAGCGTCACCGTGTAAACACCCGCCGTCGTGTAGGCGTGGCTCGGGCTCTGCAGGGTCGACGTGCCGGCATCCCCAAACGTCCACGCCCAGCTTGTGGGCGAGTTCAACGAGGTGTCGGTAAAGTTCACCGTCAACGGCGCCGCGCCATTCGTCGGGCTGGCGGTGAAACTGGCCACAGGTGTGTACACGGGCAGTGGAATGGTATAGTCAGCCACCACGGCCTGATGGTCACTGGCGCCATAGATATTCGTGTAACACTGCGCGGCGCTGATCCACGGATTGGCCACCAGATTGGTGTTCAAAGACGTGTTGTTCCCGTTGATAACACTGTTCCGATACGGAACCGTACCGTTGTTGCCGAAGGTGTGATAGGTCCCGGGAACATAGGTTAAGCCGCTCCCAACCCCGTAGCAGACGTTGCTCGACATGATTTGGAAATCATCCCGGTATTGAAGAGATCGGCACGACTCGGTCTTCTCGTTCAGCAGGGAGTTCAGGGTCCAATCGACGCCGGAGGCACCACTGGTGTTGAATGGGTCCACACCTTGAATTCCGTTCGTAACAATCGTCGAGCCGACGATGACCTGATATGAGTTCTCCGAACTGGAGCCGAGGTTGTAATCGCCGACGTACAAAACATGCGCGGTGCCGTTGCCGGGCAGCGAGGCCGAGTTGCTACGGATGATCCCCGCCTCGATGCCGCGCCTCGTCAGGCTGGTGGAATCCGTGCCGTCTTTGTAATGGCTGACGTATACATAAAACACATTCGACGCATTTGTCGTCGTAATTCCCGCCAGGGTAAACAAGTACCGCCCAACCTGCCGGGCTTCCCCCGACCCGCTGGGTGCGCCGACGCCAACGGATTCGATCAGGTGCACCGTATTGGTGTTATACACCATGGCGTTGGGGCCACCCCCCGTGCCGCCCGTGGATGTAAGCTGAAGCATGCTCATCGCGTACCAGGCGGAGACACCATGAGCGGCGTAGAACGTGTTTAGCCCGTCCAGAATCGGTTGGACCGTCGTCGAGTTGTTGGTCGTCTCTTGCAGCGCCAGGATGTCGATCGGTTGGGCGAGATTGTCGCTGAGAATCTCCTGCCCGATCCCTTCGAGCACGCCACCATTGGTCACCGACCCGCTGCAAGAGTTGGTGTAGGTACCTGTCCCGCTAAACGGGCAAATCAAACCGGCCAAGGGAGCACCCCCGTAAGTGGAATCGGCTTGAATGTTGTACGTAACAATCCGCAGCGTCTGGTTGGTCTGCGCCGACGCGGTTCCCCCCATCGCACAGACCATGCAGAACACCGTGCCAGCCCAAACTCCACCCGCCACAATCGCCCTGACCACCTCAGTCTTCTTCATCAGAATTTCCCTGCTCTCAACGTCAGCCCTGTTCATGCTCTAAAAGTATTCTATTAAACCAACAAGCGTCACAAAAGTCAATAAAAATGGCCCAAAACTCACGCGGAAGCCCTGGAAATCAGCTCGTTCCGCTCGATGCATCTCCCCATCCGGCGCGTCAGCCGCCGCTCCGCCGCTCGCATCCGCCGACGTTGGGGCGCCGTACGGTCGTCGTACCCGTGAAGATGGAGGATGCCGTGAACCACATACAATGCGAGCTCGCGGGCCGGTGTTGTGCGATACTGTCGGGCTTGGGCAACGGCGTGCTCCACAGAGATGATCAGTTCGCCCTGCCCTTCCCCGTAATCAAAACTCAGGATGTCCGTTGGACCCGGTGTCTTGTGGTATTGGGAGTTGAGTTTCGCAATCGTGGCATCATCGACCAATGCGATTCCGAGATGAAACCGCCGGCTGCCGGTGAGCGCGAGCGCCTGTTTGGCAATCCCTGCCACTTTACGACCGTTGATCCTCAGGCGCCGCTGGCGATTGGAGACGACAACCTCTATCCCCGTGCTGTCGGGAATCATGCCGCGTACGGTTTGCCGTTTCCGTTCGCCGCCGACTCCTGGCGGCGGCGTTCCCGTTCCTCTTTGAACTTCGAATACGCCGAAATGATCTTCTGCACCAGCTCGTGGCGAACCACGTCGCGCTCGTCCAGGTAGACAATCTCCAGCCCGGGAATCTCCTTGAGAATGCCCTGGATTTCGATCAGGCCCGACGTCTTGTGCCCGGGCAGGTCCACCTGCGTGATGTCGCCCGTGATTACCACCTTGGAATCAAATCCCATCCGCGTCAGGAACATCAGCATCTGTTCGCTCGTCGTGTTCTGCGCCTCGTCGAGGATCACAAACGCGTTGTTCAGCGTTCGCCCGCGCATGTACGCCAGCGGCGCAATCTCAATCACGCCCCGCTCCGTGTGCCGCTGGATCTCGTCGGCGTCCATCATGTCGTAGAGCGCATCGTACAACGGCCGCAGATACGGACTGACCTTCTCCTCCAGCGTGCCCGGCAAAAACCCGAGCGCTTCGCCCGCCTCGACCGCCGGCCGGCACAAAATGATCCGCCCCACCCGGTCGCTCCGCAACGCGTGCACCGCCATTGCCATCGCCAGATAGGTCTTGCCCGTGCCCGCCGGCCCGATGCCGATGACGATGTCGTTCTTGCGGATCGCTTCGAGATAACGCTTCTGCCCCTGCGTTTTGGGAATGATCGGCCGTTTCCGCGTCGACACATCCACGCGGCCTTCGTGCAACTCCTGCATCTTCAGCGCTTCGCCGCGGGAGATGGCGCTGACGGCGCGGCTGAATTCCTGGCGGCGGATCACCGTGCCGCGAGCGACGGCCTGCTGCAGCTCGGTAAACAGGGATTTCGCCCGCTGGATATCTTCGGTCGATCCCTCGACGTTGATCCAGCCGTCGCGGGCGGTGACCTTCAGATTGAGCAGATCCTCGACCAGACGGAGGTTCTTCGGTTCGGAGGCGTACAGGGACTGCGCTTGCCGCGCATTGTCGAAGTGCAGTGTCTCGCTTGCCATGTGTCGCTAGAACGTCATTCCCTCAAGCAAACAAAACATACCGCATCTGCCCGCGCTTCGCAACCCGACCACCGTCCTTGCTTCCTAGCTTTCCGGAATTGTCAGGACCTGGTTGACGTAGATCTTGTTGGGGTTCTTGATCTTGTCCTTGTTGGCCCGATAAATCCGCGGCCATTTCAGCGGGTTGCCATACACCTTGCCGGCAATCTTCCACAGCGAATCGCCCCGACGCACCACGTACTTCGTCGGCCTCTCGGGCGTCTCGACTTTCGGCGGCGCGCTCTCGACAATCGTCGGCGGCGCCGGCGCGGCTGGCGGCAACGGCGTGATCTGCTCGACCACCGGCTCGGCTTCCGCCGCCGGTCGCCCCACGATGTAGCCGCGATTGCCCCACTGTCCGCGATCCACCCAATAGTGCCGCCGCCAGTTCGGATAATGTTCCTTCACGAAATCCGCCCAGTCGGGTTCCAGCTCGGGCTTCTCCACCACGTCCATCCCCTTGAGGAACTCGCTCTTCTGCTCCTCGTTGACCGGCGTCATCCGCTTCTGCGACGTCGCGCATCCGCTGAAAATCAATGCTGCGGCCCCTCCCACGAGGGTAATAGACAGGAAACTCCTTCCAAAACTCTTCATAGTATCAACGGCTTCCTCCTTGCATTACGCCTTCGGTGATAACACCATCCCCCACTACCGTCAACGCCTTTTTCTCGCTTTATAATTCCCTTCCCCCCGCCTGTCTTCCGTTACCTTGATTGAAAGACGATGGGCTGGCGCCGGCCCCCCGCCCACTCCCCTCCATAGCCTAATAAATGTCCAGAAATAAATGGCCGGCCCGTCGCGCAACGACGCCCCGCCCCCGGCTCCTCGGCTACCGGCTACTCCCTCCTCGACAATCCGTCATGGGTCTTCGGCCCTCGGCCCTCGCCGCCTTCACCCTCAAAACACCGCGCCTGAGCTTCATGGACGACGCCGGAAAGACCACCATCTATGACGGAAAAGGGGTCGGTTCTTAGTATTGACACTGCTTCCCCTGACCGCTTCGTATTTCGGATTTGCCCCATTCGTGCTTTCCCCTCCGTGCCCTCTGTGTCTCTGTGGTGAGCATTCGCGTGCATTCGTGGCTGGCCTCTCTGTTCTCCAGCCGCTACAATGCCGCCCCAAACGGAGACGCATCCTATGGACCTGATTCTTCGCCACGCGCGCGTACGCGGACGCGACAAACCAGTCGACATCGCCGTCAACAACGGCGTCATCGCCAGGCTGGCCCCGAAAATCTCCGGGCGCGCCCGCGCGTCCATCGATTGCGCCGGCAGACTCGTCTCGCCACCGTTCACGGACATCCATGTCCACCTCGACGCCGTGCTCACGGTCGGCCAGCCGCGGTTCAATCAATCCGGCACGCTCATCGAAGGCATCGAGATTTGGGCCGAACGCAAGAAGTCGCTCACGTTCGATGACGTGAAGCGCCGCGCCACCCTCGCTGTGAAATGGGAACTCGCCCACGGCGTCACCCGCATCCGCAGCCACGTCGATGTCTGCGATCCCGAGCTCACCGCCGTCCAGGCCCTGCTCGAAGTGAAGAGAGAATTCGCCGGGCTCGTGGACATCCAGCTCGTCGCGTTCCCGCAGGACGGCATCTACGCCTTCCCCAACGGCGAATCGCTCATGGAACGCGCCATGGAACTCGGCTGCGATCTCGTCGGCGGCATCCCCCACCACGAAATGACCCGTGACGACGGCGTGGCCGACGTGAAATTCGCCTGCGACCTCGCCCAGCAATTTCACACGCCGCTCGATCTGCACATCGACGAGACCGACGATCCGAACTCGCGCTTTACCGAGGTCCTGGCCGCTGAGACGATCAAGCGCGGGTTGAACGGTCGCGTCACCGCCAGCCACACGACCTCGATGCACAGCGTGGACAACGCGTACGCATTCAAGCTCATTCGACTCATCAAACGCGCCGGGCTGCACATGGTCACCAATCCCTGCGACAATTCCGTGTTGCAGGGCCGATTCGACACGTACCCGAAACGCCGCGGCCACACCCGAGTGAAAGAACTGCTCGCCGCGGGCGTCAACGTCGCCATCGGCCACGATTCGATCATGGACCCATGGTACCCACTCGGCGTCGGCGATCCGCTTCAGGCCGCGTTCGTGTGGATTCATTACGGACAGATGAGCGGCATGAGCGAAATCCCGCAGGTCTGGGACATGATCACCGCCAACCCGGCCAAAGCGTTCGGCGCGACCGACAAATCCTACGGCATCGCCGTCGGCAATCCCGCCGACCTCGTCCTGCTCGATGCGGAAACCGAATTCGACGCCCTTCGCCGCATCGCCCCGCGTCTGCTCGTCATGCGCGCCGGCCAAATCATCGCCCGCACCACCCCCGCCGAAACCGTCATCTGCGCGAAAGGGTGGAAGAAAGAAGTAATCAGCTTCAATCCAACGCAAGCTGCCGACACGTGAACATGCTTCCGCAACACGGTGCAATTCAATGTACGCGGTGTTTCCGAGACCATCGCGTAAGACTTGGGGAAGCCCTCGAATTCGAGGGTGGCTGGCGCTTGGAAAACACGCCGGCAAGTTGGGGCAGTACGAACCCGGAAGTCTTGATCTTGGGTTTTTCGAAGGGTGAAAACCAAAGCCGCGCTGGTCTCGACTTCAATAGTATCCCATTCCATGGATTTCGCTCCAATCTGACGAAGATCCTACAAAGGCTGAAGTTGCTTTCTTCCGAAGACAAGATCGACAGTCATATTCACGCTAGCGAGCAGGATTTTGGATTCGGGTCGCTATTAAGGTGTAGCGTCTCGAAATGGGATCAGCCTCGAAATGAATGGGCCAAGTCAGGAGATATAATAGAAAATCTTACGTCAGACCCTCGTGGCGCATGCTTTCTGACCAACTGCGCTGACCAGTTTTTAAAAGACCTTCCAAGTCGTTTGAAGCTCGTCGTCATGTTGAGCAATTCAGATTCTTACGTGCAACTTTGCAGGAGGACCATCACCAACCTGCATCGTGACGTGAAGCACGTCAATGAGGTTGCTTATGGAAATGCAGGTGTTACTTGGGTGCACGTCATTCATCCTTCGGGATCAAGTGGCAGGCACATTCCCACGTGGTTGGCGATGTTAACAGACACGCGACAAGGACTCAAAGGAGCTCTTGCCTACCAGGCAGTTGAGAGGTCAGGTGCTGTCGCAGAATTACGGCGTCGTTGAATTCGACGCGAAGCCAGAGTAGTATGTCCTTGTGACTGCCGCGAAGATCATCGAAGAGATCAAGAATCTGCCGCCGGACCAACAGGCGGAGGTCATTCGCTTCACCTACCGGCTCGATGCCGAACGCAGACTGACTGGCGAAGAATTGTCCGCCTTGGCAAAGCGCATGACCGAAACCTCCGATCCAACCGAAGCCGCATTGGTGCGCGAAGCCATCGTCCGTGGATTCTACGGTGGGGAACGGAATGCCTAAAGTCCGCCGTCGGAACATTCCGCCTGCCCTTTTCAATCATCTACTCGATCGGATTGCCAAACGTAGCATCGCCGCCGATCAACTTGGATTGCTCGCCGAATGGCTCGACACCGAGCCGGACGTACCCGAGCGCAAATGGTTCAAACGCTTCCCCGGCATGACAGTTTGCGGTGAAGGTGAACTCGTAAAGACCTTCCTGACTTCCGGACAGGTGCCCAAAGGACAGGAGATCAAGTAGTGAGCCTGCCCGCTAATCCGGATCCACGCGTTTCGCGCTGGGCAGCGGCGCGGCGTAGCCGGTGGTGAGCAGCGCGCGCACTTCGGAGTCCAGCACATACGGCGGATCAAGCTGCGGATCGCGTACGGGTAACAACGTATCAACACCCAGTCCTTCCTGACGCAACGCTTCACCGTAGCTCAGCGGGTCCTTGGGGTCTTTCACTTTCAGATTCATCGCCCGCGCGCACGCCACGTACACGTCATCTACCGTGACGCATTTGCCAATCTGCCAGCCGTGGAGCGGCTCGATCGCCAGCCGCGTCAACGCCTTCACGTAATCTTCGGGTGAATTTTTGTCGGTCATCTTCAGGTCCATCGCCTTGCCCAACATCGCCGCAAACTCCTCGTGATGCAGGCAGGTCTCCGCCGTCCGCGCCACGGAACGATGCAGCGGCGGAAGCCCGGCCGGTCGCGGCGTGATCTTGATCTCGGCGCCGGCTGTATTCGTGACGCCCGTCGGTGCTTCGTTGGTTGGCGCCGCCTGGAGCGCCACGCTCGTCGCGCAGTCCTGTGCCTCGGCCAGCAACTTTTCCGCGCGCGTCCAGCACAGCGCCACGCTGCTCGCGTAACCATCGAGCGCGCCGGTGTTGCCCGATTTGACTGCCAAGTGAAGATCTTTCTGCGCGCCACGGGTCAAATCCAGCAGCCCCTCGATCTTCAAGACGCGGGAACGAATGCAATCAACCAGCTCGATCTGGTTCGTCGGCGCGGCGTCCTCCAGTTTGGCTGCTTCATCGCGGACTGCCTGCATCCGCGCGACATGCGCATCGGCGTCTTTCACGGTTGCCGCGATGTCGTTGGTCGACAGCGGCGCGCCGTCCGACCCGTGGACAAGCATCACGCCCAGCAGGACCATCCACGCCAATGCGCGCGTTGTTCGCATAGCCCGCAGTGTAACGGCGCGCAGAAAAAGCGCAAGCCTCGCCCCCCGAGAGGCACAAGCCGTGCGTCGGCTGCCCCTAGCTGCGCGCCGGGGGAATTTTGAATGCGCGAGCCGCGGCTGTGTCCAACGTTCACGAACATCGGCCATCGGCCATTGGCCTTTTTCGTTGAAACATGCCCGGCGCGTTCCTATACTCGGCGCATCGTGGCGTTATGATGAAGGCAAAACTGACGGTAATTCTTGTCTCTGTTCTGGTGTTAGCGGGCTCTGTCCGGGCCGATGACGCCGCGTCCGTTCCATTTGCCGTCGGCGAGAAGCTCACCTACCAAGTGTTCTGGGGCCCGTTCGTTGTCGGTCGCGCGACCCTGGAGGTGGCGGGAGTCGACCCCGTCGACGGGCATGATTGCTATCATCTGGTCGCCAAAGCCAATACCAGCGGGCTGATCGACGCCCTGTTCCACGTCGATAGCACGGCCGAAAGCTGGCTGGATTGCGAGGGCCTGTTCACGCGCCGGTACCGTGAAGACCGCACGGAAGGCAAACATCATAACAACACCGAATCGCACTACGATTACGCCAGCAAACAGACGGTCGTCATGAATCATCTCAACGGCCGGCAGCGCCAGGTGCCGCTCGATCAACCCGTGCAGGACGTGATCTCTTCGCTGTACGTGGTGCGCACGAAAAACCTCATGCTGGATTCCGACCAGGTGTTCACGATCAGCGCCGATACGACCAATTACTGCGTCAACATCCATCCCGACGAACGCAAACTGATCTGGGTGAAACCGTTCGGCGATGTCCGCGCGCTGCGCATCGAGCCCACTCCGACCCTCAGTGTCGTCTCGGCCAACAAGGGGCGGATGTGGTTCTGGATCAGCGACGATGCCCGGCACCTGCCGTTGCTGGTCAACTCCGACCTGAAATTCGGCAGCGCGAAACTGGTCCTCTACAGCGTCACCAACGGCAAGGCCGCGCCCGCCACGGCCCGCAAACGCGGGGATGCATCCGTCTCCCCCTCACCGATGGCATCCAATGCCGGCTCTCGCGAGCCCGCTCCCTGACATGGAGTTTCCCCCGCTTGATTTCGATCGCGTCCGCACGTATCCGATTCGCGAGCGGCCCAACAAGGTGCATCTCGACGAGATGGCTGGCGCGTGGAAACCCGGCGGCAGCTTCGCCCGGTTCTTCGAATCGCTCCCGCGCATCCTCGTCGGCAACGATTTCCGCGCCGTCGTGGACGCCACGGCCACGGCGGTGCGCAATCGCCGGCCCGTCGTCGTGATGACGGGCGCGCACACGATCAAGTGCGGCCTGAATCCGGTCTTTCTCGACCTGATGAAACGCGGGGTGATCTCCGCCATCGCGTTCAACGGCGCGGGCGCCATTCACGATTTCGAGCTGGCCTACATCGGCGAAACCAGTGAAGACGTCCAGCGCGGGCTCGACGACGGTAGTTTCGGCATGATCGATGAGACCGGCCGGCTGATGAACCAGGCGCTGGCCGCGGGCGTGAAGCAGGGGCTCGGCGCCGGCCGCGCGCTCGGCGAAGCGATCCTCACCGGCCAGTTTCGCAACCGCGAATTGAGCATTCTGCATCAGGGCGTCGTCGGCAAGATTCCCGTCACCGTCCACATCGCCATCGGCACGGACATCATTCACCAGCACCCGACGACGAGCGGCAGCGTGCTGGGCGAAGCCACGTATCTGGATTTTCAGAAGTTCGCGTCGGTGGTCGCCCAACTCGAAGGCGGCGTGCTGTTCAACATCGGCTCGGCGGTCATCATGCCCGAGCTGTTTCTCAAGGCGCTGACGATTGCCCGCAACCTCGGCCACACGGTGGACCACTTCACGACCGTCACATTCGACATGATCCGCCAGTATCGGCCGACGGAGAACGTCGTCCGCCGCCCGACGCACAAGGGCGGCCAGGGCTATTACATTGTCGGCCACCACGAATTGCTTGTGCCGCTGTGGGCAGCCGCCACGTTGGAACAACTCGAATCGAATGAACACTAATCGCCTCCGCCAGCTGCTCTCCCGGTTTCCCCAGCAACGCATTCTCGTCGTCGGCGATGTCATGCTCGACCGGTTCCTGTGGGGCAAAGTGTCGCGCATCTCGCCCGAAGCGCCCGTGCCCGTGGTCGAGATCACGCGCGAATCGCTGTTCCCCGGCGGCGCCGCCAACGTCGCCCGCAATCTCCGCGCGCTGGGGTCGTCGGTCTCGATCCTCGGCGTGCTCGGCGACGATGACAGCGGCGCGGACCTGCGGGAATCGCTCGACCAACACGGGGTGGACACGGAAGGATTGTTCGTGGACCCGAACCGTCCCACGACGCTGAAGACCCGCATTGTCGCGCATGGCCAGCAGGTGGTGCGGTTCGACCGCGAGACATGCGCGGATCTGTCCCCGCAGATCGAGCGCAAGGTGCTGGAGCATTTTGAGGCGCACCTGGAGAACTTCTCCGCGGTGATCTTCGAGGATTACGCCAAGGGCCTGTTGTCACAGAGGCTGCTCAACGCCATGCAACGGCTGGCGCACCACGCCGGCAAGGTCACGGCCGCGGACCCCAATTCCCGCAGCCGGCTCCGCTACTCCGGCCTGACGGCTGTCACCCCGAATCGGTCCGAGGCATTTGCCGCCGCCGGGCTGCCCCATGTCGAGCCCGTGGATGACGTACTGAGCGACGAACCCCTGCTCCGCGTGGGCCAGACGCTCCTGCGAACGTGGAAACCCCGCAACCTCTTGGTCACGCTCGGCGAATACGGGATGTGCCTGTTCCGTCCCGGCAAGAAACCGCATCATATCCCGACGGTTGCCCGGGAGGTGTTCGACGTGTCCGGGGCCGGCGACACGGTGATTGCCGCGCTGGTGTTGGCGTTGGCGACAAAGGCTGACGCGGTGGATGCTTCGGAGATCTCCAATCATGCCGCCGGTGTCGTGGTCGGCAAGGTCGGCACGGCGACGTGCTCGCCCGACGAACTGATCGCCAGCTTCCTCCGCAACCGGCACTGAAATCCGCTCGCCGCGGACGGGCCGCCATCCTGACCTTCTTCCTCCGTTATCCAGCGGTTAGGGTCAACTCTTGACACATGACAGGTTGTCCATTCGGCGCGCGAGGGATGGGTTCCGGGCGGCCTCGGCCTCAAGGCGCTTGATCAGTTGGGTCACGGCGCTGCCGTCGCGATAACCGTGCTCGCGCGCCACGTCCACGCGCCGTTCTCCACCCACGCGCACCCGCGCCCAAATCCGCAGCCGTGGGTCGAGTTCCTGCGCCAGCATGTGTTGCAAGCGCTGGCGCTGCTGCTGCCAGTCTTCGTGCTGCCGCCAGCGCTGTTCGTCCTGACCCGGCTTGGCGGACAGGAGCCGTTTCACCCGCGACCAGAGTTGGTCGGAACCCAGTACCAGTCCGCCGCGTAGCGCGTCCCACGGGTTGTCGACTCGTTGGCCAAACTGCTGTGCGATCTGGCGGCGATAGGCCGCGTGCGCGTCCCGGCCCCGCCCCCAGTAGCGCAGCCATTGACCGCACAGCCACGGCGGCCTCGGCTCGCGGCCGGCGTAGACGCGGTGGCTGCTCCAGCGGTAGCGGTTCAATTCGTCCGCCCGCTCCGACGGCAGGGCGGCGGCGGTCTTGTGGCGCGGACGCACCGGGTTCAAATGCACGTACAGCACCAGCGCCTGGGCGTAGGCGTCGGCTTCCACCACTTGCGCCTTGTACCGCCCCTGGAAGAGATGGCCGCTGCGCCGATGGCGACGGTTGAACCGCACCGTGTAGGTCACCTGCAGCCAGCCCATCGCCCGGCTCAGATTGGCGCGCGGCGTCTCGACGATCAGGTGGTAGTGATTTGGCATCAGGCAATAGGCATGGACGCGCAGACCAAATTGCTCGATCATCTCCGCGAGGGTCTCGAGGAACCGACGGCGGTCGTGGTCGTCGACGTAGATCGTGCGCCGCTCATTGCCGCGGGCCATGACGTGGTAGACCGCCCCTGCAAACTCGATGCGAATCGGACGCGCCATGCTGCCATCCTGCACCTCTCTCCCTTGTGTTGTCAAGTATCAAGAGTTGACCCCGTTTCCCGACGAATGGCACGAAGGGACGCGCCGTTCAACGTCACGCGGGCGAGACGCCCACCCCACTATGACGGCAAGGACCGCAAGCGGGGACGCTCGCGCTACCAACGGGAGTGAACCCGGCTCAAAAAGCGGGGGTTGTCAATCCCGCCTACGCCGGACGGCAGGCTTCGGTGGGCACGCCCGGGGCTTGGCCGGATGGCTAGACGTGCTCGGATTGCCGGATGCGTTCCAGTTCGGGCCGGACGATCTTCTCGCGGCACTCGGGGCAAATGCCGTGCGTGAATTGGGCCTCGGAATGCTCGGCGATGTAGGTGTCCACCTGCTGCCAGTAGTTCTGGTCGTTGCGGATTTTCTTGCAGTAACAGCAGATGGGCAGCAACCCTTGCAGCAGCTTCACATTGGCCAGCGCCAGCTCCAATTCCTTGACGCGGGCCGACAACTCCGCTTGCAGGCGAATAATGCGCTCGCCGACGTTGATCCGCGCCTTCAATTCCGCGCGATCGAACGGTTTGATGATGTAATCATCCGCTCCCGCGGTCAGTCCCTCGACGATGTCTTCCTTGCGGTCCTTGGCCGTCAGCAGGATGATGTACAGGGATCGATCCGTCACCTCGGCCCGGGCCCGACGGCACACTTCGGCGCCATCCATGCCGGGCATCATCCAATCCAAGACCGCCAGGGACGGTGCGCCGGGCTTTTTCAGTGCCTCCAGCGCCTGGATCCCGTCGGTGGTGACCACGACCCCGTAGCCCCACTTGGTGAGCGTGGCTTCGACCAGGCGGCGCGAAACCACATCGTCTTCGGCGATCAGGATTCGCACACGGCACTCTCCTTCCGATATCCTGAAAGCGCCTGCGTCAGCCGCGTGAGTTCCCGTCCCAACTCGGCCGCCACGGTCCCTGCCTCCTCGAATTGGCCGGCGATGCCCATTTCCTCGAGTCGTTGCGCCACCGCTCGGGCTGGCTCGGCGCTGAACGCGGCGGTGGATCCCTTCAGCGAGTGCGCGGATCGTTCGAGAAGTTTGGCGTCACGTCGGGCAATCGCGTCCTGAATCTGGCCGAGCAACGCCATCGATTCGGTCATAAACAGTCCCACCAATTCACCGAACAGCTCCGTATCGCCGTCGATCATCGTCAGGGCCGTATCGTAGTCGAACACCTTCTCCTCCGCCGCGGGCACCCCTTCGTCGGCGGGGAGCTTCTCCGGTATCCCGGCGACAACCGCGGGGCTGGGCACGAGGCGGTCGATCGCTTCGAACAAGGCGGCGGCCTGAATCGGCTTCGTTACGTAGGCGTCCATGCCGGCTTCCAGGCATCGTTCGCGGTCCCCTTTGAGCGCGTGGGCGGTCATGGCGACGACGGGAACATGCTGGCCGGTGGACTTCTCGCGATCGCGAATGCGTGCCGTGGCTTCGAACCCGCCCATCTCCGGCATCTGCACGTCCATGAGGACCACGTCAAACGTTTCGCGCTCGAGCGCATCGAGGGCTTCCACGCCGTTCTTGACCGTGACCAACCGATGCCCGCGTTTTTCCATCAGTTTGACGACCAACCGCTGGTTGACCGGGTTGTCCTCCGCCAGGAGGACGCGCAGGCTCCGCGGGGTCGGCGTCGGGGACGGCTTGATGATCGTGGGCTGCGGTGTTGCCCGGGGTTGGATGCCCAGTGCGGTGGTGATGTTATCGAAAAGTTCGGATTGTTTGACCGGCTTGGTCAGGTACCCCGCCACTCCCAATTCCCGGCACTGGGTGGCGACACCGGCGTGGCCCGCCGAAGAGAGCATGATCATCTTTGTCGCCGCCAGATCCGGATCCTGGCGGATTTGCGCCGCCAGCTCAAAGCCATCGGTCTCGGGCATCAGGCAGTCCAGCAACACCAGCCGGAACGGCTCGCCGACCGCGTGGGCTTTCTTCATGCCCGCAAAGGCCGCCGCCGCGCCACTGGCGATCACCGGCTTCGCGTGCCAGTGCCGCAGCATTTCTTCCAGGATGCGGCGGTTCGTGGCGTTGTCGTCGACCACCAGCACCTGGAGGCCTTCCAGGTCGGCTTGTTGCGCCGGCAATTTGGGCGAAAGCTCCTTCGAGCGGCGCATCCGCGCCGTGAAGTGGAACGTGCTGCCCCGGCCGACTTCACTTTCGACCCAGAGTTTCCCGTCCATCATCTTGACCAGTTGCGTGCAGATGGCCAACCCGAGTCCCGTGCCACCGTATTTGCGTGTCGTCGAGCCATCGGCCTGCGCGAACGCCTCGAAGATGACGCCCTGCTTGTCCTCGGGAATGCCGATGCCCGTGTCGCTGACTGCAAAGTGCACGCACAGATCGTCCCCGTCCTCGCTGTCGAGGGCGACCTGAACGACCACCTCACCGCGTTCGGTGAACTTGAGCGCGTTGCCGACGAGGTTCACGATGATCTGGCGCAATCGGACCGGGTCCCCGACCAATTCATCGGGGACCTCGGGCAGGACGTGGGCCGCCAGCTCGAGTCCCTTCTGGTGGGCGCGGATGGCCAGGGTCTTGAGCGTGTCTCCCAATTCATCGCGCAGATGGAAGTCAATCGGATCGAGGTCGAGTTTCCCCGCCTCGATCTTGGAGAAGTCGAGGATGTCGTTGATCAACTGGAGCAATGTTTCCCCGGAGAGCTTGACGGTATTGACATACTCCCGCTGCTCGGCGGACAGGTTCGTATCCAGCGCCAGGTCCGCCATTCCGATGATCCCGTTCATCGGCGTGCGAATTTCGTGGCTCATGTTCGCCAGGAACTCGCTCTTCGACCGCGTGGCCGACTCGGCTTTTTCCTTTGCCGTCCGCAACGCTTCGTCCTGGTGCTGGATTTGCTCGAGCATCTCGTTGAACTCGTCGGTCAACAGACCGATTTCATCGCTGGAGAGCTTGTCGGCGCGCACCGAGTAATCCCGCGTCTCGGAAACGGTCCGGGCCGAATCCACGAGGTGCAGGATCGGATCCGAGATCAGTTTCTGCAGGCGCGACGACAGCAACAACGACACCAGCCAGGACAGCAGCAAAATGATGGCGACAATGCGCAGCTCCTCGAGGAAGCGGTCGGTGAGCCAGCGGAAATCGGCGCGGATGTAGACCGTGCCTGCCTTTTTCCCTTGCAGTAGAATCGTCTGATACAGCACCAGATGGCCGCCTTCGATGCGGTCGATGTCGTCTGCCAGCAGCACGGGCACTTCGCGATGGGGTTTGACGTCATCGCGGGCGTACTTGATCACCAGTTTGCCATCCTTGCTGTAGACGCAGGCCAGAGCGATGGAATGCTGTTTGCTCGCCCAGGAGTTCACTTCCTTGATCACCTCGGGATCGGAGAGGTCGCGCCCGGCCGCCTGTCCCTCTTCGATCATCTCCGTCAGCACCGACAGATCGCGGGTCATTTCGTGGCGATACTTGAGCATCTCGTAGAGACCAAAGGCCAGGCACGCCAGAATGACGGCTCCCGTGCTTGTGAGCATGCTGATCCACATCAGCTTGCCCCGAATCGATCTGTTGGTGATCAAACCCATCTAACTTTCGAACACGCCTCCAAACTGTGCTTCCATTGGCCCGTGTACGCCTCGCGCACAGCGCCGACACCCGATGCCGGTGCCTCTTGGGACTCCATCGGCCTCTCTTTAAGCACCGGGGATGCCATCGGCCATCCAAACCCCGACTTTGTCTCAAAATCGCGCAACCCCGTGGAAGACAGGGGATACAATCACAGCGGGAGGCAAAGAAACACCCGTCTCAGGGAATGGACGGGGCCTTGGCCCGTACAATACTGAACACACTCTCGGCTGTGACGCTGGCGCCACCGCCACGACCCGCTACGCCAGCGAGATGTTCCCGGCTGGCTCCGTTCCTCCCACCAGGTGCCGATCGATACACTCGATCACCTTCGCGATGCTCGCCGGCTTGGCGAGGAATTCGTAGCCCCCGCGCAACACGGATTGCGTGGTGGCCTCCTGTCCGGAAACGAGAGAGGTCAAGAAAACAATCGGCGTCGAACGCAGCGACGAATCACTGTGGATGCGGAACGCGACATCGCCGCCATCGGCATCCGGCATGCACACATCCAGCAAAATTACCCCGGGACGAAACTCGCGCGCTGTCGAGGCGGCGCGGGTCGCCTGATTTTCAACGGCCACTTGAAACCGACCCGTCTTCTCCAGGCCCATCGCGAGGAGCCGGCTCGCCGCAATATCGTCGTCCACAATCAACACCTTGGTCTTGCTCATTGGACATTCATCCTTCCGCCTGTGCCCCAGAGCAGCTTATGTTCCACCTAGCGAAACTTGACGACGGTGGGGCGGGGTTTGCCCGGCGGCGCGGGCGGAGCGACGACGCGAGCAACGGCTTGTCGCAAGGTCAACTGGGTGATTGGCTTACGTAAAATCAAATTCGGCTGCTGCGCCGGGTCGACGCCGTCCGTGGGCATGTCGGCGAAGCCGGTCACCATCACCACGGGCGTCTTGGGTGACATCTGCTTGATCGCCGCCGTCAACTGGTCGCCATTCATTTCGGGCATCGCGCGGTCCGCCACCACCACGTCATAGCCCCATTGTTTGAACCGTTGGACGGCCTCGCGACCGTCGGCCGCCGTCTCCACAAAGTGTCCATCACCGCGCAAATACTCCGCCTCGATCTCGCGCACCTGCGGTTCGTCTTCCACCACCAGTATCCGCAATGGCCGCCCCGGCGCCGAGCGCGTCGCCGACATGTCGCCGCCCGCCGGTGCGTCCCCGTTTTCCGCGCGGAAGACCGGGAGTCGGATGACGAACGTCGTTCCCTTCCCCGGTTCGCTCTGCACGTCAATCGAGCCGCCGTGACGCTGGATGATGCCGTAGACAATCGCCAGGCCCAGGCCCGTGCCCCGCTCGCCCTTGGTCGTGAAGAACGGCTCGAAACACCGCTGCCGAACCTCCTCGGTCATGCCCCGCCCCGTGTCCCGCACCTCGATCGCAACCGATGGCTCCTCCGCCCGGGTCGCCACGGTCAATGTGCCGCCCTGGGGCATCGCGTCGACGGCGTTCAACAGCAGGTTGATCAGCGATTCACGCAAATCCGAATCGCTGCCGCGAACGGGCGGCACGTCCTTGAGGTTGGCATCCATGACGACGGTCGCCCCGCTGGCCATCATCTGGTCTTTCCATTTGGGCTGCGTCATCACGATGGCCTGGGTGATCGTGTCGTTGATGTCGACCGCTTGATAGACATCCGATTCCTTCCGATGCCGGTAGAACTCGCGGAGGCGATTGACGATATTCACGGCCTCTTGCGCGGCGGCGCTGGTCATCTGGACGTACTTTTTGACCTTGTCGGTGTCGTTGAGATTCTCCGGCCAGGCCAGCAACAGCTCGTTGAACCCGAGGATTTTCGCCAGGACATTGTTGAAATCGTGGGCCACGCCGCTGGCCATCTGGGCCAGGGCGCGCAATCGTTCCTGCTGCACGATCTGCTGTTGCGTTTCCTTCAATTCCGACACCGTGCTGGCGAGTTGGCGCGTGCTAGCGCGCAGGGACTGCTCGGTCTGTTGGCGCGCCGTGATGTCACGCACGCTGAGAAGCAGCACGGGCCCCTTCGGGCAATGGACCAGGCTGGCGTTCCCTTCACAGGGAAACTCCGTGCCGTCGGGACGCAAGAACTGGAACTCGCGGCTGGCTTCGTGGAGGGCCGACGCCGCGGACGGGTCGTTCACACGGGCCAGAGCGGGCAGCAATCCGGGACAGAGCTCGATGAATTGCCGGCCGATGAGTTCGTCGGCCGTTCGGCCGCTCAACCGCAGCGCGGCCTGGTTGGCCTCGGACACGCGAAAGGTCTGGGGATCGAGCAGGAAGATCGCCTCGCCGGAAGAATCGAACAGGGCATGATAGTCGCGTTCGGACAGCTTGGCATTGTCCTCGATCACCATGCCCACGACGATCAGCAGCGCCAGGATCGCCGACGTCAGGTAGGCGGTGGCCATCAACACCTGCGAGCCGCTGGCCAGGGGGAACCCGATCAGGTGGATGCCCCACAGCAGAAAGCCGAGGCCGAGAATCATACTGCCCCGCGACCGGCGACGCGCCCGGATGTACAGGATGCCCGTATACACGCCGGCGGTCGCCAACAGCACAAACACCGGCAGCGTCAGCCACAGGCCATCCTGAACGCGGTAGGCAGCGACATAGCTCCAGATGATGATCATCGCGGTCGCCAACGCCAGTTCGCGCTGGTCGCGTTTGATCTCGGAGAGATGGAAACTGCCCCAAAACATGAACAGCGCGCTGATGCCGATGCTCGCCCGCGATGCCATCAGCAGGAGCGGCGACTGCGGGGATTCTTCCAGGCCGATCGACGCCGCCAGATACACCGAGTAGAACATCCACGCGACCGTCCACAGGCTGAGATGGGAGCGCCGGCCCGAGAAATTCATGTAGGTGAACAGGACGATCACCATCCACACGGTGATCAGCGCCAGCACCAGCGCGGATTTGATCCATTCCGGAGGGAAATAGAGCACGGACTCTTCCAGAAAATTCAGAGGCAACATGTCTGTCATGAATCCGTCCTCGGACTACCAACTAGCTCCGACTCCCGGCCATCGCGTATTTCATGCACTCTTCGTGCCAGAGTCTGTCGGGCGAAGGGCTTCTCCAGCAACGCGATCCGTTTGGGAGAATCTCGCCGCGCGAAGTCACCGCCATCTGTCCCGCCGGTTCAGACTCGACACCGTCATGTACTGTTCGTTTCTGACGGGCTGTCCGTTCGCGTCATCCAAACGACAGCAGGCCGCGGCGATGAAGCGCAATAACCATGCCATAGCGAGGGAATTGCAGGCATGTGTGTGAGGCGGCCGGCTGGCAACAAATACGCGGGTGCGCCGCGCATGGAGCTTGCGCAATTCACGCGGCGCGCATTCGCTCATCAAGCAGCAGAAAAAATATATCGATAAAAGGAAAAACCCCTTGACGGGTTTTATCGGTTGTGCGTAAATGAAAATGTGGTGTTAGTATGTTGATGGCGTCCGATAGATGTTTCGCCCCAAAAGTTGAGGAGCAGTGAAGTAAGGTCCGCTGGACCTACGTAACTATCAGTAATAGTAAACAGGCTTCCCAAAGACGGTCACGTTAGCCGTTTCCACATCGCAGTTGCCGCTGTTGTTTTCTTCACCCCAAACGAGCGCGGTTGTCACGCAGTTGTTGAGCGTGCGCGTCGTCCGAAAGTGAAGCCCTAACAGCCATGATGCTGAAAGGAACAACAGCCCATGAAGGCTCGAGAAGTAATCTCCACCCGCGGATTCCCCGCAATCGTATTCATTGTTGCCGCGCTCCTGCCCGCCGCCGCCAGCCGAGCGGACGACCCTGTCGCGAGCGCTGACCAGCCCAACGCAACGGCGCCCCTGAACTGGGAAGAGAGGCACTGGCACCGGTGGCACCAGCATTACGCCGATTGGAGCAACGATCCGGTCACGAATGACGTCCCCGCCGATCCCGCCGCGACTGCCGACACATCGGACACCACGTCTCCAACTGATCCGTCACCTGCCGGCGACACGACGCCAGCCGACTCATCGCCTACCGATCCAACCGCGACGACAAGTGTCGACGATGCGTCAAGCGCCTCACCTGACGCAACCCTCCAACCATCCGGCCAAACGATTCTTCCCTCGCTGGTGACCGCCCCCATGGCGACGCCGACATCTTCGTCAGAAATCACGCTGCGCTGGAATGCCAGCACCGACATCGGCGGGCTCAGCCTTGCCGGCTATAAGATCTACCGCAACAGCGCGCTCATCGCGACGACCCTGCTGGTCACGGAGTTCATCGATACAACCGTGGCGCCGAACACAACCTACTGTTACACGGTCGTGGCTTACGATGTCGGCGGAAACGCCGGCCCCACCAGTGCCGAGGCGTGCGCCACCACGCTTGGCAACGCAACCAACAGCGTCGCGCCGGGCTACTACGTCGATTCGACCGCCACGGGGCTCCACAACGGCAGTTCGTGGGCCAATGCGTGGACGTCCCCCAATCAGATCACCGGCGTGACCAACGGCGGCATCATCTACATCAGCGGCGGACCGTTCGGCGGCGCCGGCCAGGTCTATTCCAACGTCCACGATTGGACGCTGCCCGCCGGCGCCGCCGGCCATCCGATCACGATCACCATCGGCCAGGACGGCGCGCACTCCGGCCCGGTCATCTTCGATGGCGCGATGGCCTCGGGCGCGAATGCCGACGGCGGCCATCAATACATGAATTTCATCAACGGCGGCAGCCACTGGCGGCTGTCGGGCAACTATCAGGGCCTGCCGCAGATCACGGTGCGCAACTACTACGCCGTCACCAATCTGCCCCAGGACATCTTCACGAGCTGGCCGGGCGATGACAAACCGATCAATATCAGCGGCCAGACCGACATCGCGCTCGATCACCTCCAGCTCTTCTGCAATCTCAGCGTGGTCAACGTCGGCGAGGAGATCGCCTGGTGCCTGATCCAGCCGCCGAACAATCAGACCGCGGCGATCTATCTGGGCGAGGGCATGTGCGGCGCCGACTACGGGATCACCAACCTGATCCACAACAACACCATCCTCTGCGCGCAGGAATATTCGCCCACCGCCAACATCGTCAACGGCGGCGGCACCCAGGGCCTCAGCGGCGGCGAGTGCGTCGCGGTCTACA
>Ga0335069_10004445_pt1 | contig 20819 bp, 19 predicted proteins | sample Lox_Sample_11_FD_206714 | JGI IMG/M metagenome (GOLD analysis project Ga0335069, IMG submission 206714) | Soil microbial communities from Loxahatchee National Wildlife Refuge, Florida, United States - Lox_Sample_1.1 | ecosystem: Environmental > Terrestrial > Soil > Wetlands | place: USA...
GCCGCCTCTGCAGGCAGGCGACGATCCCTCTTGCTCCGCTTCCGCTCGAGGCATTCCGGGCGGTGGTCCCGCTGGAGGTCTCGGGGTCCGACCTCAGCAACAATCTCGGGAAAGCCGACGCCGGGGTGAACGTGACGCGGTGGAAGTGGAGGTACTCGGCCGGCGCGCCGATCTACACGACGCCGGCGATCGCGGATGACGGGACGATCGTGTTTGGGACGAGTGACGGTGGGAGCGGGAGCCTGTACGCGCTAAGCCCCAACGGATCGGAATCCTGGAGGCCTGTCGAACTCGGACCCGTACAGTCGAGCCCCGCGGTCGGGCCCGGAACGCCGGCATCAGCCCTCGTGTACGTCGCCACCGCGGCTCCGACTGGTTCCAAGATGCACGCGGTCAGGCTTAGTGATGGCTCAGACGCCGGAGTTTGTGCGTCTGGCACGGGCGCGCCATTCCTCGCTGGCCTGGCTCTCGTTGAAACAATCGCTGACAACGGACCGTTGGAGTCCGCAGTCGGAATCTCGGGAACGAACCGGCTGTACACACTTCGGCCCAGAGCTCAGACCCCGACGGACTCGGCCTGCATCGAAGCCTTCGTCACAATACAGCAGTCCGTGACAGAGACGATCGCCGGGGATGCGTCGGGGCTCTTTGTCGGCGCAGTGGACAATACGACGCGCTCATTCACGTTTGACGAGACGTCCCGAAACTGGGTGAAGAACCCGAGCTGGCCTGGTGGAACAACCGTGGTCGGCGGAGGAGAGGTGGGACCGCTCGCCGTGCTTGGTTCTGACCTGCTGGCGACGGCTAGGCCAGACGGCCTTTACAAGATCGCGAAGGGCACAGGAGTTGTTACTAAGCTGGGGCCTGACGGAGGGGTCAGCTCCGATCCATCAGGACCTGTCGCTACTCCCTCGAGGATCTTCTTTACCGACACGGATCCTGGCTCCGCTAGTTTGTGGACCTTCGATTCCGCGGCACTCTCGAGTTCTCAAACCACAATTTCGGGGCCGGCGAGAAGCGTTCCGCTGGCTGGGGCGGGGGGGCTCCTCTATGTGGCGAGCAATGCAGGCTCGCTCGAGGCCCGCTCATCCGATAGGAGGGTATGGGCTGTCTCTTTGGCCCCTGAAGGCATTAGCGCTTCAGTGACTCTCGACTGCTCTCGAGCGCCGAGGAGCGCTGCTGGGAATCCTTCCGGGATCCTGTATTCGGCGACCACCGCGGGCAGCCTGTTTGCGATTGTCGTGGATAGCCCTGGTCTCGACTCCACCGCCCCGTGGCCGAAGTACCAACACGACGTCCGGAACACCGGGAACCCGAGCACACCGATCCAGTCGTGCCCGTGATGCACCGATCACGGCGATTCGCTTGAACGCCTGGGTCGGGGGCACTAGCAGCGCGGCGTGAGCTTTCACGACGGAGAGCTGCTGGTGCAGGAGCGCGCAGGGGTCGTCGGTGAGGCGAAGCGCGTCGGGCAGATGCTCCGGCCTGCGATCAGCCCGGCCGCTCGTGCTTTCCTCGCCGAGCGCCGCTTCGTCGTCCTCTCCGCGGCCACGGTCGGCGGCCGCGTGTGGGTGAGCGTGCTCGCAGGTCCCGCAGGGTTTCTCGCTGTGTCCGAGGATGGGACGCGTCTGGACGTCACGGTCGACGCCCAGGTTGACGACCCGATCACGCCGGCCATCCACGCCGGGAACTCGGTCGGACTCCTCGCCATCGATTTCGCCGCCCGTCGGCGATACCGCGTCAACGGGGTAGTCCGGTCGAGCGGCGCCGGCATTCCACTCGAGGTCCGCGAGGCGTTCGGGAACTGCCCCAAGTACATCCACGCGTACGCGCCACTTCCCGACGGGACGGTGGTGCAGGGCCCGCCACAGTCCGGAGACCGGCTCGACGACCACCAGCGCCGCTGGATCGAGCGCGCCGAGACCCTCTTCCTGGGCACCCTCCATCCGGAGGCCGGCGCCGATGCGTCCCACCGTGGTGGTGCGCCCGGCTTCGTCCGGGTGATCGAGCCGCGTGAGCTCGTCTGGGGGGACTACTCGGGGAACAGGCTGTTCAACTCGCTCGGCAATGTCGCCGTACATCCACCCGCGGGGCTGTTGTTCCTCGACCCCGCGACGGGTTCCACACTCCAGCTCTCGGGCGCGCTGCAGATCGACTGGTCGCTCGAGACGGCCGCGGCGATTCCGGGAGCCGAGCGCGTGCTGCGCTTCACCATCGACCAGGTCGTCGAGCGCCCCCGGGCGATTCCCCTCCGCTGGGCACCCGGAGAGTCGTCGCCGTTCAACCCGCCCGCGCGCTGAGTCAGGCCTCGAGCGTCGCGCGCTCGAACCGGTCGAGCCGCAACGTCCGGCGCTCGCCCCGCTCCAGGTCGTCGCAGTGCACCATCGTCAACGAGCGCTCCATCGTCAGCCCGCGCACGCGCACCCGCCGCTCGCTCACCGTTCCATCCGAAGACCGGTACCGGATGCGCGCCACCCGCCGCTCGAACCAGGCGTCCTCCACCGCCTCGCGCACGCCGGGCGCCGCCGGGTGGGCCGGGATTCCTACGAAGCTCAGCTCGCGCATCAGCGCCAGCAGCTCGCGCTGGGCCGACGCCGCCAGCGCCCCACGCACCTTGTCGATGCCGCCCTGCAGCGTTCGGGTGAAGGGTACCAGCCGCGCCTGGATGGCCCAGTCCCCCAGCACCGAGAGCAGCGCCGCCTCGCGCGCAGTGAAGTTCACCGGCGGCAACGAGTACGCCCGGTCCAGCGCATAGCCGCCACCCCGGCCTCGCTCCGCCGAGATGGGGAGCTCCGCTTCACGCAGCGCGTCGAGATCCCGGTAGATGGTCCGCAACGTCACGGCGAAGCGCTCGGCCAGCTCCGCCGCCGTCACCCCCGTCCGCCGGGCCCGGAGGTGCTCTGCCAGTGCGAAGAGCCGTGCCTGCCGGCGCATTGCTCAAAGCTGACAGACACCTGACAACGCCGCAATCCATCTTCCTGCTCGCACTCGCGATTTCCGCGGGGCACCACGCACCAACGGAGCATGCCATGGCCAACGCACTCACCTGGTTCGAGATCCCCACCCTGGACCTGGATCGCGCGGTCCACTTCTACGAGACAGTCCTCGGCGTCCGCCTCAAGCGAGAGGTCTTCGGAGGCATCCCGCACGCCATCTTCCCAGCGGGGCAGAGCGACGCGAGCGGCGCCCTCATCCAGGACGGCCACCGCAAACCCTCCACGGAGGGGACGCTCATCTATCTGGACGCCGCGGGGAAGCTGGATGCCTGCGTCGAGCGGCTCCGGGGCGTCGGCGGCACGCTGCTCATGCCCAAGACCGACATCGGCGATCCGGGGTTCATCGCCGTCTTCCGGGACACGGAGGGCAACTCTGTCGCCCTCCATTCCCCCAGGAGCGCCTGAGACCGGAGCGACGGCGCCTAACCCGTCCCCATGTCACCGCCGCCGGCCCGGAGCGCGCACCGGTGGCAGCGGTCGCGCCCGGCCCGCATCCACCGGTCGCAGTCGGGACAGCGGTGGAGCTGGTGCCGGTGCGCGTTGCGGCATTGGGTGCAGATGAACACCGTTCCCGTGCTCCCGCTGCCGAGCGGCACCCGGCCTCCGCCCGACAACACCCGGGCCGGCCGCAGCCGCACCTGGTCGGCTTCCGACCTTCTGCAGCTCACGCAGCTCGGCCCGCGCTCCTCGTCGGCGCCGTGGTCGTCCGCCGAGCCGGGCATCGGTGCTGGAGGCGGGACCTGCGTCGCACAGGCGACGCAGAACGGAGAGCCCCGTGGCTTGTACCGGTGACAGAGCACGTTCCCCGCCCGCCTGGGACAGGAGTCGACCAGCGCGTCGGTCCGGAACCCGAACGCCGCCTCGAGCCGCGGCACTGCGTCGTCCGGGCCCTTGCCCACCGCCATCCAGGCGGAGAGCTGCGTCTGCCGCGCCTCGAGTACCTTCGCCGCGCGCGCCTGGGTCACTCCAGCGAGACGGAGCGCGAGCCGCAGCTTGTGTCCCTCGTCGATCGTCAAGGCGCCTCGCGCAGGGCAGGAGCGGCGCTCGCACCCGGCCCCAGCGAGAGAATGCCGCGAGGCGCTCGCCGAGAAGCGCCCAGTCGACACGAGTGTGAACCACTTGAACGAGCAGATGTCGTTCAGCCGTGCATCGCGTGCGAGCACCAGGAGTCGCCTCGGTAGGGGCGAAGCACCGCCCGGTCCGCCACCGAGAGCGCCGCCCCGGCCCATCGTTCACTCTGATGTGGCGCATCGAGCCGATCGATGCGAGACCGGGGGGTCCGCGCCACCGTCGCGGCGGGAGCTGGCCGATGACGCCCCGCCTTTCCTTGCTCTGCCTGACGCTGGTCGCCTCGACCGCGCTCGGCTCTCCGCCCCGCAGTGACCTCGAGCCGCTGCGCTGGCTCGCCGGCGAGTGGCAGGGAGATGGGCCCACCGGGCGCGTCGAGGCGTTCTGGCTCCCTCCTGGCGCCGGCACCATGGTCGGCGCGCTCCGGCGCATCCGCGAGGGACGCGTGCTCGGGTACGCGCTGGCCACGGTCGTGGAAAGCGATGGCTCGCTGGTGCTCCGCTTCAAGCGCTTCGACCCGGCGCTCGCCGGGCGCGAGTCGCAGGAGTCCCCCACGCCGCGGCGCCTGGTCACCGTCTCCGACTCGGAGGTGACGTTCGAGGGCATCCGGCTCCGGCGCTCCGGTGAGACCCTGCTCGTCGAGCTCGACCGCCCGGGCGATCGGCCGCAGGAGGTTCGCCTCACGCGCATGGTTCGGCGGAGACCCGTCGTCCCGCCCGCCGTTGCCGAAAGTCCACCGGTCGTCCAGGACACGCCTGGTGCCAACTCGCCCTCTGCCCGCGCGTCGGCCGCGTCGTGGATGGCCGGCGACTGGACCGGCCAGGGCCTGGGTGGAGTCTCCGAGGAGGCTTGGCTACTGCCGGCCGCGGGCTCGCTCGCCGGCGTCTACCGCGGCACGCGCAGCGGCCAGGTGACGTTCTACGAGCTGATGACGGTTGTGGAGTCCGCCGGCTCGCTGGTGTTCCGGCTCAAGCATTTCGCGCCCGATCTCCGCGGCTGGGAGTCGCCCGAGAGCGCCGTCGAGTTCCCGCTCGTTCGCACCGCCCGGTCGGCCCTGTACTTCGACGGCCTCACCTACCGGCGCACGGCCGAGGGCCTCGAGTCCTGGGTGGTCATCGGGCTGGGGGACGGCGGAACGAGGCGCGAGCGCTTCCTCTACACCCCGCGCACGCCCTGACGGGTGGTCAGCCCGCCGTGACCATGCCGGCGCATCTCGCCGGGCGGTGCGCAGGTGCAGTGTTCAGCTTCCATCACCGGTCGGTGGGTCCGCGCGAGGCAGCTTCCGCTGCGCGCGGCCCGGCGGACGGCGCGCGCACCCGGTGGAGGCCCACGAGCGACCCGGCGAGCCACGAGCACGCGCGCCGCGCGAGGCGCGTGGAGCCGCGCTCCTGTCGCTCCTCGCCACACTCCTCCCACCCGCCCCGGCCAGCCGCGACGGGAGGGTGCCGGCCGCCCCAGTGCGAGGGAGGTGCGGCGCATGCATGATCGGCGCACCACCCGATGGAGCAGGCGCAGAGGCGAGCGACCGAGGTGATCGAGACGCCCTGCGTGGGCTGTGGTGCCGTGCTCTCCGCGTCTCGTTGCCCGCACTGCGGCGTGGCACAGGCGCCCGGCGGCTACCCGGTCGAGCAGGTCCTCGCAGAGAGCCCACACTCCCGGGTCTACCTGGCGCGTGACCCAGCGGGGCGCCCGGTGGCACTCAAGGAGCTGCAGTTCTCGACGGTCCCCTCCATCCAGGAGCTGGACGCGTTCGAGCGCGAGGCGGAGGCGCTCCGGTCTCTGCACCATCCTGGAATCCCCGCCTTCGTGGGGGCCTTCCGCGAGGGCACCGGCGTCGGTCTTCGGCTCTATCTGGCGTCGGAGTACATCTCCGGAGAGACCCTTGCCTCCCGGATCGCACGCGCGCCGCTCGAGGCCGAGGAGGCCCGGGCCGTCGCCCGGCAACTGCTGGAGGTGCTCGCGTTCCTCCACCGGCGCATCCCGCCGGTGCTGCACCGGGACGTCAAGCCGGCCAACGTGCTGCTCCGGGCAAACGGGAGCGTCGCGCTGGTGGACTTCGGGAGCGTCCGGACGCTCTCCGCCGACCGGACCCACCGATCCACCCTGGTCGGGACCTTCGGGTACATGCCTCCCGAGCAGCTGGGCGGCACGGTGGACCGGACGTCGGACCTCTATGCGCTCGGGGCGACCTTGCTCCATGCGCTCACCGGGAAGCCGCCCGTCGAGTGGCTCGGCAAGTCGCTCGAGATTCAGGTCCCGCCAGCTCTTCCACCGCCCTTTGACCGGTTGCTGCCGGCGCTGCTGCGGGTCGATCCGGCCGAGCGCCCGCCCGACGCGGAGGCTGCCCGCGCGCTGCTCGAGGGCCGCACCCGGTCCCCGGCGCGCCGTCCGCGCCTCGTGGCGAGCGCCGCGGTGGGCGTGCTCGGAGCGGCGCTGGTGGTCGGCGCCTGGACCCTGACCACGCTCTCGCCGCGCCAGCTACCGGTGCAGCTCACCCCGTCCGCCCCTCGCCACGTCTCGAGCCCTCAGGCCTGGCTGACCCGCATGCGGCCGCGCTGCAACGCGGTGGAGGCCGTGCAGGCGGTCCTCCGTGAGCCGCCACCGCCAGGAGCCGAGGGCGCAGGCGCCGGCGCGGCGTGTCTCGCGCTGGGCGGGAAGATGGACGCGGCGCGCAAGCTCATCGTTGCGCTCCCGCCTGGCGATCGGGCCCGGGCCGCGGCGATGGTCTTCGACGCGGGCCACCCGGTCGCGGACATGGGTGACGACGTCTCGGCCGCGCCGATCATGCAGCTGGTGCTCGAGTTCTGGCCGGAGAACTTCCAGGCGCTCTACCACGCTGGAATGTCCGAGTACGCGCTGGGCCGCCCCTCGAAGGCGCGCCCGCTCCTCGAGCGCTTCCTGGAGCTGTACCACCTGGAGGACGGCTTCACCCATGCGGCGCGCCGGGCACTCCAGCGGATCCAGTACGGGCTCCCGGCGGAGGTGGCGCCTCAGCCCGAGCATTGATCGACGTGAGCCGGCGGACCCGGGCGGCCCGTCCAGCGTGCCGGACCAACCGTCCCGATCGAGGTGTCAGACACCTCGTCTAGATGGAGCCTCGGCCCTCCGGGCGAGCTCCGTCCTCGCTTCGGCTCACGTCGTGCAAGTGCCTGGTCACTTGGCCCGGAGGGCCGCCGCCAGTAACGGGACGATCGAGCGCACCTCGAGGAAGCCCCCCGCGAGCGCGCGGGCGCGAGGATGGGTGTCGGTCACGATGAGGCGGGTGAACAGACCGCTCCTCTCCAGCCGTCCCACGGCGTCACCGGGGAGCACGCCGTGCGTGGCGAGCGCGGTGATCTTGCTCGCCCCGGCCTCCCGGTAGGCCTCCGCCGCGGCGATCAGCGAGGCGCCGGTGCGGACCATGTCGTCGTAGAGCATCACCTGCTGCCCGGCCACCCGCGCGCTCACCGCGAGCACCCGCGTCCCAGCGGACTCGCGGCGCTTGAAGACGAAGCTCGCGTCCACCCGGAGGTCGTTGGCCAGCGCCTCGACGTACTTCGCGCGGCCTGCGTCGGTGCTCGCCACCACGCACCCGCCCGGCGCGTGCACCCGGATCGCCTCGACGAAGAGCGGCCGCGCGCTCACGTGGACCGGGCGCACCCCGCCCTCGAAGTAGAACGGCAGCCCGGCCGTGTGGAGGTCCACCAGCAACACCCGGATTCCACCGGAGGGCAGCGGGATGGACGACAGAAGCCGGGCCCGGGTCTTCGCGGTGACGCTCTCGCCATCCTTGCTCGGGCGCTCCTGGGTCGAGTACCCGAAGTAGGGAACGACCAGCGTCAGCGCGTGCAGCCCGCACTCCACCAGCGCGCAGGCCAGGTCGTAGAGCTCCAGCGTCTCCGAGTCCGTTCCCGTCCCGCCGACCAGGATCGCGTCGGCGTCCGCCACCGGGCTCGCCAGCCGCAGCCCTCGCTCGCCGTCGGGGAACGTCTCCCGCTCGATCTGCCCGGGCACGCCCACGCCGAGCGCGCACAGCTCGCCAGCGAGCGCGGCATCCGTCGCGGTGGAGAAGATCAGCCTCGGTCGCCCCGCGCGCTCGCCCACGCCCTAGCCGGCCCAGTCGAGGACGACCTTGCCACTCTGCCCCGAGCGCATCGCCTCGAACGCCTCGGCGTACTGGGCCGCAGGGAAGCGGTGGGTGACGACCGGAGCGACGTCGAGACCGCTCTGGAGCATGGCCACCATCTTGTACCAGGTCTCGAACATCTCCCGCCCGTACACACCCTTGAGCACCAGGCCCTTGAAGATGACCTGGTTCCAGTCGATCGAGACCTCGGAGGGGGGGATGCCGAGGATTGCCACCCGGCCGCCGTGGTTCATGACGCCCAGGAGGTCGCGGAACGCCTGCCCGTTCCCGGACATCTCCATTCCCACGTCGAACCCCTCGGTCATCCCCAGACCCCGCATCACGTCGCCCAGCGTCTGGGTGCGCACGTCCACCGCGCGGGTCGCCCCCATCTTCCGAGCCAGCTCGAGCCGGTAGGGGTTGAGGTCCGTGACCACCACGTGCCGCGCGCCGATGTGCCGGGAGATCGCCGCCGCCATGACCCCGATGGGCCCGGCGCCGGTGATGAGCACGTCCTCACCGACCAGGTCGAAGGACAGCGCGGTGTGCACCGCGTTCCCCAGGGGATCGAAGAACGAGGCGATCTCGTCCGGGATCTCCTCCGGCACCCGGAAGACGTTGAACGCCGGGAGCGAGACGTACTCGGCGAAGCACCCCGGCCGGTTGACGCCCAGCCCCAGTGTGTTGCGGCAGAGGTGGCGCTTCCCGGCGCGGCAGTTCCGGCAGTGGCCGCAAGTGATGTGCCCTTCCCCGCTCACCCGGTCCCCGACCTGGAAGCCCGTCACCTCGGCGCCGAGCCTGGCGATCTCGCCCATGAACTCGTGCCCGATGACCAGGGGGACCTTGATGGTCTTCTGCGACCAGGCGTCCCAGTTCCAGATGTGGATGTCGGTCCCGCAGATGCTCGCCTTGCGGACCTTGATCAGCACGTCGTTGGGGCCGATCTCCGGCACCGGCACGTCCTGCATCCAGATGCCGGGCTCGGCCTTGGCCTTCACCAGCGCTCTCACCGGATCACCCCCAGGGCACGGCCCACCTTGGCGAAGGCGGCGATGGCCCGGTCGAGCTGCTCGCGGGTGTGCGCTGCCGACATCTGGGTGCGGATGCGCGCCTGCCCCTGCGGCACCACCGGGTAGCTGAAGCCGACGACGTACACCCCCTCGGCCAACATCTGGTCGGCGAACGTGGAGGCGAGCTTCGCGTCCCCGAGCATCACCGGGATGATCGGATGGTTCGCGCCGGCGAGCTTGAAGCCGAGCTTGGTCATCTCGGTCCGGAAGTGCTCGGCGTTGGCCCGGAGCTGCCTTCGAAGCTCGTCCCCGCCCTCGAGGAGGTCGAGCACGGTGAGCGTCGCCGCGCAGATGGCGGGCATCAGCGAGTTGGAGAAGAGGTACGGCCGGCTCCGCTGCCGCAACCAGGCGACGATCTCCTTCCGGGCCGAGGTGTAGCCCCCCGACGCGCCGCCGAGCGCCTTTCCCAGGGTGCCGGTGATGATGTCCACCCGCCCCATCACGTCGCAGGCCTCGGGTGTGCCCTTGCCCCCGGTCCCCACGAACCCGACCGCGTGCGAGTCGTCCACCATCACCAGGGCGCGGTGCCGGTCGGCGAGGTCGCAGATGGCGGGAAGGTTGGCGATGATCCCGTCCATCGAGAACACGCCGTCGGTGGCGATGAGCCGGTACCGGGCGCCGGCGGACTCCTTCAGCCGGGTCTCGAGCTCGCCCATGTCGTTGTTCGCGTACCGGAGCCGTATCGCCTTGCACAGCCGGATGCCGTCGATGATCGACGCGTGGTTCAGCGCGTCGGTGATGACCGCATCCTCCTCGCCGAGCAGGGTCTCGAAGAGGCCCCCGTTGGCGTCGAAGCAGCTCGAGTAGAGGATGGTGTCCTCGGTTCCGAGGAAGTGGCTCAGCCGGGCCTCGAGCGTCTTGTGGAGGTCCTGGGTGCCGCAGATGAAGCGGACACTGGCCATGCCGAAACCGTATTTCTCGAGCGCACTGCGAGCGGCCTCGACCACCTTGGGGTGATCGGCGAGGCCGAGGTAGTTGTTGGCGCAGAAGTTCAGGACCTCGCGCCCGCCCTCGACGCGGATCGCCGCGTTCTGGGGGGAGACGAGAATGCGTTCGTTCTTGTAGAGGCCCTGCTCGCGGAGCCCGCGCGTCCGGGCGGCCAGGTCGGTGAGGAAGTTCGCGTCCACGGTGCCGCTCTCTACACGGTTGGACCCGGCCCGGCCACCGCCGTCCAGTGGCAACTGGCGCGCAGCGTCACCGGCGTCTCCCGCGGAACGCTGGCGATCTCCGCCGCCCGCATGCAACCTCCGCCCGGGAGGAGTGCCATGGACACCACCCGCAGGACGCTCTTGAGGAACGCCGGCGTCGCCGCCGCCGGCTCGATGATTTTCCTGTCCGCGACCCCGGGCGCGGACGCGCCCGCGCCGGCGACACCGGGAACGGAGGCCACCGGGCTCCGCTCGCAGGCCTACTGCATGCTCCGGAGCCCCCAGGGCGACTCCCTGGGAGTCCGCCGCGAGAATCGCATCGTCGACGTGGTGAAGGCGGGCAAGGCGCTCCGGGTGGCGGTGCCCACCAGCACCGACGAGCTCCTGGAGGGGAAGGCCACGGCCGGGCTCCAGAAGGTCCTCGGCGCCTCAGCCCCGGCGTTGAAGAGCGCCCTCCGACCCATCGAGGAGGTGCGCTTCGGCCCCTGCATCACCCGGCCGCAGAAGATCCTCATGCTCGGCTTCAACTACCGCCGGCATGCGCAGGAGACCGGGACTCCCATCCCCAAGGCCCCGGTGCTCTTCAACAAGTACAACAACGCGCTCTCCGCCCACGAGGGCGTGATCCGCTTGCCGACCAAGGTGGCGCGGAAGTTCGACTACGAGGTCGAGCTGCAGGTCGTCATCGGGAAGACCGCCCGGGACGTCTCGGAGGCGGACGCACTCGGTCACGTCTTCGGCTACGCCACCGGAAACGACTTCTCGGCCCGGGACCTCCAGTACCGTGACGGGAAGGGCTCGCAGTTCATGATCGGCAAGACCGGTGATGGCTTTCTTCCCATTGGCCCGTGGCTGGTCGGTGCGGACCTGGTGGGCGATCCACAGACCCTGAAGGTCGAGACGCGGGTGAACGGCGAGGTGCGCCAGTCCTCGAACACCAACGACATGATCTTCACCTGTGCGCAGATCATCGCCTATGCCTCGTCCCTGTTCACCCTGGTTCCCGGAGACGTCATCTCCACCGGGACACCGGAGGGGGTCATCCTGGGAAAGCCGGAGGCGCAGCAGGTCTGGCTCAAGGCGGGTGACCGAATCGAGTGCAGCGTCGAGAAGTGCGGCGAGCTGCGGTTCGAGCTGGCCTGAGCGAGGGGCCGGTGGGACGATGACCCTCGCGGAGGGCGGGGGCTGGTGCAGCCCGTCCAGGAAGGGGAGGACGGCCATGAAGGAGCGCATCGTCGAGCTGGAGCTGCGATTCACCGAGCAACAGCGCCTGCTCCAGGAGCTCAGCGACGTGGTGTACGCCCAGGGCCAGAGCCTCGAGCGGCTGGAGCACGAGCTGGCCGCGATGGGCCAGAAGCTCGCGGCGATGGAGCCGGGTCTGGTGGACGCGACCGTCGCCGAGCCGCCGCCGCACTTCTAGGCGGCGGGAGGCCGGCCGAGCCCTCCCATCCGGAGCGCTACCCGGCCCGGGTGTTGACCTGGATCTCGTTCTGTAGCGTCTGGTGCACGGGGCAGCGCTCGGCGATCTCCATCAGCTTCGCCCGCTGCTCGTCGGTGAGCGTCCCTTCGAGGAACACCACCCGGTCCACCACGTCCATCCTCGCCGGCTTGTGGTCGCAGTCGGCGCAGTCCTTTGCATGCACCTTCCGGTGCTGGAGCGTCACCCGCGCACGCTCCAGCGGCCACTTCCGCTTGTCGGCGTAGAGACGGAGCGTCATCGCGGTGCACGCGCCGAGGCCCGCGAGCAGCATCTCGTACGGAGATGGGCCGGCGTCGGTGCCGCCCACGGGAAGCGGCTCGTCCACGACGAGGTGGTGGCCACCCACCTCGATCTCGGTGCGAAACCCTTCGGCGGGTCCCGACACCACCACGCTCCGCGGCTCCTGACTCGGCAGCTCTCTCATGCCTGACCTCCTCCCGGGCTCAGGACCGCGAGACCACCCGCGGAACCGCCTGCGCCGCCTCGGTCCGCGCCTCGTCGAACAGCGGCTTCAGCTCGATGTCGGTGAGCGTCTCCTTCTCCAGGAGGAGCCTCGCGGCCTTCTCCAGGGTCAGCCGGCGCTGGGCGAGCAGGGTCCGGCACCGCTCGGAGGCGTTCTGGACGATCTCCCGGACGGCGAGGTCGATCTCCCGCGCCGTCTCCTCGCTGAAGGTGCGGCGGCTCATCGCATGAGGACCGATGTAGCTCTGACTGTCATCGTCGCCGTAGGTCACGGGGCCCAGTCCGGGCACCATCGCGTAGCGGGTGGCCATGCTCCGGGCGATGTCGGTGGCCTTCGCCAGGTCGTCCGCGGCGCCGGTCGAGGTGTGGTCGAAGACCAGACCCTCCGCCGACCGGCCGCCCAGCAACACCACCAGCTTCCCCTCCAGCTCCTCGCGGGTCATGAGGTAGCGGTCCTCGGTGGGCCGCTGGAGCGTGTAGCCAAGCGCCCCGATGCCCCGGGGGATGATGCTGACCTTGTGCACCGGGTCCACGCCGGTGGTCGCCGCCGCAGAGAGCGCGTGGCCCATCTCGTGGAAGGCCACGATCTCCCGCTCGCGCGGGTTGAGGAGCCGGTTCTTCTTCTCCAGGCCGGCCACGATCCGCTCGATGGCCGCGTCGAAGTCCTGCCGCTCCACTGCGTCGGCCTTTCGCCGGGTGGCGGAGAGCGCCGCCTCGTTGACCAGGTTGGCCAGGTCGGCGCCGGTGAAGCCCGGGGTGAGGGCGGCGATCTGGTCGGGGTCCACCGTGGGCCCGATCTTCACCTTCGCCATGTGGACCTTGAGGATGGCCACGCGGCCCATCCGGTCCGGGCGGTCCACCAGCACCTGACGGTCGAACCGCCCGGCCCGGAGCAGCGCCGGGTCGAGGATCTCTGGCCGGTTGGTCGCGCCGATCAGCACGATGCCCGCGCTCTGGTCGAACCCGTCCAGCTCGACCAGGAGCTGGTTGAGCGTCTGCTCCTTCTCGTCGTGCCCGCCGACCAGCCCGGACGCCCCCCGGGCCCGGCCCAGGGCGTCCAGCTCGTCGATGAAGATGATGCACGGCGCCTTGGCGCGCGCCTGCTCGAACAGGTCCCGGACCCGTGCGGCGCCCACGCCGACGAACATCTCCACGAACTCGCTGCCGCTGATGGAGAAGAACGGGACGCCGGCCTCACCGGCCACCGCGCGGGCGAGCAGGGTCTTCCCGGTCCCCGGCGGGCCGACCAGCAGCACGCCCTTCGGCATGCGCCCTCCCAGGCGCGAGTACTCCTCGGGGTTCTTCAGGAACTCGACCACCTCGGCCAGCTCGGCCTTGGCCTCGTCCACGCCAGCCACGTCCGAGAACCGGGTCCTGACGTCGGTCTCGACGAAGACCTTGGCCTTGCTCTTCCCGATGGCCAGGAGCCCGCCGCCTCCGGCGCCCATCCGGCTGGCCATCCGCCGCATGAAGAGCAGGTAGATGCCGAAGAAGAGCACGGTGGGCACCACCCACCCCAGCAGCGCGGCCATCCAAGGGTTCTCGACCTCGCCAGCGAACTTCACGTTCGCCTTCTCCAGGGACTGGGCGATGTCCTTGTCGACGCGGAGGGTCCGAAAGTGCGTCTTTCCGTTCTGGATGGGCTCCTTCAGGGTGCCGCTCAGCTGGTTCTCACCGACGCTGACCTCGGCGACCTTCCCCTGTTCCAGCAGCTGCTGGAACTCGCTGTAGGGGATGACCGCCACCGTCTGGCTGGTCCGCACCCAGTTCTGGATGGCGAGCACCGCCATCACCGCGATCAGCGCGTAGCCGATGTTGAACCGCGTCTTGTTCACGACGTCGCCGTCCTTTCCTCGAACGTCCGCCGCCGCCCGTCCACCACCAGGGACGAGAGAATCGAGCCGGTGATCAACGACGCGACCACCGCCAGCGACACGCCCACCGGGACCTTGAAGATGTCCACGATGGTCATCTTCACCCCGACGAAGACCAGCACCAGGGCCAGTCCCAGCTTCAGATAACGGAACTTCTGCACGACGCCAGCCAGCAGGAAGTAGAGGGACCTTAGTCCCAGGATGGCGAAGATGTTGGAGGTGAAGACGATGAACGGCTCCCGGCTGACGGCCAGGACCGCCGGAATGGAATCCACCGCGAAGATGAGGTCGGTGAGCTCCACCGCCAGCAGCCCGAGGAACAGCGGGGTGACCATGCGTCTTCCGGCAACCCGGGTAAAGAAGTGCTCGGTGTCCTGGCCGGGGGCGACCGGCAGCACCTTCCGGGCAAGGCGGAGGAGCGGGTTCCTTTCCGGGTGCCCCTGCTCCCCCTTGTGGAACATCATCCTCGCCCCGGTGATGACCAGGAACACGCCGAGGACGTAGACGGTCCAGTGGAAGCGCGCGATCAGCGCGGTGCCGGCGAGGATGAACACCGCCCGCATCGCCAGCGCGCCGAGGATGCCCCAGAAGAGCACCCGGTGCTGCTGGTGCGACGGCACACCGAACGCGCCGAGGACGATGACCATCACGAAGATGTTGTCGACGCTGAGCGCCTTCTCGATGAGATACCCGGTGGTGAACTCGAGCCCGCGCTCCGCGCCGTAGAGGTGGAAGACGCCCAGCGCGAAGACTCCGGCGAGGACGATCCACAGCGAGCTCCAGGCGGCCGCCTCGCGCAGCGACACCGGGTGCGCCTTCCGGTGGAAGACCCCCAGGTCCAGGGCGAGCATCACCCCCACGAAGGCGAGGAAGCCCAGCCACAGCGGCCAGCTTCCCAGCGAGACGACGGACAGCAGCATCGGACAGGCTCCTCGGGGCGGCCGGCGGCGGCCGCGCGCCTACCCGATGTGCGCCAGCGGGACCATTCGGGCAACCAGATAATTCTGGTCTAATTCATAGGTCTAACCGATGTATGTCCGGGACGCCGTGTCCGCTCCCTCTGCCGCCGGGCGATGAGCCTCCGGAGCGAGGTCCGCATGCCATGACGCCGCATGAAGCGCTCCAGACGGACCAGGCCCCCCCCCGCGCCAGCCACCTCGCGGCTGAGCACCAGGAGCCCCATCCCGCCCACCAGCCACCCCGGGCCGGGCAGGGGAATCAGGATGATGCCGGCCACCACGAGCCCCCAGCCGCCGAGGAGGTTGGCCAGGCGCCGCAGCCGGGGACCTCGCCTGTCACCCGCCGGAGTCGAGGGTCGCGTCACGGGCAGCAATCCATCCTTCTTCCCGATAGGAGGCGGCGATGGACTGGCTCAATTACCACCACCTCCTCTACTTCTGGACCGTGGTCCGCGAGGGTGGCATCTCCAAGGCGAGCAAGGCGCTCCGGCTTGCGCAGCCCACGGTCAGCGGGCAGATCAAGGCGCTGGAGAACGCCTTCGGCGAGAAGCTGCTCGAGCGCCAGGGCCGCTCGATGGTGGTGACCGACGTGGGGCACGTGGTGTTCCGCTACGCCGACGAGATCTTCAGCCTCGGGCGGGAGCTGCAGGACACGCTTCGGGGTCGCCCGGTGGCCCGCTCGCGGCGGCTGGTGGTCGGGGTGTCCGACTCGGTGGAGAAGCGCGTGGCGCACCGGCTGCTGGCCCCGGCGCTCGAGTCGGAGGCACCGGTGCAGCTCGTCGTCCACGAAGCGCGGCCGGAGCGGCTGGTCGCCGAGCTCGCCGCCCACAGCCTAGATCTCGTCCTCTCCGATTCCCCCGCGCCCTCGCCGGTCCGGGCCTATAGCCACCTCCTCGGCGAGTGTGGAGTGGCGCTGTTCGCCCGCCCGGCGCTGGCGAGGAAGCTCGCCCCCGGGTTCCCGAGGTCGATGGACGGCGCCCCGCTGCTCACCGCGGCGGACGGCGCGGCGCTGCAACGCTCGCTGGCCCACTGGTTCGAGACCCGGGGCATCCGCCCGCGGGTCGTCGGCGAGTTCCAGGACAGCGCGCTCATCGAGTCGTTCGGCGAGGCCGGCGCCGGCGTCTTCCCCGCGCCCGAGGCGGTGGAGGCCGAGGTTCGCAGGGCGTTCGGTGTCGAGCGCGTGGGCACGCTCGAGGGGGTGCGCGAGCGCTACTGGGCGCTCACCGTGGAGCGGAAGCTCAAGCATCCGGCGGTGGTGGCCATCACCGAGGCGGCGCGCTCCGAGCTGTTCGGGCGCCCGCCGCCCCGGACCGCCTGAGCAGGGTCAGCCGTCTCGCGCCGGTGCGAGGCAGCTCGTCCTGACCGGTTTGGCAGCGCGGGCTGGCCGTCCGACGCTATCGGCGGGAACGCGCGCCGAGCACGTCCGCCATGAGCAGCCCGAAGACGATGGCCGCGGCGGTGAGGATCATCTCGAACCCCGTCTCGATGCTGGTCGCGACGTCGCGGTCCACGAGGTCCAGGAGGCTCCGGTATCCGATGCTCCCCGGCACCAGGACCAGCACGCCGGGGATGGTCACCAGCCACACCGGGCGGCTGCGCAGCCGGGCGTTGAGGTGCGCGACGAGCCCGATCACCATCGCCCCGACGAAGGCAGCCAGCGCCGGGCCCACCGAGCGTGAGACCGCGTGGCTGACCGCCGCGGCGAGCAACGCCGAGCCGACCACGGTGGGTGCCTCTCGCCGCGGCGCCCGGAGCACCACCACCGCCGCGAGCCCCATGGCGGCGGCGCCGAGGAGGAAGAGCCCCGGGGGCAGCTCGACGGGTGGTACCCGCGCTGGTCCGAAGGCACGGGCTCCGAGCGCCCCTCCCAGCACTGCGCCGATGACCAGCGCGAGGAAGCTCACCGCCGCCGCCCCCAGGCCGGCCAGCCCGGAGAGGAGATTCCGGGTCTGTAGCTCGCGCACGCCCTGGGTGAGGGTGAAGCCGGGGAGGAGGATCACCACCGCCCCCAGCGTCGCCACCCGCGGATCGAGTGGCCAGATGCGCGCCGATGCCGCCTGGCTGACGAAGCCGGCGAGAAGCGCCGAGACCAGCTCGGCGGCGAGGTCCAGCTCGCGGATCCGGGTACGGACGAGGGCGATCGCGCCCACCCCCAGCCCCGCGACCGCGGCGGTGATCGCCTCGGGGGCGTCCTCTCCGAACAGGAGCACCGCCCCCGCCGCGGCGAGGCAGTAGGCGAAGAGGATCATCGGGCCGCCGTAGGGAGGCAGAGAACGGCCGATGGCGTCGATGCGCACGCTCGCCTCGCGCGGACCGATGCGGCCGGCCTTCACCTCCCGCGCCACCGCGTCCAGCCGGACGATGCGGTCCAGGTCCACGGGCATCGGCGCGACCCGGAGGAGCACCAGGCGCTGCTGGCCGGGAATGCCGATGGCCAGCTGGAGCTGGGTGGGAAGGCTCGACACCTGTGCGTCGGCCATGCCGAGCTGCGCGGCGAGCTCGCTCACCAGCCGCTCGGTGTCCTCGGCGCCGTAGCCGCAGGCCTGCGCCCCGCGCGCGGCGGAGAGGAGGAGCGCGAGGGCCGAGTCGGCGTCCTCGGCGACCGGCGTCGAGGCCTGCACCGGGCTAGCCCCCGCGGGTGTGCATCTCGAGCCGAGGGTCCTGCCGGAGCTCGGGGGCGGCAGCGAGCGCGCCCCGCTGCTCGAGCGCCAGGCGCTCCTCGGCCCCGCGGTCCGTCCGGGCACGCCAGCCCACCCGGAGGAGCGAGGCGATCTCGGCGTCCCTCGCCCCGCTCCGGAGCGCTGCGCGGAGGTTCGCACCCGAGCGGGCGTACAGACAGGTGTACCAGGTGCCGTCGGCGGTGAGCCGGCTCCGGTCGCAGGCGCGGCAGAACGGGGTGGTGGTCGAGGCGATGATGCCGAACACCGTGCCGTCGCCGAGCCGGAAGCGCTCTGCCGGATCCGAGCCCTGCGCTCCCACCGCCTCGACCGGCCCGTGCGCAGCGGCGACCAGCGCGAGGATCTCGGCCCGGGACACCACCTGCTCGCGGGTCCACCGGGTCGCGCCGCCCACGTCCATGTACTCGATGAAGCGGACCTCCGCGCCGATGCTCCGGGCGAAGGCGAGGAGGTCCAGCAGCTCGTCGTCGTTCGTCCCGCGCACCACCACCGTGTCGAGCTTGAGCGGGAAGCCCTCGTCCCGGGCCGCCTCGATGCCGGCGAGCACGCGGGGGTGCAGGTCGGCCCGGGTGAGCGCCTGGAAGCGCTCGGGCCGCAGGGTGTCCAGGCTGACCGTCAGCCGCTGCAGGCCCGCCTCGCGGAGCTCGCGCGCGCGCTCGGCCAGCAGCACGCCGTTGGTGGTCATCGCCAGGTCACGGAGCACGGGGCGGGCGGCGAGCTCGCGGACCAGCGTGGTGATCTCCGAGCGGAGCAGCGGCTCGCCCCCGGTCAGCCGGACCTTGTCCACCCCGAGCGTGCAGAAGATGCCGGTGAGTCGGTCCAGCTCCTCGAAGGTGAGGAGCTCCTTCTTCGGAAGCCAGACGTAGTCCGGCTCGGGCATGCAGTACGAGCACCGGAGGTTGCACCGGTCGGTGACGCTCAGCCTGAGGCTCCTGAGCGGGCGCCCCAGCGCGTCGCGGAGCGGTTCGGTCGATGTTGGCGGGCCGGCAGCAGGCACGGGAGCAGCGTCAGGCATAAGCCAGGAGCGCCGGCCGCGCCAGGGTAGGCTGGCGGGCACCGTGCCCGACCGTCCCCCCCGTCTTCGGCTCCGCGACGCCTACCACCTCTTGCTCTCCGCTCCCTGGTGGGCGGATCCGCATCGTTCTCGCCGCTTCCACGACGTCGAGCCGGACGGAGCTCAGTAGGCGACCAGCGCCGGGGACATCTCCACCGGCGCACCCCGGTCGTGTGCGGCGGCAATGTCCTCATGCAGGGTCCGCCCGCCGCCGGAGAGGGGGCTGGAGAAGACCACGGCCCGGTACTCGCCCGGCCCGCCAACCGGCAACGCGAGCGTGCCACCCTGCTCGGTACGGGTACACCCCGGAGAGCCCGGACAGCGCTCCACCACGCCGAGCGCGTTGCGGTACACCCTCAGCTCTGCCCCCTCGAACGTGAGACGCCACAGCCCGTGAAGGGGGGCGCTCCCGTCCGGCCGGAGCGTGCCGTCCAGCGCCGCGCTGACCCGCACCGGCCCGGGCGTGTCCGGGGCACGCCGTCCGGCGACCAGCGCTCCGCCGACACCGAGCGCGGCGGCGAGCGTCAGCGCCCCAAGGCGCCGGTTGCGCCGGCTGCGCTGGATGCGGACCCAGACGCCGCTCTCCCAGCCGGGGGTGGGCGTGTCGCACCGGTGCTCGGGCGGGGAGTGTCCGGAGAGGTTGCTCACTGCTCCCGGCGAGGCGACGGCGCCTCCCGTCCGACCACCCCCGGCGTCACGGTGTGGTGTCCGGCACATGACCGTCGTCTGACGGGTGGCCCGGGACGTCGCCGGCTCCAATCGGCGGCCGTTCCGGAGGGCGCGCGCAGCCCCGCGACTCTGCGCAGCGCTCGGGGGGCGACCGGCCGCCCCAGAGATCTCGGGCGGCCGGTCGCGCCATTTTTTCGCTGCACGGCGCCGCCGGGGCGGACATTGTGTCTCCGTCATGGAACAGCGACCGCTCGGGAAGTCGGGGTTGAAGGTCTCGCGCATGGGCCTCGGCTGCATGGGCATGTCCGAGTTCTACGGTCCGGCGGACGAGGCCGAGTCCCGCGCCACGCTGGAGATGGCGGTGGACCGGGGCGTCACCTTCCTCGACACCGCGGACATGTACGGCGCAGGAAAGAACGAGGAGCTGCTCTCGGACATCCTCGGGCGGCGGCGGAGGGAAATCGTCCTCGCCACCAAGTTCGGCATCGTCCGGGACCCGTCTACGCCGAACGACCCCATGCGCCGGAAGATCAACGGCAAGCCGGACTATGTCCGGAGCGCGTGCGAGGCGAGCCTGCGCCGGCTGAAGATCGACGTCATCGACCTCTACTACCAGCACCGGGTGGACCCCTCGACGCCCATCGAGGAGACGGTGGGGGCGATGGCCCAGCTGGTGAAGGAGGGGAAGGTCCGGGCGCTCGGGCTCTCCGAGGCGCCGGCGGACGTCCTCCGGCGTGCGGCCGCGGTGCATCCCATCGCCGCGCTCCAGAGCGAGTACTCGCTGTGGACCCGCGACCCCGAGGACGGGCCTCTCCCGGCCTGCCGCGAGCTCGGCATCACGCTGGTGGCGTACAGCCCGCTGGGCCGCGGCTTCCTCACCGGGCAGATCCGCACTCCGGCCGACTTCGCCGAGGACGACTTCCGGAGGAACAACCCGCGCTTCCAGGGCGAGAACTTCCAGAGGAACCTGTCGCTGGTGGAGAAGGTGGGGGCGCTGGCGAGGCAGAAGGGGTGCACGCCCGGACAGCTGGCGCTGGCGTGGGTCATGGCCCAGGGCGATGACGTGGTGCCGATTCCCGGAACCAAGCGGCGCAGGTACCTCGAGGAGAACCTCGGTGCCCTGGACCTCCGGCTCACCCGCGAGGACCTGGCCGGCATCGAGGCGGTCTTCCCCAGGGGCGCGGTCTCCGGCGCGCGGTATGCGGCGGGGACGGTGGGGACCCAGGCCCAGCCCCGGTCCAGCTGAGGGGTCTGCA
>Ga0335069_10004446_pt1 | contig 20812 bp, 16 predicted proteins | sample Lox_Sample_11_FD_206714 | JGI IMG/M metagenome (GOLD analysis project Ga0335069, IMG submission 206714) | Soil microbial communities from Loxahatchee National Wildlife Refuge, Florida, United States - Lox_Sample_1.1 | ecosystem: Environmental > Terrestrial > Soil > Wetlands | place: USA...
TCCACACCGACGCCCAGGACCCCCTCGCCCTCGCCAACACGCTTCGCCAGATCGTCGCGCAGCGCCACAACGGCCTTCGCGTCTCGAACATCACCACGCAGCTCGATTTGTTGCGTGACCAAACCGTTCGCGAACGTCTGCTCGCCATCCTCGCCGCTTTCTTTGCCGCGGTCGCGCTGCTCCTCGCCGGCATCGGCCTCTACGCTGTGCTCAACTACTCGGTCCTGCAGCGCCGCCGCGAGATCGCCATCCGCATGGCCGTCGGTGCGCCGCGCTTCCGCATCGCACGGCTTGTCTCGAACGACACCGTGACCCTCGTCACCGCCGGTTCCATCGCCGGCTTCTTCCTCGGCCTCGCTGCCGCCCGCGTCGTCGAGTCGCTCTTTTACCACACCCATGCCACCGACGCCGACATCCTCGCTCTCCCTCTCCTGGCCATCTCCGGCATCGCCATCCTCGCCACCGTCCCCGCCATCCTCCGCGCCCTCCACACCGACCCGTCCGAAATCCTCCGCGCCGAGTGATCCCGCCGTTCGCCCGTCCCTGTCATTCCGATTCAACCGGGAATCCAGCTTGCCCCATTCTTGTTGCCCCATTCCTGCCGTGGCTTCATGGCGGTGAGGGAAAGAACTTCCGTCCATGCCCTCGGTCATCCCCCAAAGGCCTCCCGGTTCTCCTCAATCCACGAGTCAATCCCGATCGGCTCCCGCCCCAGCACCTGCTTCACACCATCCGTTACCGCCGCCAGCTTGCCCTGCCGGATCGCCTGCCACAACTCAACATGAGCTCCGACCTCTTCCTCTGCCGCTCCGGTCCCGGCAAACCTATGGCCCGCCTCCTCGTCTGAAATCGGCTGGTAACGCAGCGTCCTTCCTACGGTTCTTGAGATTCTTGCCGTAATTTCCTCAAAAGTCAGCGCTTCCGGTCCGGTGATCGCCAACGACATCCCCGCATATTGGCTTGCCGTAAGCGCCCGCACCACCACCGCCGCAATGTCTTCGGAGTGGATGAATGGCCTTCGTCCATTCCCCGTCGAAGACCGCACCACTCCTTCCGCCCGGATCGGGTGCGACCACGCCAGCAGGTTGGTCATGAACCCTGACGGCCGCACGAAAGTGAACGGCACACCGCTCGCCCGCACTGCCGCCTCTCCCAGCTCATGCCACCGGCCGATCGCGAGACTTTGCTCCACGTCGAGCGAGGACAACTTCACCAGCCGTCCAACTCCCGTTTGCTTCGCCGCCTCGGCGGCCAACCGATCCAGATCCGGAATCCCCGGGCCGGACGTAACCAGAAACACAGCCTCCGCTCCTGCCATCGCCGCCCTGAACGCTTGGACATCCGCCAGGTTGCCAACCGCCGCCTCCAGCCCGTCGCCGAACAGCGTCCGGGCCTTCGCGGCATCCCGTACAAACAGCCGCGGCCGTTCTCCGAGCTCTACGAGCCGCCGCACCACCTTCGACCCCACGTCCCCGGTCGCTCCAGTAATAAGGAACCGCATTCCCAACCTCCCCTCGATTTCGAAAAGTGAGTAAAACTCATATCTTGATTGGGATGCTAAAGGCGTGCTATCGTTCTGTCTACTCGCATGTTCGACATCGGAATGCGGATCATTCAACTGGACTTGCAGAGAGAATATGGAAGATAACTCACATCTGGAGCGGCGCGCAAAGCCAGCCCGAACCGCTGGGCAATCCAATCTGCCGCGCCCGGAAACGATGACCTCTCGCCGCCGCCCCACCCAGCTCCGCGCGCAACAGACCGTCGAGGCAATCCTGGACGCAGTGGTCCGCATCCTCAAGCGAGAGGGTCCGGCAGCCGTCACCACGAACCGCGTCGCTGAGGTCGCCGGCGTCTCGATCGGTTCGCTCTACCAGTACTTTCCCAACAAGCATTCGATCTTCTCCGCCCTCCACACCCGCCACATCGCGGAGGTCGACCGCGTCATCCAATCCGCAATCATTGACAACGCGTCCGGCTCTCTCCGCAGGCTTGTCCAGGCTCTTGTCGACGCCATGATCCACGCCCACTCTGCCGATCCCGAGCTCTTCGAGCTGCTTGCGGCCCAGATCCCGCACCGCGCCGGAGGCACTCAGGACTTCGCCTCCCGCCTCCACGGCGCATTCCGCCTTGCGCTCGCCGCCAGGTCCAGCGATCTCCGGCCGGACCTCGACATCGCCGCCGCCGCCTTCATGGTCTCCCAGATGGTCGACGCCTTCTGCCACGGCGCGGTCCTCAGCCGCCCGCCCGAGATCACTCTCGAAGCCGCCCGGGAAGAATCCGTCCGCGCCATCCTGGTTTACCTTGAACCCGGCCCGGCAATCGATCGCGATCGCGGCCCGCTTCCCCCGGTTCTTCGTCCGTGGGACTCCTGAATTCGGCCCCTCTCCATCGGTTGTCAAGTCCTTTTTCGTCCAACTCTTTTCCTGGCAGCCACTTGCATTTGCAGATTCCCCTGGGCAAATGAGTCACAATGGAAGGGTCGGTATTTCGCGCGAATGCGCCATCCTTCCCGCTTTCATCGCTCGAAGGATCTGATCCCGCCGCCGTGAACGCCGCCCGAAGCGGCCATATCCAAGGTGAGTCCATCCAGCCATGCGAAAAGTCCGCCACATTACCGTCGCTGTCAGCCCGGAACTCTACCGCCAGACCCGCCATCTGGCTGCCGAGTACGACACAACCGTCACCGCCCTCGTGGCCTACCTTCTCGAGCGCATGCCCAAGGCCCTTCAGGCAGCGCGCTTTCCCGTTGGCGGACCCAAACCACCCGCCCCTCCGCTCGCCACGGGCCAGACGCCGGTCAACCCGGAAACTCAGTTGTCCTCTAGACCCCTGTCGACTGCGGAATGCCTCAAATCCACGTTCAAGTCCGGAGAGTCCACAGCAACTCATTAACATTCAACAGCTTGCGACCGCAGCCTGGCCCGGGATACAGCCCCGGTATCCCAGTATGCCGGCTCCAGCGGCCAGAAAAGAAACGACTTGCACACAAAACCCGGGAAACCGTACTGGGGCTGTTTTTCGAGAGTTCAGCTTCAAGTCCTCACCAAAATTGCATGAAATGAATGGAGTTATGCGCGCGCTTGCCTGCGCGGTACAGCCGCTTTGTCCCAGTACGGTTCGCGGCGAGGATCTCGCCTGCTATGGTATTTCTGAAAATCGAGTCCGAATACCGTGTCGTCCGTCTCTATCCCGAACGAATCGAACGCCGGCCCATCCCGCCCGAGCCCCGCGCTCGTTGCGCTGGTGCTCCTGGTCGCGCTCAACCTGCTCAACTACATCGACCGCTATATTCTGCCCGGCGAAATCTCGCTGATCCAAGGCGAGTTCCACTCGACCGACGCCCAGATGGGCGCGCTGACCACGGCCCTATTCATTACCTACATGCTCGCCGCGCCGCTCACCGGGTGGCTGGGAGACTGGCTGCCGCGCAAACCGCTCATTATCGCCGGCGCAGTCCTCTGGTCGCTCGCCACCCTCGCCACCGCCTGGGTTCACGACTACCGGACACTTTACTTCCGCCACGCCATCGTCGGCATTGGCGAGGCCACCTTCGGCATCTTCGCGCCTGCCGTCCTCGCCGACTTCTATCGCGAGTACGACCGCAATCGCATCCTCTCCATCTTCTACACGGCAATCCCCTTGGGCGCCGCTCTTGGATACGAGGCCGGGGGCAAGCTCGGAACCCTCTGGGGCTGGCGGGCGCCGTTCTTCCTCTGCGCCATTCCCGGGCTGGTCATTGCCGGCCTGTACGCCTGGCTGGGCAAGGAGCCGGTTCGCGGATCGAGCGACCACATCGCGGCCACTCCGTCCCGCAGCACCGTTCTGGGACTCTTTGCGAATCCCGCATTTCTTACCGGCACGTTTGGCCTGGCCATGCTCACGTTCGCTATGGGCGGAATTTCGAACTGGGTCCCCGAGTTCCTCCGCCGCTTCTCCGGCTTCTCTACAAGCAAAGCCGCCTTCACCGTCGCCGCCATCACCGCCTTCGACGGCATCGCCGCCACCGCCATCGGCGGCTGGCTCGCCCAGCGATGGCTCCGCTCCGACGACCGCGCCCTCTACCTGCTCTCTTTCTGGAGCGTCGCGCTTACCCTGCCCTTCGGCGCATTGGTTTTCTTCGGCCCGCGAGCCTTCACCGTTCCGGCTCTCTTCATCGCCGAGTTCTTTCTCTTCCTCAACACCGGCCCTCTCAACACTGCCATCGTCAACTCGGTCTCCGCGCCGGTCCGCGCTACCGCGGTCTCCATTAACCTCTTCTGCATCCACGCCTTCGGCGACACCTTCTCGCCGCAGATCATCGGCGCGATTTCCGACCGAACCAACCTCCGCCTGGCGCTGGGGGTCACGTTGGCCTCCCTCCTGGTCTCCTGTACGATCCTTCGCGCCGGTGCGCGCTTCGCCCCGCGGCTCGAAAAGCGCGCCTGAAGGCCGGGCGGAGAGAGCCGGGACGAAGTAACTTGTGTGCCTTTGTAGATTTGTCAGGGGAGGAGGGAACTCACTCGGCCGGCGGGATCTGCCGCGACCGGTTGTTCATAAAGGCGCGGGCGTGGCCCTGCGAACGCAAATTCGGATCTGCCAGCGGCGGCCGGTCCTGTTCGGCATCAAAGCCCCGGGCCAGCATGGGATTGGGACGGAATCGTGGCGGGCCGCCGGAGAACTGCCGCGCATGACTGAGCACAATTCCTGTGCGGCCATGCATCGGCCTCACTACACCGCGCACCTTCACATCGGCGTTGCGGTATCGGCCAAGCTCGCCCACAACTTCCCGGTCTTCCCGCAGGCTCACGATGGTGAACCGGCAGTCCTCATCGCGAATCTCCGGCGGGCAAACGTCGAGATAGCGGGTCCCGTCGGAGATCTGTACCACATCGTAGACATGCGCCGCGATGCACACGTCCTTGTTGAGCATTGCCGCCGCCTGGCCGGCCGTCACGCAGGATCGTTGACCGGCAAGCGCCACCGCCGGCCACATCCCAACCATCATGAGCAGCGGCACACGAAAGGACAACCAGGGCCTCTTTCGAATTCGCCGCGATTTTACAGCTTCACCTCAGCCGAACAAGATCACCGAGGTATTATGTCCAGTTTCGTTTCCGCGTTATTGCCGCGCATCAAGCGGGCGGTTTGTTTTGTTCGGGCCTGCAATCTTCCGCAAACCTGCCGGGTTTCAGTTTTCAACAGGATCCAGAATTCAAATCCAATCCGAAGACCAATTGCCGAATCGACCAGGATCAATGCCCCATCCCTTGCGGACCCGCCTGGTCTGGCGCAGAACTTTGCGCCAGCGTCATCGCGGGCACATCGAGCTGTGCCAGCGAGCTGTGGTGCGAGCGCATCGTCGCATGCAGCACCGTGGAAACGCTGGCAAGCGAGAGCGTGCAGGTCGACGTCTCGTCGCAGCGGTAGTGAACATTGGCCTGCATGTCGAGCCAGCTGGCGACGCTGCTGGCCGCGAGGGTTTCGTTGACGAAGAACGTCTTTCCTGCGCTGGTTTCCAAGCTCTTCTGGCCAGCGTCGAAGTCGACGATCTCATCGTCGCCTTCGATCTGGAAGTGGAATTGCGCTGCGCTCACTTCGGCCGTGGCCTGCACTGGGGCATCGGCAGCCGGAGCTGCGACAGCCGGAGCGGGCTTGGGTGACGGAGCTGCCTTGGCCACCGTCGTGGGCGCCGGAACAGCAACGGCAACTTTCGCGATTGCCGTCCTGGAAACATCGGCATGGGAAGCAGCGGGCTTGCTGTACGGATGCTCCACGGGCTCGGCGGCCTTTGCCAGAACGGGAGCCGAGGTTCTATGCGGGGTTGTTTTCGCGAACTCGTTCAGGCTCGGGAAATCGGCTCCGAAGCTCCAGAAGGCCGCGTTGTCGTACTGCTCCTTGCTGCACGAGAGCGTGCCCTGGGAGCTGATCGACTTGACCTTGCCGGCCGGGTCCAAATCGTTGCGGAAGACGTCATTCCACTGTTCGCGGCGCTTCTCCTGAGCAACCAGGCGGGTGAGACGCGACGGATTCTGGCCTGCCGCCTTCACGGGATCGAATTTCAACACGACGCCCTGGTCGCAAAGCACAGAGCCGGCGGCGGACTTCAGCTGCAGGTCGACCCACAGCGGGTGCGGCGGATTGCTCACGGTTTCCGCAAATGCCTCAATCTGCGAGGAGTTGCCCGGCTCCACGGTCAGGCGGTAGGTCGGCTTCTCCGACCACGAAGTGAACAGATGGCCCTTGAGACCTGTGATCCGCGAGGCTGCCACTCCCATGTCTTTCTCTTCCGGCATCACAAAGTCGGCATGGACAACACCGGCCTCGGCTTGCGGCAACACAATGGCCGGTTCGATGATGGATTTCAGCTCGGCGACCTGCTGGGTGCCCTGGTGCAGCGTGGCTGCGGTGGCCACGCCAAACAGAATTCCGAGAACGGCGCCGAAGCCGGCATATGCGTAGGTCAGGTTCGCAGCCGGGACTTGGGACGAATTGGCCGCGCTGGTCGACAGGGTTGACGGCGAAAACGGCTTGGACCTTCCGAGGTCTTGCTGGACCGAATCAATCACTGCCCACCGCCTTTCTTGGGGAAGGAGAGTAACTAAGATATGGAAACAAGGTCATTCCACCATGCAAACTATGCCGGCGCAACCCCCCTTTGGTGCTACGGGGTCCGGCGTCCGGTAACGCGTACTTCTGAGGCAAAGCGGTCTGGCTCGAAGCGATCTGCGCAGCGAAAAATGACGGATCGTCGCCTCGCCGGATCAATCGGGCCGTGGCGGGGTCTGTCTCCTTCGAGTTATCCAATTCTCGCCGGATCGCCAACCAGGTTGCCGGCGATCCGCCGCCAGGGACGAACGGACGATTGCCGTTTTGGCCGGCTCGCAAAACTGGCACTGTAACTCGTTTCATTCGTTTGTTTAGGGGCATTCAATCAAGTGGTACATGACCTCTCAAGGCCACCAATGCCGAGTAGCTGACCTGCGACACGTCAGCTCGCCGGGCCGGATCCTCTGAGCGCCCTCGGAGGGACGTCGAAGACGGAGCTCCGAAGCCTTGTCCCGCCGCATCTCTGCAGCAGAGCCTTTTTCGCGCGGGGAAAGAAGCCCGCCCAACGGACGGATGTGCTGCATGACACTATGACCTAAAGGCGTCAGATTGCCATCATTACTAAAGTACCTGGCACAAGCCGAAGATGGGATTGACGACCTGATCGTGGTGGAAAGTGGTTACCAGTGCGCCTGCCGATTTCGGCCGCCGAATCGACGCAGAAAATCAGCGCAAAGCAGGTCTAGATCGAGTAAGTAATTATATATCAAATAATTATCGCCAAAACTTTCATAAGAATCTCTAGCGAACTGCGGCAAGTTGCTCGTTTTTAGCGTCTTGGCCATAATGGCTTTCAACATAATTGTCGAGGATCTGTTTGAATTCGGCCACGATCGTGTCGCCGCGCAGTGTCGTGTAGAGCTTGCCGTCCACATAAACCGGGGCTTTGGGGTCCTCAAACGTGCCGGGCAGGCTGATGCCGAGGTTGGCATGCTTGGACTCTCCCGGCCCGTTGACCACGCAGCCCATCACGGCCAGCTTGAGCTCTTCAACGCCCGGATAGCGCTTCCGCCACTCCGGCATCGCGGTCCGCAGGTAGCTTTGGATCTGTTCCGCCAGCTCCTGGAAGTAGGTGCTGGTGGTTCGGCCGCAGCCTGGGCAACTGGTCACCTGAGGCATAAAGCTTCGGATGGACAATGACTGCAGAATCTGTTGAGCCGCCTGGACTTCCTCCGTCCGATCACCGCCCGGTTTGGGCGTCAGGCTGACGCGGATCGTGTCGCCGATCCCTGCCAGGAGCAGCGGCGCAAGCCCGGCTGTGGAGGCGATCAGCCCCTTGGCACCCATGCCGGCTTCTGTCAGCCCCAAGTGCAGAACGTAGTCGCAGCGGGCAGCCAGGTTGGAATAAACGTCGATCAGGTCGCGAACGCCACTTACCTTTGCCGAGAGAATGATCTGATCGTGGCGCAGTCCGTATCGTTCTGCTGCCGCCGCTGAATCCAGGGCACTTACGACCATCGCCTCCATCATCACATCGCGGGCGGGCCTGGGTTCGGCAAGCTTGCTGTTCTGGTCCATCATCCGGGTCAGCAATGCCTGGTCCAGCGAGCCCCAGTTCACGCCAATGCGAACCGGCTTCTGGTTTTCGACGGCGCACTCGACCATGGTGCGGAAGTTATCGTCGTCCTTTCGCCCAATGGAGACGTTCCCTGGGTTAATGCGGTATTTGGCCAGCGCCTTGGCCGTGGCCGGATATTTCTTCAATAGAATGTGGCCGTTATAGTGAAAATCTCCGACGATCGGCGCCACGATGCCGCGTTTCTCGAGGCCCTCCACTATATAAGGTAGGGCCGAGGCGGCTTCCTCGTTGTTCACCGTCACGCGAACGATCTCCGACCCGGCGAGGGCGAGGGCCGCAACCTGCTCGACAGTTGCCGCAACGTCGGCCGTGTCGGTGTTGGTCATCGACTGCACAACAACCGGGACTTCCCAGCCGACGCGAATGTTGCCGATCCTGACCGTGGGGGTTTTTCTGCGCTGAATCTCCGCCATGGCTCCAGTGTACCCGCGGCCGCGTTTGCGCGAAACCCCGGAATGCTCAAAGACCGTGGGCTGAACGAAACTCCCGCACCACCTCCACCGGGTCGCGGTGCCGGCCGTCGACTGCCTCGTTCATGGCCCGCATGTCGGCGGCGGTGATCTTGCCGGCGAGGGCGTCGAGTGCGGTCGCGATCTGCGGCCAGCGGCGAAGGGCATCGTCGCGCACGAGCGGGACCGCCTGGTAGGGAGGAAAGTAGCGGCGGTCGTCTTCGAGGATCGTCAACCCGAGCGCCTGGATCGGGCCGTCGGTCGAGTTGGCTGCAATCATATCCACCTGGTGCGCGACAAGGGCTCGGTAGAGGAGGCCAAGGTCCATGGTTCTCGGAGGCGCAGCAAATCTTAGTCCGTAGGCCGCAGATAATCCGGGCAGGCCGTCCGGCCTCTGTTCGAACTCGTAACCCACTCCGAGCCGCCATCCAGGTGTGAACTTCTCGGCCTGGCTAAGGGTCGTCAGATGTAGCCGGCGCGCATCGTCGCCACGTACCACCATCGCGAACGTGTTTTCGAATCCCAGGGGCGATGCGGCCGTCACCCGGTACCGATCTTCGAAGAGCTTTCTGACCGTGGAGTAGACTACCTGCGGATCGCGGCCGGCCGGCTGTTTCAGGATGGCGGTGAGCGCCGTGCCGGTGTATTCGACGTACCCGTCGATGCGGCCTGCCAGGAGCGACTGCTGGCAGATGTAGCTGCCGGCCAAATAGAATCGCCGCTCGACTTTCAGACCGGATTTGGCCTCGATCTCCTGCGCAAGCAGCTCGCCGAGCACGACCTGCTCGGTGAAGTTCTTCGCTCCGACGACGGGATGGCTGGGCCGCGGCGGCGAGCAAGAGCCCAGAAGAAGGGAGGAAAGTGTCGAGAACAAGGCTATTATTTTCTTATTCTTCATGGCGTAATCTTCAAGCGCCGCTCGAGCAGTCCGAGCGCTCCATCGGCTGCCAGGGCCAGAAGCGCCGCCGGGATAGCCCCGGCGAGGACGAGCCGGTTGTCGATTGAGGCCACGCCTCTGAAGATCAGCTCACCCAGCCCGCCTGCCCCGACTGCGGCAGCGATCGTTGCAATGCCGACGCAGGTCACGGTCGCCGTCCTCAATCCTGCCAGAATGAACGAGGCGGCGAGGGGCAGCTCGACCTTTGTAAGCCGCTGCCATCCAGTCAGCCCAAGCGCATGAGCCACTTCGATCACGGCCCGATCAATGCCCGAGATGCCGGCGTACGTATTGCGCAAGATCGGCAGGAGCGCATAGGCCGTCAAGGCGACGATCGCGATCCGCGCGGCGCGCTCGCCCAGCCAGGGCAGCGGCAGCAGGAACCCGAACATGGCCAGGGAGGGTATCGTCTGCAGAATGTTGGCGATAACCATCACCGGTTTGGCCCATCGCGGAGAGCGCGTCAGTCCGATTCCAATCGGTATCGCAATCGCGGCGGCGATGAGCATGGCTGCACCGGTCAGCCAGAGATGCTCGATTGAGAGCTCGGCGATTTCGCTTCCGTACTGGGTGAGGAAGCCGGTCATCGTTCCTCCGAGGCCGCGGATCGCTCTCCGTGGCGGAAAGCGCTGACATAGGACTGGATTTCCGGCTCGGTTGAGTCAAAGAACCGGGCCGGCTCGAGGTCGGCGGCCAACCGGCCGGCATCGAGCAGCACGATGCGGTCGGCCAGGTAGAGAGCTTCGTTCAGATCATGGGTTACCAGCAGAACGGTCTTCCTCATCCGGGCCAGGAGGCCGCGAAACATGTCCTGCATCTCAGCCCGGGTGAGGGGATCGAGCGCGCCGAACGGCTCGTCCATCAAAAGGACCTCAGGGTCGGCGGCCAGGGCGCGGGCAAGACCCACCCGTTGGCGCTGCCCGCCCGAAAGCTGATGGGGCATGCGGCCGGCGAAGGAATCCGGGTCGAGGCCGACGAGCGCCAGGAGTTCGCGGGTGCGACGGTCACGGGCGGCCCGGGTCCAGCCTCGCAACTCAGGGACCAGACCGACGTTGCGCTCGACAGTGAAATGCGGAAACAGCCCCGTTTCTTGAATCACGTAGCCGATCCCGCGCCGGAGCGCAATCGGATCCGCGGTCGCCACAGACTGGCCTCCAACCAGGACTTCACCGCCGATCGGAGCCACCATCCGGTTGACGGTCCGAAGCAGGGTCGTCTTTCCGCTCCCGCTGCGGCCAAGGAGGACGGTTGTCGTGCCCTCGTTGACCGCGAAGGAGATCCCGTCGAGCAGCACGCGGCCCTGCTGGGTGGCAAACGACACGTTCCGGAACTCGATGGCAGCACTCAAACCGGGTTCGACCTCCCCAGCCAGTGTAAAAGCCGTCCGCCAGGTTCGGGTTTCCAATCGGTGGGGAGGAATCCAGTCAATCGTCCCGAGGTTGGCCCGATTCGTTACCTGGAAACCTGGGGTGTACCCGCAACGCCAGAGATTTCGTCCAACTTGGGCCTCTGTCCGCAACTAACCCGCGCCCGGCGGGTTTCGATCATCAAAGCGCCGGTTGGCCGGGTCCCCTCCATGCTCTCCCAAGAACCCGACGAACGGCAAAACAGCTTTGGAAGTCGACATCGGTCTTGATTGCCGGAAGAACCGCTGCCGGGTGAGGGAACATGAAACCGCAAAGGTATCTGCAAGCCCGGAGCTCGATTTCGCTTTCTTGCACCCGCCGAGTTTCTCGCCGCTTCTGTCATCCTTACCCGGACCTGAGACAGGCCCGCCGGGTGTTGACCCTGACGGCCGCCGCACTGGCGAGTGGCCTTTTCCACGGAACGACTTACGCGCAGACCTTGCCGCCGGCCAATCCCTACATTCACCAGGTTCCGTATCCGCCGTCTGACAACGGCCAGCCCGCTTATCCGGCGCAAAGCCCGGGCTATGAAACTCCGGGATATAGCCAGCAGGATCCATATGGCCAGCAGGCTTATCCCCGGCAGCAGGGATATCCGCAACAGCAATCGTACGCCCAGCAGCCTTACTCCCAGCAGCAGGATTACGGCAACAATGCTTATGCGCCGCCGGCTGAAAACTACCCGCCGGGCGACTACTCGCAGACCCAGCCCGCCGCCCAGCCGCTGGACGCGCAACAGATCGAGCAACTCGTTGCCCCGATCGCACTTTATCCCGACACGCTGGTTGCGCAGATCCTTGCCGCGGCAACCTACCCGGCACAGGTCTCCGCGGCCGATCAATGGCGCCGGTCGATGGGCTACGCTCAGCCGGAGCAGGTTGTGGCCGGAGCCGATGCGCAAACGTGGGATCCGAGCGTGAAGGCACTGACGGCATTTCCACAGGTTCTGTCCATGCTGGACCGCAACCTGCAATGGACGACGGAACTGGGCAACGCCTACTACAACCAGCCGCAGGATGTCCTGCAGACGATCCAGGTGATGCGACAGCGGGCGCAGAGCGCAGGCACGCTGGTGAGCACACCCCAGGAAGCCGTGTCAGAAGACCAGGGCTACATCGAGCTGGCGCCCAGGAACCCGCAGGTAGTGTATGTCCCGACCTACGATCCTTGGAGTGCATACGGCGAGCCGGTCCAACCTTACAGCGGTTTCTCGTTGGCCGGAGTCTTCGGTTCGATCGGTTCCTTCGTCGGCTCGTCGTTCCTGAATTACGGGCCGGGAACGCTGATGTCGGCTTTCTCGCAGATGCCATGGGGATGGCTGGGCTGGGCGTTGAACTGGTTGACGCAGTCGGTCTCCTACAACCACTCGGCGTACTATTCGCACAGCACGTCGGTTGATCATTGGGGATTTTCGCACCACGGCCCGCCGTTCCCCGAACGAGGCTGGGACGAAAGGCAGGGCCAACGGTACAACCGGTTCCCGAACGGCGGAAGCTGGGCCGGCGGAAACCGCTGGTCGAGGCCGATGCCGATTGGCCGGGAGCCGGACCGCTTTGCCGGGAATCGGCCATTCGACGGGCCAAGGCCCGGCGGGAATCTGCCCGGCCGAAGCTATGGCGGGAATCCGGTTCGGCCCGCGCTACCCGGCGGAAGGCCATACGAACCCCTGCCCAGCCGGCCGATGCCCGAGGCGCGGTCACCGCGGGAAGCATTCAATCACGATCCCGCTCCAGTCCGGCCTGGATATGGGCCGGGAGCCGGAATCCGCCTGGGTGAGGGAAATGGATTTCGCTCCGGCGGTGGATTCTCAAGCCCCGCGCCCATCTACCGGGCGCCGTCCGTTCCTCAGCGCGGATTTGGTGAACCGTCGTTTGGCCGTGGGTTCGCTGAACCCGGCCGCGGGTTCTCCAATCCCGGGCGGAGTTTCTCTCAGCCGGGCCGCGGGTTTGCTGAGCCGAAGTTCAAACCGGAGAGGCGTGGCGGGTTCCATCTGTTCGGCGGCGGGCGCGGCTCCGACTCTGCCTTCGGCGGCAAGGCGCCGAAGATGCCGAAAAGCTTCCACCAATCGATGCCCAAGGCTCCGCACTTCAGCGAGCATGGCCATGGCGGCGGAGGCCACTTTGGCGGCGGACATTCCGGCGGCGGACATTCGGGTGGCGGCCACTCTTTCGGCGGTCATCATCACTGATCGATTCGCTGTCGCCTGCTGGGCGCATGGCTACGAACCGGACGAGATCTGAGTTGCGCGGACGATCAGGATGCCGGGCAGGAAGCCGGGTCGCGCCATTTCTTGTTGAGGAATCCCGCTGAATCCTCCGGTCCGGTTCCGGACTTCCGGTCTGACTTATAGAACAATTCCGACAAAAATGTGGGGCTGGCGCGCGCTGGATGAAAGTCAGTGTGCGCGGTCACTGCTGTCCTTGCGGGTGCTACTCCGCAGCGGCTCGATTGTGACAACTATCACTGCGGGACTTCCCCAAAAGGAATGACCTGTACTGTGCAACACACGCGCTGAAAATACTTCTCCCAGCGGCGAAGGCGTTGTGCGGAAGGCATGCCAGACGGGAGATTCCAAGTCTCTCTCTGTCTGGGGAAAGAAGACGGCCGGATGGAAGAAGCCGCGTTTGGGGATGGGACTTTGAGGCTGCAGCGGGTTGTTCGCGGCGGCTTTTGGGTAGGGCTGGTTGGCGGATTGCTGACTCTCGCGGCGCTGAGTTTACAGGCGCAGACCGACTGCCTGGCTTGCCATGCCGATGCCTCGATGAAGAACGATGCCGGGCGCAGCATCAGCGTGGATGACAAGAAATTCCATTCGAGCATCCATGGCAGCCTGGGTTGCAGCGACTGCCACGCGGATGTGAAGGAGTTTCCGCATCCGGAACACATCGCGCCGGTCGACTGCAAGAAGTGCCACACAGACCAGGCAGGCGACGTAGCCGGCAGCGTTCACGCCAAGGCGTCGGAGCATCCCTGCACCGGCTGCCACGGCGACGCGCACGCGATCTTTGCCAAGGACGATGCGCGGTCGACGGTCTATCCGCTGAACGTGCCGCGAACCTGCGGGAACTGCCATAGCGACGGAACCCACGCTACGAATAAAGTCCCGCCGAGCGTCTACCCGAAGTACATCGACTCGATCCACGGTTTTGCGCTGAGCAAGGAAGGTCTGCTGGTGGCGGCGAACTGCCAGAGCTGTCATGGATCGCATAAAATCCTGAGCCACAATTCGCCGCAGAGCGCGACCTTCAAGGCCAACGTGCCAAAGACCTGCGGCAAGTGCCACGCCAGGATCAATGCCGACTATGAGGATGGCGTGCACGGCAAGGCGGTGGCCGCCGGCAAGATGGGCGCTCCGGTCTGCTCCGACTGCCACACCGCGCATGCCATTCTGCAGCCGACCGAATCGGCATTCCGGATGCAATCGACGCCGATCTGCGGCAACTGCCACAAGGACAAGTTTTCCACCTATCGCGACACGTTCCATTCGCAACTTGGGTCGCTGGGCGGTTATGTGGAGACGGCGCGTTGCTGGGATTGCCACAAGGCGCACGACGTGCGGCCGGCGTCGGACCCGCAGTCGCCGATTGCCAAGGCCAACCTGGTGAAGACATGCAGCGCCTGCCACGCGGGCGCGAACCTGAGCTTTGTGCAGTACCAGCCGCATGCCAATGCGCGCGACCGCAAGTTGAATCCGGAGATCTACTTTGTGCGGCTGTTCATGAATCTCCTGCTGGCCAGCGTACTGACGTTCTTTTTGATTCACACCATCCTGTGGCTGGTCCGCTCGCGCCTGAGCCAGATCAACAACCGGACCAAATAAGGAGAAGAGCATGACGGAGCTGGCACAAGAGACCGAGCGCGCGACGGAACAACGCACGGGAACCCAACGTTACTTTCAGCGGTTTACGCGTGAGCAGCGATACATGCACGCCGTGCTGTTCAGCACGTTTCTCGGTCTTGCCGCAACCGGGCTTCCCCTGCGCTTCAGCGAGAGCTTCTGGGCGCGCAAATTTGCCGCGGGCGTTGGCGGGTTCGGCGCGATCCTGTTCTTCCATAAACTCTGCGCCATCGTCCTCACCATCGCCTTCCTGCTGCACGTCAAGGAGATTTTCCAGCGCGGCCTGCTGAATCGCGAGAAAGGCATCTTCTGGGGACCGACCTCGATGGTGGCCAACTGGCAGGATGTGAAGGATCTGTTCGGCCACATGCGCTGGTTCCTCGGGCTCGGCCCCAAGCCGCAGTTCGAGCGCTATGCCTACTGGGAGAAGTTCGACTACTGGGCGGTGTTCTGGGGCATGATCGTGATCGGCTTCTCGGGCTACGCCATGTGGTTCGCGCCCTTCTTCGCGCATTTCCTTCCCGGTTGGGCGCTCAATGCGGTGCTCGTGATCCACAGCGAAGAGGGGCTGCTGGCGATTCTGTTCATCTTCTCCATCCACTTTGTGAACACGCATCTGCGCCCGGACAGCTTTCCCATGGATATGGTGATCTTTACCGGCATGGAGAGCGAAGGAGAGCTGAAGGAAAAGCGGCCGCTGGAGTACGAGCGGTTGAAGAAAGCGGGGAAACTCGAGGCGCGGCTGGGACAAGCTCCGCCGGTGTGGCTTGTGAACTTTTCGCGTGTGGTGGGATTCACCGCGATCTTTATCGGGATTACGCTGCTGGTGCTGACGCTGACGGCGTACTTCGACTGAACAGCCTCGTCACAAGCCTCAGGACTTCAGTTTCCGGTTTGCCGGTGAGTCGGCCATAACCGCAGTATCATCCTCGCATGAGCTCTCTACTTGCTGTTGCCACTGCGACAAGTACTTCAACTGAATCTCGCATCGCCTTCGTGACCGAGGGTGGCGGAGGCTGGCCAGCTTGGGACAGATTCATCACTCTCGATGGCAAGAAGGCGTATCACATCGGCAATATTTGCGGCACTTGTGGGTTTTTCTTTGAGCGTCTTGAGGGTGCCAACGGCAAGGTCTCTCCTGCTGAACTTTCAAAGAGATTCAGAGTGGGAATAACAGAACTCGACGGAGACCTCCTGCGCATAGTGGCAGATGCATTGCCGACCGGCGTTTACAGGACACTGCTCGTCAAGTGTGTGCCGAGAAGAGTTATGCCGTCGGAGCCGGGGGATTACTTTCGCGAGGAGCAGGTCGCATTGTGGGGAGTAGATAGCTTCTGGGGCCTACCGCACTACACGAAGACCGAGTACTATCGGACAGATCCAATGAGTATGACGAATTCCAGAGGACTTTTTGAATTCATCGTCCCGATGTTCCCGAAGAGCTTTCTCCACGCGGACGCTGTCTGTTCGTATATGACCTCGCTGTCTGGCGGGACAACCTCGACCGCTTTGGCCCTTTCTGTCCTTGATGTAAAGCAGCCCGCTAATTGGGAAGGAGACTCCGAAATAAACGAGCATTGGTGCCTATCGCATTATCTGCTGGACGGCCATCACAAGACTCTTGCCGCATCTGAATTGGGACTGCCCATTTCAATTCTCAGCTTCTTAGCAGTTGAGAGGGGCGTCTCCACACACGAACATATCGCTGAGGCGATCCAAGTGCTTGCTGCTGAGTAGAGTCCACGTGCTGATTGCTCGTTCCTTATGAGTATTTAAAGCAGGTTTTCGCGTGCGTTTGTCGCTTATTCGGAAATTGGCTACTACCTATTCGCGGTAGTATCGGGTCCGGGCGAGCTGCGCGGCGGTTCCTCGTCGGCCTCGCCTGCGGTTTCGGTGTCGAGAGCGTGTTCTTCGCGATAGTGCTCGAGGGACATCTTGCCGTCCCACCACGCCCAGTTCATGGGATAGACATCGGCATCGAAGAAGACCTGGTAGAAGTGCCAGACGACGATGGCCAGCGTGGCGAGGATCGCTTCGTAGTAGTGAATCGAGGTCGCCACATCGATCCACCAGCGCGCCAGCAGGTTGCCGAACCAGACTTTCGCCCACAGCATCACGCCGGTGACGCCCATCAGACCGGTGCCCCACACCAGCGCCCAGTACTCGGCCTTCTCGGCGTAGTTGAAGCGGCCGAAGGCGGGTTTCTTTCCGCCGAGTCCGAGGTAGTAGCGCATGGTTCCCATGGCGTCGAAGGCGTCCTTCGGCGCCGGAGCGATGTCGCGAACCAGCCGCCTGCCTTCGCGGGTGAGCATGGCGTAGACGAGGTGATAAACGCCTGCGCCGATGAGCACGACGCCGGCGATGCGATGCGTGACGCTGCGCAGCCGCTCGCTCATGTGCAGCATTTCAGCGAACCACGAATTGGGGAACTTGAGCGCGAATCCCGTGATGACGAGCACGACGAAGCTCACGAGCAGCGTGAGGTGCTGCCAGCGCTGGTTGGGCGTCATGCGCACCACCACGTTGCGCATTGCCTGGCGCCGCGCGATGGCTTTGCTGCGCCAGATAATCAGGTTGTGCAGGAACATGCCGCCGATGACGACGAAGATCAGCGGGAGATAGATCCACCGCACCCAGCGCGTCGCGATCGACCCGATGTCGGCGGAGTGCGTGGCGCCGAGGTGCACCTTATTCAGTGTGAACTTCTGCGTGACTCCCTTGTGACACTTGCCGCAGGTCGCATCCAGATTGGCGCGGTTGATGGTGGAGCGCGGATCGCTGGAAGGCAGGATGTTGTGCACGCCATGGCAGCTTGCGCAGTTGGCCACCACGGCGGAACCGCCTTCCGCGGCGAGGCCGTGGTAGCTGTCGAGATAGGTGGAGACGCGATTGCCGGCGACCCCGAACTCCTGGGAGAGGCGCACGCCTTCATGACAGCGCGCGCACGTGCTGCGGGCCAGGTTCTGCTCGGAGACCGATGAGTTGGGATCGATGTGCGCCTTGATGGAGTGGATGCCGTGGCAGTCGGTGCAGACCGGCGCCATGGTGTTGCCGTGCACAGCGGCCTGCCCATGAATGCTCTGGTTGAAGGTCTTCTCCACGTCGCTGTGGCAGCGGCCGCAGGTATCGGGCACTTTGAACTTCGAGATCGGCGAGCTCGAATCGTTCGCGGGAAGAATGTCGTGGGCGCGATGGCAGTCGGTGCAGACGGCCGCTTTCTGCGACCCCTGCTCCGTATCGCGGCCATGCACACTTTGCTGGTAGGAGATGAACGGCTGCGTAGTTTCGCCGTCCGATTCCATCAGGAATTTCTGACCATGGCACTGGCCGCAGGTCGCGGGGATGTTTTTGTGGCTGATCGGCGATTTGACGTCGTCCGCCGCCAGGATCTCGTGAGAGTCTCCATGGCAGGAGTTGCAGGTGGCCACGGGCGTGCCGGTCGAAGCAGCGACCTTGGCATGATGGCTCCGCGCATAGGCAGCCTGCGCGTCGGCGTGGCACTGCGCGCAGGAGACGGCCCTGGGCGTGGTCTCATGGGGCGACGATTTCACGTCGGTGTGGCAATCGACGCAGCCGAACATGCTGCCGTGGATGGAGTGCTTCAGCTTGTCGGCGTCGACATACAGACTGGCCTGTTTGCCGCTGACGTCTTTGGTCAGGGTCTTGTCGGCGTGGCAGGCGAGGCAATCCCGATCGGCGGGCTTCCTGGCGGCGAGTGCGGGAACGGCGCATCCGAGAAGAACAAGGACAGCAGCCCGGATCGTACGCGCGAATCTCACCTGATAGAAGATGCCTTTTGGAAATGGCATTTCCGTGATACGAGTCACAGAAGCAAGCAGACATAGTCTGCGAGCCTACCTGAGAGAGAATCGGCGATTACTGACTCAGGACAGCCTCTGATATCCTGATCGCCGGAATGCTCGTTATAGCCCGCACCCATGACGGGTTCGGTGAGGAGACTTCATGCCCGAGTTGTACGCTTCGAATTCGATGCCAACTAAGATCCTGGTTCCGATCGATTTCAGCCCGTCGTCGCATATTGCATTGGAAATGGCCGCGGACCTCGCCGATCATTTCCACGCCGAGCTAGTGCTTGTGCACGTGATTCCGATGTTTACGTCGAGCACGTTGCCGGATTTTGTTCCCGAGACGACCTTCCTGGAAGAGGCAAGAAAGAGCGCGAATGGCCACTTTGAGACGGTGACGAAGGACCTCGCCGGTAAAGGACTCAAGGTGAGCACGTTGGTGGAGGAAGGCAACGATGTGGCGAGCTCGATCATGGAAGCGGCCGAGCGCGAGGGCGTCGACTTTTTGGTGATCTCCACGCACGGGCTGACAGGCTGGCATCCGGTGGTGTTTGGCTCGATCGCGGAGAAGGTGATCAAGCTGGTGAATTGCCCGCTGCTTCTGTTGCGGTCGGAGAAACCCGAGAGCACGGCGAATGTTCGTTCCGGGCGGCTGATGGAGTGGTGGTAGGGAAATCGGCGCTGGCGTTCAGTGGAAGTCGCGCGAGCGGACTTCGAGATTGTTCATATCGAGTTCCGAAAAGCGCTGTGCTTTCACGTGGATGACACCGTCCTGGTTCTGCAGCTTGCCGGCAACGACAAGAAAGCGGCTGCGTGTCACGATGAGCCGCTCCTGCTCGAAGAAGTCCGGCGTAACGATGATGTTGGCGATGCCGGTTTCGTCTTCGAGCGACATGAACACAAAACCTTTCGCTGTGCCGGGGCGCTGGCGCGCGATCACGCAGCCGGCGATGCGTATGAACTGATTCGCCGGCCGATTCCACAACTCCGCCGCGGAGAGGATGCCCTCCCTCCGCAGCGCCTCACGACGGAAAGCCATGGGATGCGGTCCGGTGGTAAGGCCGGTTCCTGAGTAATCGGCGGAGAGGCGCTCATCGGTGCTCATCTTGCGCAGAGGCGCGGATCGCGCCGAACCGTTTTCGTCGCCGGTGTGGTTGCGCAGCAACGGGCCGACGGGACGGCCTGCCTGCTCGACTTGCCAGAGCGCATCGCGGCGATGCAAGACTTCGCCGAGCGAGTTGAGCGCGCCGATGCGCGCCAGCGCGACCAGTTCCTTGCGATTCAGCCCGGGCACGCGGCGCGTCAATGCATCGACATTGGCAAAGGGACCCTCGCTTAGGCGAGCGGCAACGATCGACTCGGCCGAGGTTTGACGCAGGCCTTTGGCATAGTTCAACCCGATGCGGAGCGATAGGGAGCCGTCGGCTTCCGCTTCGAGCGTGCAGAGCCAGCCGGAGCGCTGAACATCGATGGGACGCACGCGCAGGCCATGGCGCTGCGCATCCTTGATCAGTACGGACGGCGAATAGAAGCCCATGGGCTGGTTATTCAGCAGGCCGCAGGTGAAGGCCGCCAGATAGTGCACCTTGAGATAGGCCGAGGCATAGGCGATCAGCGCGAAGCTGGCCGCATGCGACTCGGGGAAGCCGTACATGGCGAACGACGAGATGCTCTGCACGATGGTGTCCTGTGCCTCGGGCTTGATGCCGTTATGGGTCATGCCGGAGCGCAGGCGGACTTCGAGGTCTTTCATGCGCTGCATGGAGCGGCGCATGCCCACAGCGCGGCGCAGCTCTTCGGCTTCAGCGCCGGAGAAGCTGGCGACGACCATGGCCATGCGCAGCAACTGTTCCTGAAAGAGCGGCACACCGAGCGTGCGGCGCAGGACAGGCTCGAGTAAGGGATGCGGATAGCTCACTTCTTCCTTGCCCTGGCGCCGGCGCATGTAGGGATGCATCATTTTGCCGACGATGGGGCCGGGGCGGATGATGGCCACCTGCACCACGAGATCGTAGAAGCGCGCCGGAGCATTGTGCGGGATCGACGCCATCTGCGCGCGGCTCTCTACCTGGAACATGCCTGCGGTGTCGGCCTTGCGCAGCGTCTCATACACAGTTTCGTCCTCCGGCAGCGCGGCGAGGTCGATGTCTGTGCCATAGTGGCGCGGGATCAGGTCCATCGAGTCTTTGAGCACGGCCATCATGCCCAG